>OLGE01003403.1_pt1 | contig 12636 bp, 10 predicted proteins | sample 1605151 | NCBI WGS metagenome assembly OLGE01 (sample SAMEA3888912, study PRJEB22519) | human gut metagenome | biome: human gut; feature: human-associated habitat; material: faeces | place: Denmark | collected 2010
GGGCGGCCTGCGGCCGGCTCTCACCCTGCATAATATACAAAAACAGCAGCGGACGGCATCCAATAGGGATACCGTCCGCCGCAAAGGTGCATTGGTTAGCAGGTTATAGAATTATTCCTCTTCCATCATGCTCTTGGCATCGGCAATGACCTCTGCCTCTTTCTCCTTGGGCAGCTGCTCATAGCGGGCAAAGGTGAGGGTGAAGGAACCACGGCCCTGGGTAATGGAGCGCAGGGAGGTGGCAAAGTCAAACATCTCGCTCATGGGGACTTCCGCCTCGATCTCCTGCAGACCATCCTCAGCGGGGTTCATACCCATCATGCGGCCGCGGCGCTTGGAAAGCTCGGAGTTGATATCGCCCATGTTGGCCGCGGGAACCTGTACCTTCAGGGTGCCGATCGGTTCCAGGATAACGGGATTGGCTTGGGGCAGACCTGCCTTGTAGGCCAGGGAAGCAGCGGTCTTAAAGGCCATTTCGTTGGAATCTACGGGGTGGTAGGAACCATCCACCAGGATGGCCTTTAGGCCTACTACCGGGTAACCGGCGATCATGCCGCGGGAAACGCAGTCCTGCAGACCCTTTTCTACCGCGGGGAAGAAGTTCTTGGGCACCGCGCCGCCGACTACTCTCTCCTCAAATACGAGAGAATCGCTATCGCAGGGCTCAAACTCGATCCAAACATCACCGTACTGGCCGTGGCCGCCGGACTGTTTCTTGTGCTTGCCCTGTACGCGGACCTTCTTACGGATGGTCTCACGGTAAGCCACACGGGGCTTCACCAAGGCTACATCGATGCCGAACTTGGACTTGAGCTTGGAAACCACAACATCCAGGTGCTGCTCGCCCAGGCCGGAAACGACCTGCTGCTTAGTCTCCACATTATTCTCAAAGCTGATGCAGGGATCTTCCTCGATCAGACGCTGCATCGCGCCGGCAATCTTGGCCTCATCGCCCTTGCCCTTCAGCACAATGGCCATGGAGAGACAGGGGGCCGGGAACTCGGTAGGCTTATAAGAGATGACACGCTTGGCATCACACAGGGTATCGCCGGTCACGGCATTGGAAAGCTTGGTAATGGCGCCGATATCGCCTGCGGTGATGCAGTCCACTTCGTCCTGCTTCTTGGCGCGGCAGCACAGCAGTTTGCCCAAACGCTCCGGCTCGCCGGTGCGGGCGTTTACCGGGGTCATACCGGCGGTCAGCTTGCCGGTGATGACCTTTACGAAAGACAGCTTACCCACGAAGGGGTCGGCAACAGTCTTGAATACAAAGGCGGATTCGGGAGCGTCGGGGTCGCACTTGATGGTCTCGCCCTCTACCGTTTCCTCGCAGCAGCCATCGGCGGCGCTGGGCAGGAAGTGTACGATGGCATCCATAAGGACCTGGCTGCCGGAGCCGGTGGCGGCGCTGCCGCAGAAAACGGGCGCAATGGTACCGCTCTTAACACCGGCGGCAATACCCTTCTGGATCTCCTCCTTGGTAAAGGGCTCTTCCATGAAGAACTTCTCCATCAGGGCGTCATCGGTCTCGGCCACAGCTTCGTTCAGGGCCATCTTCATCTCCTCGATACGGTCTGCGGCCGCGGCGGGGATGGCGATCTCATTGAGCTTATTGGCCTTGGGGTCGAACTTATAGGCCTTCTCATCCACCAGGTCAATGTAGCAGTCTACCACATCGCCATCCATGTGGGGGATGATAACAGGGCAGACGGAATTGCCGAACACTTCCTTGATGCCCTCGAAGGTCTTATAGAAATCGGCATGCTCCACATCCAGCTTATTGATGAAGAACGCCTTGGATTTATTCATGCGGGTAGCCAGGCGGTAGGCCTTCTCGGTGCCGACGCCCACGCCGTCCTTGGCGGAAACGACCAGCAGCACGGTCTCGGCGGCACGGATGCCCTCCGAAACGCCGGCGGCAAAATCGAACATACCGGGGGTATCCAGCAGGTTGATCTTTACACCGTTCCAATCAAAAGGCGCAATGGCGGAGCTGACCGATACCTGACGCTTGATCTCCTCGGGATCAAAATCGCACACGGTATTGCCGTCCGCAATTTTACCAAGGCGGTCGGTGGCGCCGGATTTGAACAGCAGCATCTCTGCCAGGCTGGTCTTGCCGGCGCTGCTGTGGCCTGCTAAGGCGACATTGCGGATCTTATCCGCGGTGTACTGTTTCATAGTTAGGATTTCCCCTTTCAATCTTTGAGTCGCAACGCCATAGGGGCGCATTACAGAACAATTATACCTTTTTGTCAAGTTTTACGCAATAAAAAACTCCGTTAATCTGCACGGCGCTTTGCCGAAATACGCTGCGTTATTTTGTGCTATTTGCTGATTTTCAGCCTTCCCGGCTCCATCCTGCACCCTTTAGGGCCCCTGCAAGGCGCAAATTCGGCCCGCAGGGCGAGCCCGCGCCCTTCCGCATTTCCGAAATACCAAAAGGGACCCGCTGCCATACACAGCGGGCCCCCGGCCGGTCCTATTACTTTTTGCGCACCAGTCCCAGCAGCACCGTTGGGATAAACCACAGGAGCTGATAAGCTCCCAGGCTCCACCAAGTCACCCGGCTCAGTGCCCCGGAATAGGCCAGCAGCGTGATGATGGCAAAACCGATGAGCACACTCAGCACCAGCAGCACGCTGATCGCCTTGGCCAGGCCATACTCCCGCTGGGCGGAAAGCAAACTATGCAGCGTTCCCGCCATGCCGCCGCTCACCATTTCGGCCGCGGTCTCACCGGTGCCGTCCAGCGCGGCTTCGGCCTCCCGCTGCAGCGCCGCCGGCACCATGTGGATGTTCTCCTCCTGCAGGCCATAGACCTGCGCCACCCGCGCCGGGGTGATATTGGGGTCGGTGGTATGCACCATCAGGGCGATCCCCACCTTCTCCAGCTCCCGCAGCTGGGTCCTCAGCTGCTTATCGGCATGGTAGCTGATAACAAACCCCGCCGAAAGACTGCCGAAATTGGAAAGATACAGGAGCTCCTTGCCCTCTGCCGTAAAGCCGGCCTCCACCTCAATGGGCGGCACGGCCACACCGTGGGCCAGCAGCAGGCCGCGGTTGCCAATCAGCACCCGGCCGCCATCCACCCAGGCGGAAATGCCCTTCCCTTCCTCACAGGCAACGCTTTCCACCGTTTTCAGGTTCTTCTCATTGGTGATCATCCCGCGGAAAATTCCGGTCAGCGAATTGTCCACGCTGCACAGCACGCTGGCCGCATTCAGAATAGCCTCATCAATGGGCTTCTTCTCAAAGGTTCTTATCCCATGCAGGGTAATGCTCCCGCTGGGGAACAGGTCGCTGCCCCGCAGCAGAACGCCGTCGGTATCATGCAGCTCCTCCACGGCGTCTTCATTCAGCAGGTTGGCACGCCAGCGGTTCAGCCCCTCATTGGCACTGCGCAGCGGCATATGGCTGCCCAGCGTGGCCGCCAGGGGAGAGGTGATGCACAGTGCCGATGTAAAGATAGAAACCGCCTCGAATACCGTTCCCTTGGCCAGGAAGTATTCCAGCAGCGCCATTACCACCGCCGCCAGTATGGTAATGGGGGCCAGCACCCCACTGATGCCCTCGGTCATGCCGGTTTCCTCCAGCACGGCCTCGGCATCCTCCGGCAGACCGGCATCATCCAGCGTCACCGTCTTTTCCGGCTGCTCCGGCAGCTCCGCCGCCCATTCAGTCAGGCGGCTCTGCGGCAGGGTGCGGCAGGCCACAGGCCGCAGGGTGGCCATGGCCCGGCAGCTTTCCCGCTGGCGGGCATTCTTCACCAGCTTGCCCCAGGTATTAAAGAACAGGATAAGTACAGCCAGCGGCAGGAAGATATTGTTCCCATACTGTTCCAGCAGGGCAGGCTGTGCCGCCATAAAGCTGCCCTGCAGCAGGCAGGCGAAGACCGTCAAGGTCACATAGGCATCGTTGCTCTGCCGGCCGGGGAACAGCGCCAAAAAGCCATTGCCCAGCGTACCGCCGCAGCACAGGGCCGAAACGGCGGTCAGCGCCACCATCCCCCACAATCTCATGGAAGAAGAGGTCGCGAGGAAATCCGGCAGCAGCAGGTGATACACCGGTGCCAACGCCAAATAGATAACCCCCAGCAGCATCACCAGGTTGAGGATCAAGGTGACTGCCAGGCTTCGCTGCCGTTTTTTCAGCGTCTGCATCAGGGCTTCAGCACTCTTACGGGCAGCAGAAGCGGCTTTTTCGCCCTGGCCACGGGAATCTCCCGGCCCATCGGCATTTCCTCCCCCAATTCTGGGGCAGGCTGTGCCTCCTGTTTTTTGGGCGGGGTCCATTCCTCCGGCTGCATCACCGGTTCTGGCCGCTTCGGCTCCTCCCACTTAAATTCCGGTTCGGCCGCTGGGGCCGGTGCCGCCGGGGCTTCAGTCTTTTGCAGCAGCTCCCCAGGGAAAGGCTCTGCCTTTTTTACCGGCTGGGGTGCAGTCTTGGCGGGTGCCGGTCTTTCCGACGCTGCCCCCGCCGCCCTGGACAACCCGGTCTGAGCAGCATCCAACTGCCGCAGCAGGTCCTCCGTAGTGGTGGTGGCCCGCTTTTCCGGCTGAGCCGCCCGTTCCTCCCGGGCGCGTTTTTCCTTTACTTCCCGCAGGATATCGTCTACATTATAGCGGTTTTCTGCCATCTTTTTCCCTCCGCTTTTTTGGTTTTCTCTCCCAAGGAAACACCCTCGGAGAGATCATGTCAAATAACTTGTCGAGCCGTTTTTTCTCACCGGGCTTTCAGCCCCAGCCGCTGCCGGGTGATCTCGTACAGAATAATGCCGCCCGCCACCGAAGCATTCAACGAATTGATCTGACCCTGCATCGGCAGTGCCGCCACAAAGTCGCACTCCTCTTTCACCAGTCGGCTGACTCCATTGCCCTCCGAGCCGATAACCAAACCTACCGCACCCTTAAAGTCCAGCTGGCACCAATTCACCCCATCCATATCGGCGCAGGTGAACCACACATTTTTCTCGGCCTTCAGGCTTTGCATAGTGGCCACGATATTGGCGACCCGGACGACCGGCAGGCACACTGCTGCCCCAGCGGAGGACTTGACTGCCGCCGCAGTAAGACCGGCGCTGTGCCGCTTGGGGATGATGACCCCATGGGCCCCGCAGGCTTCCGCCGTACGGATAATGGCGCCTAAATTGTGGGGATCCTCGATGTTATCACAGATGACCACAAACAGCGGTTCTTCCCCTGCCCGCTCATAGATGTCTTTCATCTCGGCATAGGCGGCCGCCGCGCAGATGGCGGCAACCCCCTGGTGGGTCTCTATCCCGGAAAGCTGGGTGAGCTTTTCCCGCGTCGCTTCCTTCACCGGGATACCCTGCTCCCGCGCCTTATTGAGAATCGCGGCTACCGGCCCCTTGGGGCTGCCGCTTTGTATGTAGATACACTCCAGCTCCCTGCCGCAGCGCAGGGCCTCCAGCACCGGGTTGCGCCCGGCCAGCACCTGGTTTTGCTCTCCAGTCTGCTTTTTTTCCTGCATGGTCATAGTTCCTTTCTTCTATTAGGGCTGTGCGCACCGCCGGGAAACCGGCCCCCGCCTGCGCGCCTTCGGCGCGCCCACCCGCAGCCTACGGCTGCGGGCCACCGGTCCTATAAGGGCCGGCAGGCGGGGGCCAGTTCCCGCGCTGCGCACTGTGCATGCCTATGAATGGTACCATTATAACACAGCCCTTCGCAAAAATCGACCCTATTTTATCAGAAGTCCGCCCAGCAGGGCCCCCAGCCCCACGGCGCTGCCCCATTGGGCCAGCCGGACGCCCCACAGCCGCCAGCCGCCGGGCTGCCGGGGCCGCCACCGCAGCGAACCTACATACCGCCGGGCATTCTCCCGTAGGGCCTCCTCACCGTTCTGCTGCTTTTCCGGCTTTACGAATAAAATCGCCCGCTCAAAAAACTCATTATCCACTTCCACTACCTCTACCACCTGCTTATTGACTCCCTTCAGCATCACGCAGCCCTCCTTTTGCGGCATTAATTCCCTGTTATTTTGCTTCCTGCTGTGGAATTTATGCAGTCCCACCTGGCGGAAGCGACAGAGAGATATACAGACCGTATTTTTTACTTTTGCACAGTTTCCACACACTTTTCCCCCGGCAGTGTGGAAAACTCGGTGGAAAATGTGAAAAAGTGTCCCCATTTCGTCCCTTTTTCTCTCCTGTCACCGGTGGAAACATCTGTTTTATCCACAATTTACAGTAAATGGACACTACAAAAAGTTTACCGGCCTTGCTCCCCGCTCCGGATTTTTTCACAAATGAAAACTAAACGCCAGTCGGAAAAATATCGTTATTTATTTCACAAAAATTTGCGGAATCTGCCGGTATCTTATTGCATTTGGCGGGCAATATTGCTACAATAGGGCTGAACGCACCATCCCTTTATACTTCTATTTTTTGAAGGAGGATCAATATTATGCCACTGGTCACTACCAAGGAAATGTTCCGTAAAGCCTATGAGGGCGGCTACGCCATCGGCGCTTTCAATGTCAACAACATGGAGATCGTACAGGGCATTACCGAAGCGGCCCAGCTGGAGCAGGCCCCTGTCATTCTGCAGGTTTCGGCCGGCGCCCGCAAATATGCCAAGCACATCTATCTCACCAAACTGGTGGAGGCCGCTGTGGCCGATACCGATGTCCCGATCGCCCTGCATCTGGACCACGGCGATGGCTTTGAGATCTGCAAGGACTGCATCGACGGCGGCTTCACCTCCGTGATGATCGACGGCTCCAAGCTGAGCTTTGAGGAAAACATTGCTGTGACCCGCAAGGTCGTGGAATATGCCCACGACCACGGTGTTATGGTGGAGGGCGAGCTGGGCAAGCTTGCCGGCATTGAGGACGCTGTCAATGTCAGCGAAGCCGATGCCCAGTTCACCAATCCCGCCGAGGTGGAGGAATTTGTTTCCCGCACCGGGGTGGATTCCCTGGCCATCGCCATCGGCACCAGCCACGGCGCCTATAAGTTCAAGCCCGGCCAGAAGCCCCAGCTGCGCTTTGATATCCTGCAGCAGGTCAGCGACCGCCTGCCCGGCTTCCCCATCGTGCTGCACGGTGCTTCCTCCGTCATCCAGGCCGATGTAGAAACCGTCAACCGCTTCGGCGGCAAGATGCCCGATGCCATCGGCATCCCCGAGGAAATGCTGCGCCACGCCGCCGAAATGGCCGTCTGCAAGATCAATATCGATAGCGACCTGCGCCTGGCCATGACCGCCGCCATCCGTCAGCACATGTTCGAGCATCCCGATCATTTCGATCCCCGGCAGTATCTCACCCCCGCCCGCGATCACATCCGCGAGCTGGTCCGCCACAAGATGCACGATGTCCTGGGCTGCTCCGGCAAGGCGTAATTTTTTCCCTTATACACCAAAGGATCCCCGCCGGTGGCGGGGATCCTTTTTGCGTTTTATTATGCCACAGTCGTACCAGGGTAGTAGTGGTTCAAAATCTGCACATAGGTCCAGCCCTGCCGGGCGTACAGCATACTGCCGGTCTGGCTCATCCCCACACCGTGGCCGTAGCCGTAGGTGGTAACGGTAAAAATGCGGCTGTCCGCGTCATAGCTGATATCAAAGGCATGGCTGCGCAGTCCCAGGATGCTCTCCCTTATCTTCCGCCCCGTGGTGGTGGTATTGCCTACCCGTACGGTGCCTACATATTTTCCATCGGTACGGGAGGTGATCTCCAGCCAGGTGGCCGGGTCGTCATTGGCGGGGTCCAGGCTCGTCCCAAGGGCGCTGTTCATCCTTTCAGCCATCTGTTCCGGGGTATAGGTATAGTCCTTGGAAAAAGGCGACCAGCTGTAGGAATAGCCCTCCTCGATGGAGGAATCCACCGAAACAAGGTAGGGGTACTGGGTGGTGCCCCAGACGCTCTGGGCCGTGGTGGTCACGCCGCAGCTGATGGAAAAATAGGTACAGTTGGCGTACTGGCCATTATAATAAACTGCCTGGCCCAGCACCTCTTTCACACAGGCCTTTACCCGGTCGCCGGGTTCCACACTGCTAAGGCGCAGGGTAGGCGCGCGGCCCAGGTAGTCATTGTAATACTTGATGTAGCTGTAGGAGGCCACCGCCATGGCCTTAGTGGATTCCCACTCGGTGCTGTTGCCCACCTCATTCTGCACCACGCGGCACAGAATCTCATAGGTATCGCCAACTACCGGGGTACTGCCGTTAATGACACTAAGCTGACCGTAATCGGCGGTATCATTGCCGCTGTTATCCGGCTCCGGTTCCGGTTTAGGGGTCGGGGCGGGGGCTGGCTCAGGGGCTGGCTCCGGGGCTGGCTCAGGGGTTGGAGTCGGAGCAGGCGTCGGTTCCGGGGCCTTTACGGCGCCGCTGTTGCCGGCGTTCCCGGAATTACCCGAACCATCGGATTTACCGGTGGTGTCATTCCGGTTGTCATTGCCGGAGGCATCGTTTTTGCTGTCCTCGGTCTGCCCGGAGGAATTTTCTGTTTTAGAATCGGTTTTATCCCCGGATTTATCATCGGCCTTATTATCGGTTTTGGAGTCAGTCTTATCCGGCTGCTTCTCCCCAGATTGACCGTCATTCTCGGCGGGTTCCTCATTCTCCTCCGGCAGCACCTCATTCTGCGGGATATGCTCCCAATCCGGCAGCAGGGCCTGTCCGCTTTGCACTGTGGGATAGATGGGCAGGTTCTCGGCGCCGGTGGGGGTGCTGCCGCAGCCAGCCAGCAGCAAAAGGGCAACAGCGGCGGCCAGCGCGCGGCCGGTTTTCAGCGATATCGGCATGAAGAGCCCCTCCTTTCGGGCGATTTTTGTAATAATCCGTCCCTATTATACAGAATAGAATCAGTTTTGTCTACCGGTAGGATATGAACAGAGCGTGAAGAATGGGTGATGGTCCCTCCCCAACGCGCAAAAAAGAGGCGGAAGTTCGCTTCTTCCGCCCCATTTTTCTTATGCAGTTTACTTTTTGCCGCCCAGCAGGCCGGTAAGGACGCTGCCCAGCAGCTCCGCCGCGTCGTCATTTTGGGCGGTCGATTTCTTCTTGGAAGAAGTGGTTTTCTTAGCGGAGGTAGTTTTCTTACCGCTAGCGGTCTTTTTTGCGGAAGAAGTTGTCTTTTTCCCGCTGGAGGTGGTTTTCTTCCCGGAGGAAGTGGTCTTTTTCCCGCTGGTGGAAGTCCCCAACGCGCTGCCCAGCAGGCTGCCGGCCAGGGAGCTCAGCACATCGCTGCTATCGCTCTTTTTGCTGCTCTTTTTGCCGCTGCCGCCCAGGGCGCTGGTCAGCAGGCCGCCCGCCAGGCTGGTAAGAATGTCGCCGCTGTCGCTCTTACCGGACTTTTTATTGCTGCCGCCCAGCAGGCTGCCAGCCAGCGAGATAAGGGTACTGCCGTCATCCTCGTCATCATCCCCGCCGCCCAGAAGGCTGGTGAGCAAGCCGCCGAGCCCGTCGCTTTGGGTCTTGGTCTTTTTCTTCTGGCTGCCCAGGGCCGCCAGCAGTAGCGGGGCCGCCATGGCCAGGATCTTGGAGGTATCCACCTTGCTGGCGCCGCTCTTTTTGGCAACAGCGTTCTGCACCGTCTCAGTTTCCCCGCCCAGAATCTTGGTAAGGATCTTGGCGCCATCCTCCGTATCCACATTCTGCAAAAGGCTTGCCAGCCCTTTGCTGCTGGTGTGGTCGTCCAGGGCCTTGGCCAGGCTGTTGGCCCCGTCCTCGGTGGAGGCATTCTGCGCCATGGCACCTACCAAAGCCGGCAGCGCGTTGGCCAGGACATTCTGGGTGTCCTTTTCGCTGGTGCCGGTTTGGCCCGCTATGGAGGAGATCACACTGCCGGAAAGCAGATCAGTCAAATTCATCTGTCCGCGCCCCTTTCCTTATTCCTGCTCCAATGCGCAGAAATCGCAGGGGTCGGTGCGGTTGGCCTCAAAGGCCTTCTCAATGGTCCCCCGATAGACCTTGCTGGACCGCATCAGGGTGTGGCAATTGGGGTCAAGGTGGTAGCTCTTGCCGAAACGGGTCCAGTAGACGGTACCGGTGCCCACCGCCTGCTGGGCGTCAGCCAGCTCCTCAGCGGAAACGGGGTTAAAATCGATGGAGAACAGCGAAGCCAGCACCAGGGCAATGGCTGCCACTACGGTCACGATCTTCTTGGTCTTGCCATCCAGGTCCTTATTGGCCAGCAGCAGGATGACAATGGGCAAGAAACAAATAACGGAGGCGATCAGCCCCATGTTGTTCCACAGGAAGAACTTCACGCTGCTCTGCTTGCTGGCGGGGTCCAGCCGGTTGGCCTTTTTCCACAGCTGGCTGCCGATGATGACCAGAATGAGATCAACGACCAGTGCACCGATGAGCCAGTACATTTTTTGCTCTTCCTTAATGTACCATATTCCATTGAGCATCAGAATGGCGCCGACCTCAGCGGCCAGGGCCAGCACCCACAGGATGACAGCGGCTACACGCTTGCCGGTGGCGCTTTTCTTATTGGCGGCGGTGACGACTGCGGGGCCCTTGCCGGTTTTGCCGGTGGAAGCCTCCACAAACTCACGCTCGACCTTCTTTTTTTCTGCCAAATTGGGTCACTCCTTTTCTATCACAAAAAATCGGGCGAAATGCCGATTTCATTGTACCAAGCATGAGGCAGATGCGCAAGGCCTTTTTTGTGGAGAAAGGACAACCGCCGGAGGCAGCCCCCGGCGGTGCGGATTATTCTTCTTCGCGGCGCAGCAGCAGTACCAGGGCAAGCGCAAGGGCACGCGGCGGAGAATTTCATTGCGCGGGTTTGGCTAATTTGGCTGTACTTAAGCAAAAAGAACGCCCGCGGCCTGCACTGGGCATAGCCGCGGGTGTGGGGATGGGGAAAGTTACTTGGCGGAATGGCCGTTCTCGTAGCTTTCGATCATGCGCTTCACCATCTCGCCGCCGATGGAACCGGCCTGACGGGCGGAGATATCGCCGTTGTAGCCCTGCTTGAGGTTAACGCCGACGGTGTTGGCAGCTTCCTGCTTCATCTGGTTCAGTGCTTCCTTGGCTTTCTTGTTAGACATGGTTTATTCCTCTCTTTCTTTGGTTTGGCGTTTGCAATGTGTATTGTGCGCCACGCGGCGCGGGCTATGAGAGGAACTTTTCGCCAGAAGAAAAAAATAAACGCTGTTTTTTTGCGATAGGTCTTGACTTTTGCGGCAGAACCGCTATAATTATTCATGTTGCTATTGCCCGATTGTGTAAAGGTAGCACGACAGACTCTGACTCTGTTTGTCTGGGTTCGAATCCTAGTGGGGCAACAACATAAAGAAAACCCTTATAGTTGGAAAACTGTAAGGGTTTTCTTTTTGAATGAAATTTGTTGATTATCAGTGCCGTTACTTTTCTTTTCTATTTTGTTTGAATGATTTGTGATATTAGGATTAAGGGATAATTTGAGGCATAAGAGGTATCATAAAAGGTATCATTTCCCAGTTTTGACAATAAATTTAGGTATCATATTAATGTATTTATTGTTAATGTTTTACAAATAAATATTATGATAATGATCCAGATGGCCTCATTTTTTTCATGTATGCTTGGAAGGAGTAAGTGAGGTTTGTACTTGTTTGTGCTAAGGTTTATTTTTAATTTGTAGTTAATAGGTAATGACTAACGGATTACTACCAAATGTAATATTTTCATTACATTTTATAAATACTTTATGAACCTTATTATATATAAGGTTCATATAAGGTTCATATAAGGTTTCTATAAGGTATCTATAAGGTTCATGACGGTAGTGATCCGGTAGTATTCAGTTCATGACAATATACTTGTAATTAAATTGCTTGTTATATAAGTATTGATTTTCATGTAGTTACGATTCTGCTATGTTTGAAATTTCTCTTTTTTGAAGAAACTATTTTTTATTTTTTGGATTTCGCCATCACATTTCTGAATTCTAGAGGTGAAATGCCGGCCCATCTTTTGAAAAACTTACTGAAAGAGGCTTGGTCAGAGAATTGCAACTCGGAGGCAATCTGCTGAATGGAAAATTCAGATAGCGCGAGAAGGTTGCGCGCCTCGCTGTATAACATCTCGTAAATGAAATTGTTCACGGAGCGGCCGGTTTGTGATTTGATGATGGAGGTCAGGTACTGGGGCGTGATATTCATTTCCCGGGCGTAAAAAGGAACGGAATGTTCCGTTTTATAATGGAGCATGAGCAACGTGATAAACTTCCGTAATATATAGGCATATCGGGTTTGTGGAACACCTTCGGTTGTTTCATCTATTTCTTTATTATCCAAGATGTTGTCGATTTCCAGATAGTAACGAATCAGGGCGTTCTGGATCATTTCCAACTGATAGGAATGTTCCGTTCGGGAGAGTTGAATCCGGAGGTCTTCCATGCTGGTGGTTAGCAGGAGTTTTTCTTCCTCGGAGATTTGCACGATGGGGTAATGGTACATGTTCATCCCGCGGGCAATGCGGTGTTGGATGTTGAGAATAGGCAGGCGGTCGATAAAATTCTTGTGCGAACAGAGGCACAGGCATTGAAAATCATCGCTTACTTGGTGAAAATTTGTGAGGTGTAGCGGGGATAGGATGCACAGGGAATGAGCGTCAAGCGGGTATTCCGCGCTATCAACCAAAAGCGTGGCACTTCCCGATAACACCAGTATGTAGGA
>OLGE01003405.1_pt1 | contig 12623 bp, 9 predicted proteins | sample 1605151 | NCBI WGS metagenome assembly OLGE01 (sample SAMEA3888912, study PRJEB22519) | human gut metagenome | biome: human gut; feature: human-associated habitat; material: faeces | place: Denmark | collected 2010
TTTGCCACCACCCGGGCCCTCCGGGAGAAGCGTACCACCGCCAATTACCGGGGCGTGAAGAAGTACGACAACGTGTACTCCGGCTTCCTGTTCTGCGGGGACTGCGGCAGCCCCATGTTTGCCATGAGCCGCAGGGATTTGAGTGCCGCCTACACCTGCGGCACCTACCACCGCCGGGGCCGTTCCGGGTGCAGCTCCCACCACATCCGGGTGGACAAGCTGGACGAGCTGCTGAAAATCTATGTACGGCGGGTCATGGAGCATTCCCATGCCATGCTGGAAGAACTGAACGCCGAACTGGCACGGCAGGATTCCGATGTGGTGGAAACCGAGCAGTCCGCCGACCATCTGGCCCAGGTCATGGAGGAGCTGCGGGAGGAGCTGAAAGCCACCAAGCGGCAGCGCATCCGGGACATGGTAAAGCACCCGGATCAGGAGGAGCTTCTGGCGGAGACCTATGACGAGCTGGAAGCCGATCTGCAAAAGAAAATCGAGGGGCTGGATCACCAGATCGGCATGCTCTCGGACAAGCGGAATACCATCATTCAGGCGGGGCGTGCCGCCAAAACCGCCATGGAGGTATTCGGGGACATTCTTTCCAAGGAAACGCTGGAACGAAACGATTTAGAACTGCTGATAGAGCGCATCGACGTATTCGAGGATCGGCTGGAGATCCGGCTCCACAGCGATGTGGACACCCTGCTTCACGTCAACCAGGGAGACATTGCCGTAAATTTTAATTCCGGCACGGAAAATAGCGAAAATACACTGATCCAGTCCTCCAAAAACCACGAGGACAAGGTTTTCCGTGTCAATGTTATCAGTAACGGCGACCCGTTGGAGATCTACACGAGCAAGGACGGGGAGGTCATTTTTAAGAAGTATTCGCTCATGGGCGGCGTAGATGAGTTTGCCGCGCAGCTGTGCGACACGCTGAGCAAGTCGACCGGCACGAGCGTGGCCGTGACCGACCGCGACAGCGTCATCGCCGCGGCAGGCAGCGCGCGCCGCGACCTCATCGGCAAGCGCATCAGCCCGCAGCTCGAGCAGATCATGGAGGACCGCGGCATCTACCGCGCCGTGCCGAGCGAGCGCAGCGTGTTCGTCACCGAGTCGCTCGACCGCTACTGCGCGACCATCGCCGCGCCCATCATCTCCGAGGGCGACGCACTCGGGCTCGTGGTCTTCATCGGCACCGAGGGCGAGTCGGCCGCAGGCGAGACGGAGTACAAGCTCGCGCAGGCCATCGCAGGCTTTCTTGGCAAGCACATGGAGAGCTGAAAAAAGAGGACGGCTTTAGCCGTCCTCTTTTCCTATATAGCACCGCCTTCGTGTTGTGCATTGCAATTGCTGATCGTACCACCTCTCATCGTGAATACGCAGTCCTTTCCAATATCCACAGCACCGCCGTCACCATCGTCATCTCTGCAATTCGCAATGATACTGCTCTCCAAGATCAGCGTGCCGCTAGACACAGAAAAACCGCAGTTCTTATTTTGACCATCAATGGTGCCCTCAGTGCCGCTATCCTTTATCGTTAGAGTTTTACCATCGTACACACAAAGCATATCCTCGTCTGTAGCATTACAGGTCAAGGTATACCCATTCAAATCAAATGTGACGGCTCCGCTGATTGTAATTTCGCCGCTCATAGTAACATTGCCGCCTAAATAACAACTACCGTCCGACAGGTTCAAATTCGTGCCATCAAATATCGTCCAACTCTCCCAATTGTTCTCCGCCCGCGCCGCCGTCGGCAACAGCGTCAGGCACAGGCACAGGGCTGTCAAAAAGCTGAAAATACGTTTTTTCATATCATTCCTCCATCAAAGCGATTGGTGCATCCATCGGATGCACCAAGGGGATATTCCCTTGCCGAAATTTACCGTTCTGTCAGGGCTTCAAAGCCCTTTTCCGCCTGCTGGACGGTCGTTCGGATGATGCCCGCCACCATGGCGTGCAGGTCGAGCTGCAAAACGCCCGCGCTGACCTCCGCCGCCGCTCTGACGGCACATTGCAGAGCTTGAGCGCGCACTCCAAAAAGCGCGCGATCTTGCGCTCCACGGTAAAGTACATGTCGCACGGCACGGCCACGAACGAGCGCATCATGCCCGTCGAGGCGATCTCCATCTCGTAAAAGTCCTTGGCCTCCGCGTCCGGAAGATCGTCCCCGAAGATGCCCTCCAGCCGCTTCGCCGTGCTGCGATACAGGTATGCCGAGGTTGACGACAGCGTGTAGGCCGTCACGTACAGCTTGCGCAGCGGCTCGGTCAGCTCGGCGATGTGAAGCTGGATAGCCGTCTCCACCGCGTAGAGCACGTGCCGCGCTGTGCTGCTCGGCCAGCGTGAACTGCCCGCTGAACATCCGCTTGTCAAGCTCGAGCAGCAGCGCCTCCTTACTGGGAAAGGCCCGGAAAAACGAGCTTGGCGGCATGCCTGCGGCGCGGGCGATCTCCGCGGTCATCGTGCCCTCATATCTCTTTTCCAAAAACAGCTTTACGGCGGCGCGCAGCATCTTCTGCTGCGTCAAAAGTCCGCTCGCCTGCTTGCCGCGCAGCAGCATATCGATCACGCTCCTCAAAGTTTACTTGTGAGTGTAGTCACATAACAGCATGGTCCGCCGCTTTCCGCAAGAACGAACTGTGTAAATTTTTGCCCCTGCCTATATAAAAGAAGTGCGGCGGTCCTTCGACCGCCGCACTCTCTCATTTTATTTTCCCTTACAGCATCGCAAAGCGCTGTGCGCCCTTCGTTTTGAGCCAGCGAAGAAGCAGCGCTGTCACCGCGAGCGTCACCGCCGCCGCGATGGCGAGATACGCAGCCGCGCCGAGCTTCCACCCCTGCCAGAGGTAGAGCCCCGCGAACACGATGGCGTAGAGCCAGCCGCCGAACAGCGCGATCGTCACGGCCAGACTTTGCTTGATGGGCATGAGCTCGCTCGTCCACGTCAGGTTTGCCCGCGCGACGCCGAGCGTCAGCCCCAGGCACGCGGAAAACGCGATGTACGCGAGTGCCTCGGCAAAAACGAGCGGCAGCGCCGCCGTCACAGGCAGGATAAACGCCATGCAGGCAAGCGGCACGAGCGCTGGAAGGACCGTGAGCGCAAGCTGTACCTTGAGCTTTGCGCGAAGCACCTGCCAGGGCTTGACGGGCAGCGATTGCGCGAGCCAGAGGGACTTTCCCTCGAGTGAGACCGACGGCGTCGCCATGTCGTTCATCGACGCAATGGCGCACACGCCGGTGCAGAGCAGCACCTCCGCGCAGCCGCTCTGCGAGGTGAAGGCCTCGTTCAGCAGCGACACGACCGTTCCGCCCTTCCACAAAAGCAGGATGCCCGAGATCGGCAGCAGCAGGATACCGAGGCCGCTGTTGAGCATGTAGTTCGGGCTCGCGGTGAAGCGCGCGAGCTCCTTGCCGAAAAGTGCCCCATCGATGCTCCGGCGCTTGACGGCCTTTTCGCGGTACACAGCCTTGCCCGATGCGCCCGACGCAGTCGTGATCTGCAAAAAGCTGCGCGAGAGCAGCGTCCACGTCAGCGCAAACAGCGCGAGGATGACCGCCGCGCTCAGCAGCATCGCTGTCACATCGCCCGTACCGGTCAGGCCAAAGACGTAGAGCGGGTGCGCCGCACCCTTGATCTTCTCACCGTAGACCGCGGCGTTGGCGACGAGCTGCTCGATGGCCGTCTGCGCCTTGAAGACGAAGAAATAGTAGATGGCAAGCCCCGCGAGCGAGACGATGACCGTGATGAAGCTCTTGTGCTTGAGCTTACGGCTCACCTTCGCCACGACCCAGCCCAGCGCGCACGAGAGCGTGAGCACGAAGATTGAGATGAGCGCCGTCAGCAGCACGCCGCCGAGGAGCGCCATCGGCGCCGTCGAGACCGTGACCCAGTAGACGATGACCGCGGGCAGGATGACGACCGCGGAGTACATGAGGCCCATGAGATAGACCGTCAGCAGCCGCGAGGCCATCAGCGTCCGCACCGGGATGGGTAGAGACAGCAGCAGGTCGTTGTCCTTAGCGAAGTACAGGCCCGAATACGTGTTGAACACGCTGCCGAACGCGCCGAGAAAGATGGCGAGCAGCGACATGAGTGCAAAATAGAGCTAGCCCATCCCCGCCTGCGTAAGCGGCGCACAGAGCGAAACGGAAAGCCCCGTGAACATCCCGCCGAGGCCGATCATCAACGCGGCAAAGAGCAGGATATAAGCGATAATCCCCGCCGTCGAACGTTTTTTATTGGTTTTGGCATTATAAAAGTAGCTGCGGAAAATTTCCATCAGCTGCTTCTTGACGAGCGTTTTCAGCATGATTCGCCCTCCAGCTCAAGGAAGACCTCCTCGAGCGAGTCGTCGCCCTTGACCTCCTCCATCGTGCCGGAACGGATGAGCTTGCCGCCCTTGATGATGGCGACCTTGTCGCAGAGTTTTTCGGCCACCTCGAGCACATGGGTCGAGAAGAAGATCGCGCCGCCCGCGTCGCACACCTCGCGCATCAAGCCCTTTAAGATATGTGAAGCCTTCGGGTCGAGGCCGACGAACGGCTCATCCATCAAAATGAGCTTCGGCTCGTGCAGCCACGCCGAAATGATGGCAAGCTTCTGCTTCATGCCGTGGGAATAGGCCGCGACGGGCTGGGCCAGGTCGGTCGTCAGCTCGAAGAGGTCTGCATACTTGCGGATGCGCTCCTGCCGCGCGCTTTCCTCCACGCCGAAGATGTCGGCGATAAAATTGAGGTACTGGATGCCCGTCATAAACTCGTAGAGGTCGGGGTTATCCGGGATGTAGGCGAGCATCTTCTTGCAGGCGATGGGCTCGTCCTGAATGGAGTGCCCGCCGATCGTGATCCTGCCGGAATCGAACTGCTGGATGCCGACGACCGACTTGAGCGTCGTGGTCTTGCCCGCGCCGTTGTGGCCGATGAAACCGTAGATCTCCCCTGGCGCGATGTGGAGCGACAGATCATCCACGGCTTTCTTTTCGCCGAAGGTCTTGGTCAGGTGTTCAATATAGAGCATAAGGTTCTCCCTCTTTTCTTCTTGCAGCCGTTTCGAATATCCTTGTGATATCAAAATAATATCATGTGATCTCCAACTGTCAAGAGCCATTTTGCAAATGTCAAGTTTGCTTTACTTGTAGGATATCACTGTCGTTCCAATTTGTCAAGTCCGCTTTACATTTTATCTTTGTGATACAGCACGAGCGACACAATACCCATCACCGCCGCATACAGTACGCCGCCAACGGCCCAGATAAACCAGCTATACTGCGGCTGGCCGTTCCCCTTGGGTCCGAAAGTGTAGAACAGGAAGATCGCCGTCACGCTCAGCCAGTAGATGAGCGACACTGTGCTCATTACGCCGCTGCGCGCCTTCTTTTTGCGCGTGTAGTCGCCCTCCTCGAGCAGCTGGTCCATCGCGCCGGTGTACGTTCCGCTCCAGACGAGCACGCCCACGCCGCAGGCGACCAGAAGCAGCAGCGCATCCACCGCCGCCGCGGCGTAAACATCCGCCGGAGCGACGCGCACGAGCAGCGCGGCGACATCGGACGACGCGAGACCGACCCCGAGCATCAGCGGCACGACAGCAAGGATGCACAGCACCACGCCGAGGATCGTACAGCGCGAGGCGGTCGGCTCATAGGCCTTGCGCCGCTCGCGCACCATGCCGCTCACGCCGTACTCGGTCTCAAACGGCTCTTTTTCAAGAAAGTCGAATTCCTTCGTCTTCGCCCCGCACGAGAGGAACATCCCCACCGCAATGGCGACCAGCACCAAAATGACGCTCACGCCGAGACCTGCGGCCAGATCCTCCGAAATACCGCCCAGGCCCGCGTCCGCCATGGCGGAGAGAAAAATGATCACGACCGGCGAGACGATGCACATCGCCACCGCCAGTGCGATCTTCGGCGCGCAGGCCTTGCGCAGCGCAAGGTATCGCGCCGCCTGCTCCATCGTCACCTTGCGCAGCGGCGTTTCGTCCGCCTCGGATTCGACGAACTCCTCTTCTTCGAGTTCGTCCTTCAATAAATAGTCGGTGCTCACGCCAAACAGTCGGCTCATCTGCACCACCTTGTCAAGGTCGGGCACGGACTGCGCGCCCTCCCACTTGGATACCGACTGGCGCGTCACCCCGAGCTGACTTGCCAGCTCCTCCTGCGACCAGCCCGCCTTTTTGCGCAGCGTGATGATTTTATCCGCTAAGATCATATCGTCTTCCTCCTGAATTCTAAGGCGCGGTCCCGCGCCGTCTGGATGGCGTTATCATAGCCTATTTCGCGGTTGCGGGAAAGAAAGCGCACTGTCAAATTTGTCAACCGGCAGTTGCAATCCTTGATTTTTCAAGGTTTTTTCGCCGTGCGCTCCTATTACCCTATGTATCTTCGTCATGATATCATACCGCGGCGCAGAAAAAAAGAGCGTCCCGTTCGGGACGCTCTTTTTAAGGTTTTTTCACACACTTACACGACGGCGAAGAACTTGACAAGGAACAGAGCGGAGATCACGTAGGTCAGAACGCTGACGTCCTTAGCCTTGCCGGAGAACACCTTGACAAAGGTGTAGGAGATGAGGCCCAGGCCGATGGCGTGGCCGATGGAGCCGGAGATCGGCATACCGATGAGCATGATGGACACCGGCAGCATTTGGTCCATGTCGCTGAAGTCCACATTCTTGAGGCCCTGGAGCATCAGAACGCCGACATAGATCAGCGCGGCAGAGGTCGCAGCGCCGGGGATGACGGCGGCGATGGGGGCGAGGAACATGCAGGCGAGGAACAGGATGCCCGCGGTGAGCGCGGTCAGGCCCGTGCGGCCGCCCGCTTCCACGCCGGAGGCGGACTCGATGAACGTGGTGACGGTGGAGGTACCGGTGCAGGCGCCCGCGACCGTACCGATGGCATCGGACAGCAGGGCTTCCTTCATCTGGGGCATGTTGCCGTCCTGATCGACCATGCCGGCGCGGGAGGCCGTACCGACGAGCGTGCCGATGGTATCGAACATATCGATCATGCAGAAGGTGATGACGAGTGTGATGGCGGTGAACCAGCCGATGTTCACAAAGCCCGCAAAGTCAAACTTGAAAAGCGTGGTGGAGACCATGTCGGCGAAAGGCGGGACAAAGCTCGCAGTCGCGAGGCTCGCAAACGGATTGACATGCAGGAAGATGGCGCTGCCTGCCCAGTAGATGACGGACGAGAACAGCATGCCGAGCAGCACTGCCGCCTTCACGCCCTTCTTGGCGAGGACGACCATGACGAAAACGCCGAGGAACGCGGTCACGACGGTCAGGACCATCGCATCGTAGCCCGCGCCCATGTTGCCCTTGATGATGCTGGGCGTCAGCGCGCCGAAGAAGTCACGCATCATGTAGAACGGGCCGCCGTTTTCAGAGTAGATACCGACGTTGGAGCCAAGGCCCACGTTCATCAGCATCAGGCCGATGGCGGGAGCGATGCCGTAGCGCACGCCGAGAGGAATGGCCTCCACGATCTTCTCACGCACCTTTAAGAGCGTGAGAATGAGGAACACGATACCCTCGACAAGGATGATGACGAGCGCCGCCTGGAACGCGGACTCGTACTCGCACTCGTTGATGACCGCGATGTTGGCGACGACCACCGCGAAGAAGCTGTTGAGTCCCATGCCGGGCGCCATGACGAACGGCTTGTTGGCGAAAAACGCCATGCAAATCGTGCCGATCGCCGAGGCGATGCAGGTGGCAAGGAACACACCGTTCCACAGCGGCGTACCCACTGCAAAGTTGGTCAGCAGGTTCGGGTTGAGCGCGATGATGTAGGCCATGGTCATAAAGGTGGTCAGACCGGCAAGAAGCTCGGTGCGCACCGTGGTGCCGTTGGCCTTGAGCTGAAATAGCTTTTCCATAGTTTTCTCCCTTTCTTTTTTGTTTTTCCGCCCGCTTCCTAACAAAAAATTAGGAAGCAAAACAGATTTTCAGTCAATATTATAAACATCCCGACAAGAAATTGCAAGTGTTCTGTTTATTTTTACCACACTTTCTCACTCCGCGCCGAGAGTTCTGCCGGTTTCTGTTGTGTTTTTGTTTGCTTTGCGCTATACTATATTTAGTAAAAATTTGCATTTTGGGAGGTGCATGCCGTGAAGCTGATGGTTTTAGACGGCAACTCCATCATCAACCGCGCCTATTACGGTGTCCGTCCGCTCACCACGCGCGACGGATTTTTCACCCACGCGATCTTCGGCTTTCTGACGATGCTCGGCCGCTTACTCGACGAGGAAAAGCCCGAGGCGCTGTGCGTCGCCTTCGACCGCCGCGAGCCGACGTTCCGCCACCTCGAGTACGAGGGCTACAAGGCCACGCGCCACGCCATGCCCGAAGAGCTCGCCATGCAGATGCCGATGCTCAAGGACGTGCTCGACGCGATGAACATCCCCCGCTACGAGCTCGCGGGCTTTGAAGCCGACGATCTGATCGGCACGATCTCGCGCAAGTGCGAAAGCGCAGGCTGGGACTGTGTCGTCGCCACGGGAGACAAGGATTCTTTGCAGCTCGTGACCGAGCACACGACCGTCAAGCTCATTTCCACGCGCATGGGCCAGACCACGACGAAGGACATGACGCCCGAGAGCTTTCGTGAGGTCTACGGCTTTGCGCCCATCCACATTGTCGACCTCAAAGCCCTGATGGGCGACGCGAGCGACAATATCCCCGGCGTGCCGGGCGTTGGCGAAAAGACGGCGATGGCGCTCATCCAGAAATACCAGAGCATCGACGAAATTTACCGGCTGCTCCCCGATATCGAGGCCAAACCGAACGTCATCAAAAAGCTCACCGAGGGCGAGGAGAGCGCACGCCAGAGCTTCCACCTCGCGACCATCGTGACGGACGCACCACTCGAATTTTCTCCGCAGGACAATCTGCGCAAGGCGCCGTCAGACGCGCTCTATCCGCTCTTTATGAAGCTGGAATTTACCAAGCTCATCGACAAATACGGTCTCAAGCCGCCCGCCGACATCCCCGCCGCCGAGGAGCCGGTCGACCTCACCGTGACCGCCGAGGCCGTGACCACGGTGGAAAAGGCCAAGGAATATCTCTCGCTCTTCCGCAAGGCGGAGCACGTGACGCTGCTGGCGCTGCCGGACCTTTCCGGCGTGATCGTCGACTTCGTTGCAGGCGAATCGACCGCCGTCTCTGCCGAGTTCTACTTCAGCCGCTACGAGGGCGACTGGAACGCGCTGCTGCGCGCCCTGTTCTCGGATGATATCAAGAAAGTCAGCCACAACGTCAAGGACCTCCAGCGCACGCTGCTCGAAAACGACCTTCCCATCGAAGGGTTCATTTTTGACACCGCGCTCGCAGGGTACCTGCTCGACGCGACGGCGGGCAAGTACGATATCGCGTCGCTCTTCGCCGCCTACTTCCACCAGACGCTTGCCGAGCCGAAGCACTTAGATCCAGCCGCTTTCTCGATGCTCGGCGACACGGCCGAGGCCGAGACGGCGTTCCACGTCTATACCAGCGCCGTCGATGCGCTGTATGAGGCCTTTGCCCCCGAACTTGAGAAGCGCGAGCTGCACGAGCTCTATTATGAGGTTGAGCTGCCCCTCTGCGCCGTACTCGCGCGCATGGAGCACGCGGGCATGCGCGTGGACGCGAACGCTCTCGCGGCCTTCGGCAGCGAGATGGAAGTGCAGCTCAAGACGCTCGAGCAGCACATCTATGAAGAGTCCGGCGGGCCGTTCAACATCAATTCCCCCAAGCAGCTCGGCGAGGTGCTCTTTGAACGCTTGCAGCTCCCGCACGGCAAAAAGACGAAGACCGGCTGGTCGACGAACGCGGACGTGCTCGAAAAACTGCGGTGGGAGAATCCCATCGTCGAAGAGGTTTTGCAGTACCGCCAGTACGCGAAATTCCGCTCGACCTACTGCGACGGTCTTTTGAAGGTCATCGCGCCCGACGGGCGCATCCACACGAGCTTCCAGATGACCGTCACGGCGACGGGCCGTTTGAGCTCGACCGAGCCGAATTTGCAGAATATCCCCACGCGCACGCAGCTCGGCAGCGAATTCCGCCGCATGTTCGTCCCCGCGGACGGCTGCGTACTCGTCGACGCGGACTACAGCCAAATCGAGCTGCGGCTGCTCGCGCACATCGCGGACGACGAGGCGATGAAGCAGGCGTTTCTGACCGGCGAGGACATCCACACCGTCACGGCCGCGCAGGTCTTCGGCGTGCCGACTGATCAGGTCACCAAGCAGATGCGCTCGCACGCGAAGGCCGTGAATTTCGGCATCGTATACGGCATTTCCGCCTTCTCGCTCGCGCAGGACATCGGCGTGCCGGTGTACGAGGCGAAGGAATATATCGAGACGTATTTCGAGCGCTTCCCCGGCATCCGCCGCTATATGGATGAGGTCGTCGCGCAGGCGAAGGAGCGCGGCTATGTCGAAACACTGATGCACCGCCGCCGCGCGCTGCCCGAACTGGCGGCGAGCAACTTCAATACCCGTTCGTTCGGCGAGCGTGTCGCGCGCAACATGCCCATCCAGGGCACGGCCGCGGACGTCATCAAGCTCGCAATGGTGCGCGTCGACGAGCGGCTGCGCAAGGAAAACTTAAAGGCAAAGCTCATTTTGCAGGTGCACGACGAACTCATCGTCGAGTGCCCGGAGGAGGAAAAGGAGACGGTCGCACGGCTCCTCACCGAGGAGATGGAGGGCGCAGTGCACCTCTCCGTTCCCCTGACCGCCGAGGCCCACTGGGGCATAAACTGGCTGGAAGCCAAATGACCGGAGGAAACCAATGGAACAGTTAAAGAAAAAAGTCCGCATCGTGCCGATGACGAACGAATATTTGAATGACGTTGCCGAGCTTGAGCGCACATGCTTCTCGAACCCCTGGTCGCGCAACATGCTCGCAGAGGAGCTTGAAAACGCGTGCTCGGCCTTCTTAGTCGCGCTGGATGCAGAAAACGGCAGCGTCGTCGGCTACGCGGGGCTGCTCGCCGTCGCGGACGAGGGCTGCATCACCAAGATGGCTGTCCGCCCTGACTGCCGCCGCGGCGGTGTGGCGGGGCAGCTTCTCGACGTGTTCATCCGCTTCGCCGAGGGCAGCGGCCTTGCGTTCTTGACGCTTGAGGTGCGTGAGAGCAACTATGCCGCCATCGCGCTGTACGGCAGCCGCGGCTTCCGCGGCGAGGGCCGCCGCAAAAACTACTACGACCACCCGAAAGAGGACGCCATCATCATGACGAAGGAATTCGGCGCGGCGGAAGCGGAGGCGGCGCACAGGAAGAACCCCGCCATCAGCAAGGAAACGATGGTTTTGCAGCTCATAGCATTCTCTTCTTTCTGATTGGCTTGTGTGAAGCGAAGGCGGCGGGAGGGCCCCGCCGCCCGGCAGTTATTGCAGCCCGGTACCCATGAGGTTGGGCAGGAAGAGCACGATATCCGGGAACATCACCAGAATGGCGATGACGGCGATGTTGATCGCCACGAGGGGCAGCGCCTTGAGGGATATTTCCTCAAGGGAAATATTGGCGATGCCGGAGGCGATGAACATGTTTTCGCCCAAGGGCGGCGTGGAGAACCCGATGCCGCAGCAGCAGATGAGGATGATGCCGAAATGGATCGGATCAACCCCGTATGCTGTCATAATGGGCAGCAGAACCGGCGTCACCAGCATGATGATGGCAAGGGTTTCCATAAACATGCCGAGGAACAGCAAGAGGATAACCACAAAGAACCACACCAGGTTCACATTGTTGGTGAAGGACAGGATCCAGTTGGCGATTTCCACCGGGATCCGGTACGAGGTGAGCAGGTAGCCGAAAGCCGTTGCCGTGAAGACGAGTACGAGCACGCGGCCCGTCAGCCAGGACGTGGTCTTGAGGGACGCCATGAAACTTTTCAGCGTCAGTTCCTTATGGATGAAGATACCCACGAGGATGGTGTAGAAAATGGCCACGACGGCGGCTTCCGTCGGCGTGAAGATACCGGCGTAGATGCCGCCAAGGATGATCACCGGGGCGAGGATGGACCAGAAGCCGTCGCGCAGGGAGTGGATGAAGGTCTTCATGGACCAGTCCAGCCCTTCCGTTTTGAGGTTCCGGCACAGGAAGAAGTGCATGACGCTGAGGCCGACGGCGATGAGGATGCCCGGGATGATGCCGGCCATGAACATTTTTGAAATGCTCTGCTGGCCGGATACGCCGTAGATGACCATGGGGATGCTCGGCGGGATGATGATGCCGATGCCGCCCGCCGTGGCGGTGGCGGCGGCCGCATAGCCTACGTTATAGCCTCGCTTGGCCATGGCCGGGATCATGAGCATACCCACGGCGGCCGTGGTCGCGGGGCCGGAGCCGGAAATGGCGCCGAAGAAGACGCAGGACAGGGTCGTGGAGATCGCGAGGCCGCCGGGCGTGGGGCCGACGATGTTTTCGGCGACATGCACGAGACGTCTGGACACGCCTGCCGCTTCCATGAGCGAGCCCGCTAGGACGAATGCCGGCAACGCCATGAGCGGGAAGGCCGTCAGCGAGGCGAAGGCACGTTCGATCATCAGGCTGAGGTCAATGTCGAGCACGATGAAGCAGGCCATGGTCGCAACGCCGAGGGCGACCATGATCGGGCTGCCGATAA
>OLGE01003428.1_pt1 | contig 12554 bp, 20 predicted proteins | sample 1605151 | NCBI WGS metagenome assembly OLGE01 (sample SAMEA3888912, study PRJEB22519) | human gut metagenome | biome: human gut; feature: human-associated habitat; material: faeces | place: Denmark | collected 2010
GTCGGAAACCTACCACCGTAAGGTGGCATGGCGCCGACAGCCGAGCCTACGTGTCGTAGACCGGAAATTGAGCCACGACATGAATGTATTGGAACGCAAATTAAGGACAGCTCAGAATGCTTCTTCACAGAAAGCCGGTTAAAATTAGTACATTTGTCCCACCAAATAAAAACGATACCCTATGCTACACAGAGGAAACATCACCATCACCGGGCTGGAGGACATCAACCGCCACCCCACAGTCAGCGTCAAGTTGGAGAACGGCAACGTATGGCTCACCAAACACGAGCTTGCCCGCCTGTTCGGAGTGTTCATCCAGACGATAGACGCCAATATGCGCTCCATCTTCAAGTCGCGCATCCTGAACGAGAGCGAGGCAACCATCACGGAGAAGCAGGATAAGCGATACGTTACCTACTATAATCTGGAGGCCGTCATTTTTCTCAGCTTCCGCATCAACACCTATTGCACGAAGCTGTTCCGCGAATGGGTGCTGAATTCCCTGTGCGAGTACAAGCGGCTGAAGGAGAAGCAACCCGAAGTCCTTGTCGTGTTCAACGCTTCGGACAACCAGACATTCATTTCATACAACTAAAAAATAAGAAACATGGCAACAAACAAATCACAGATAGAAAAGTGGATAACGGCGCAGAAGAAGCACCGGCTGTCCGTCAACAGCGATTTTGTACACCAATTCTTCCCCATGGTGCCTGTTTTTAAGAGCAAGTTGCCTGACTCGTTCCATGAGTCGGGCAACTCACGGAAATGAGTTGCCCGCTATTATGGGCAATGTAGAAGGGCTTATTGTGGAAGATTTAAGTATACAACAACTTTAGAAGCAAAAAGTGCAGAAATAGCACGATTACAATCGTATTACGATAGAACAGGAGAGATGCCAAAAGGTAATCAAAAAAGTTTCAAACATAAAAATGGAAATCATTAGTATGAAAATATATTTTGGGCAACTTTATATACAAGCTGGGATTTCATTCCCCTTTAGTTCATCATTTCAACGCTTTTTATCAGAAGAAGTGTCTAAATTAGTAGAAATGAATCCTAAATTTGAACAATCTTATGGAACAGAATATGAATTAATGTTCCGTATATCTGCAAAAAAAGAATTATTAACAAATGAAATATGTGGACCAACTATTTTCAAAAAGGAGAAAGACATTGAATACACCATATTTTTACCTTATAAATTTATAATGGAGCAATCTAACCCTAATAAATGCGCATTAGAGTTTTTGTTTGAAGGGATTTATACAGTTTTAGACTTATATGAAATAAATACATCAAGGCTGAAAATAGAGCAAAATAAGATTATAAATAAAATTATATCATCTTCTAATATGTTCAAAGATATACTTGTTTATTAATCAAGGAGGGGCAGCAGGCGGCCCTCGTCGCCAAAATCTTCTCCCTCTGCATCGCCCGTATGCCTTTCTACAAGGAAAAGGCTGCCAATGCCGTACTCATCCCCATTCCTGCGGCCACCCGTGAGCGCAACGCCGCCCGTTTCGCCCGGTTTTGCAGCCTCCTTTCGCGACGTCTGAAAATCACCGACGGCTTCCGTGCCACATGGATAAGGGAAGACCGTGAGCAGATGAAAGGCACTCACGGCCTTGACAAGCTCTCCAACCTTATTTTCCACCCCGTCTATTTTCAAGGACGCGATGTCTTTCTTGTGGATGACATCGTGTCCACCGGCGAGAACTTCACGCAGATGAAGCGCAGGCTGATGCAGCTTGGAGCCAACTCCGTTACCGGGTTATTCTTGGGACGGACGGTGAAAATGGGGAAAGAATAAAAAAGACACACCCTTGGTTTCGACATTTCCGCAAGTCGAGCAACCCAAAGTGCTGAGTTGGGCAACTCAGCAAAACGAGTTGGGCAACTCACGGAAACGGGTTGGGCGACTTGCAGGCTTGGGATAAATGCAAAGAATACAATATTCCAATCCCCGACCCATGCAGCGGAATGTAAAAGCCCGTCATTTCCGTCGGCAAGCATATCCCCGTTCCCGTCGGGAATGGAAATACCCTTGCCGCCTACGCAAAACCGTAGAAACATGCCGCATGGTCAAGCGTGATGAACCAAATCATCACACCATATCCCATACGCCACCTTTCTTTGACCGATTTTGCCGCAAGGTAGGCTTTTACGCTTGCCCGACCCGCCCGTTATTGCACGTTGCCGCCTTCGAGGGCGGAGTCGAAGGCACTATAATGGTCGTCGTCATGCACGCTCAATGCCGCCACGAGGCTGTTCAACGTGCGCACGGCATCCAGCCGTTGTTCCGGCGAACATTCCTCCGGATGGCTCAATACATCAATGGCGCAGGTCAGATGCGCCTTTGCCTGCTGCAAGGTGGACACATCTTGAATGGGAAACAGGTAGAAAAGTCCTTCATCGGAAGAACGGACGATGCCCTTCAGGGCGGTAGCTTGTAATTCCATATCTTTCGGGTATTAACAAATGACGTAACGCTGCCGGCCACCGCACCCAAAGCATCGCCAAACGCTTAATACAGAGTGAACCGGCAGGTTACGTCAAGGTATAACCTACCCGGTCCATTTACCTCTGTATTTTGAAATTGGCGATTTCTGGATGCCGGTAAATGAACAACATTACCACGATGCTATTTGCACCGCTGGCACAAAGGTAAGAAAATAACGCCAATAATCCATTGCCATCCTTAAAAACCTCCTTCGGAAAAATCCATTGCGGAGAGAAATCAATGTCCCTACGGTATGTTTCCCTTGCCGCTTTCATTCCCCATCACTCCACAATGTGCTATTGAAAGGTTGGGGGAGCTGACTTATTACGTGCGCAAAGGTAATTTCGGGTTTTGACGGACTAATCAAATTTTTTAGGCACAATCTCCACACTTCGCAGGCTCAGGTAGTATTCCACCGAAAAAATTTGCTTCTGCAAAACCCTATCCTTTGCCCCGCTTACGAAATAAGTCAGCTCACCCAACTCGTCAATGCATAAAAAAAATGTCGTGATTATGAAAGCAACAAGAGAAACAAATGGAAATAAGTCGCTTCCCAATCTGCCTCTGCATAAATTCTTGGGAGTGGCGGCAAGGTTCATCCTTGCGGCACTCTGCACATCCTTGTACGGCGGCTCTCTTTGGGTGTGGTTCATCGGGTCGTGGCTGGTGTGGAACTTCCTTGCGGGTGTAGTACGTTTCCTGTGGGGCTGCCTTGTGTTCCTGTTGGCATTTGTTTCGCTTGTCGCTTTCATGGTCTGGGTATTAACACTCTAAACTCACATCATCATGGAAACAACAGACATCTCAAAAAACGTGTCGTTTACCGGACACCGCTCCGGCAGGATAAGCCAACCCATGCTCACCCTTTTTGCAGGCATGGTAACGGAAATCAAAAGCCTGTATGCTTCGGGATGCCGTAATTTCTTCTCCGGCATGGCGGAAGGCGGCGATTTGGTTTTCGCCAAGGCGGTCTTGGCGGCAAGAAACGAATTGACCGACATTCGGCTGGTAGCTGCCATCCCGTTCCGGGAGCAGTCCGCACGCTATTCCGACATGAACAAGAGGCTTTACATCAGCCTGTTGGAAGAAGCGGACAAGACGGTTGTCCTTTCAGAAAGCTATCACAAGGGCTGTTTCCACCGGCGCAACGACTTTCTGGTGAAACATGCGGCAATCATGCTCGCCTATTGGGACGGACAACCCTATGGCGGCACATACTATACGGTAAAGAAAGCTATCGAAGCAGGTAAGAAAATCGTTAATCTCTATAAATGGAATCATTATGAAACGGTACAGCAAGACTGTCGCACAGCAGTGCAAGTATTATGAAGTGGATAACATTTTCGAGTACATGGTGGAAACCTACATCAACGGCAACCACAGCACCTTTACCCGGCTGTTCAAGGAACTGGAGAAGGACGCACGCAGGCTGTTCATTGAATACCTGTTGTGGGAAGTCAATCCCCAATACCACGTGGAAATACTGAAAGCAACCATCTAAAGAATTACGGTATGGACAAGATAATATCCCAAATGACGAAAGAAGAAAAATTGCAGGCTTTGGCGGACTACCATGCCTGCAAGCGTGAGCGGCACATCATTCTCCGCTATATCCAGGCACTCCGCCGGGAAGATGCGGAACAGACCGCCTATTTCGAGAGCTTCGGCGAAAGCGTGCATCAAATTGTGCTGAACATGAATACCTACGAGCGCAGGCTTGTTTTCGGCTATGTGGACAAGCAGTTCAACGAATATGGATGGATAAATGGCATGTTGCCCATCGTGGAGGAAATACGGTTGGACACATCCAACGTGATACACATCGGCCAGTCCGTGAATGGCACGTATGCCGTTACGGTGAGCTGGTGTACCGGCACGGCAGGAGGCGGTAGCCACCCATCGGTATGGGATGAACCCATTTCCGACTACAAGGAAGCGGTACGCACGGGAATACATCGGCTGGAAGGGCATTACACTTATGCGGAACGCCACTCCCTGACAGACAAGGGAAATTACAACCCGAAGTATATCCGCAAGTTGAAAGCCGGATTGCGGGAACTGAAGTTACGCTATACCGCCCCGCAGCAGTTGAGCCTTTTTTGATTATTCACCTATAAATATATAATGTATGGACGTAAAGATTGAAAGCATGATTTTCGGGTGGGACGAGCGGATACCCGAAGTGTTGGTAAAGTTCATCAATTCCGTGACGCTGACAAAGGACGAACAGGAGCTTCGCGAACTGGTGAAAGTATTTGCACAAAGCAAGGAGTTCAACCGCTTCTTCGCTTTCGGATACGGGAGCAGCCACTTTTGGCTCAAACAAAGGATGGCATCTGACCCGGACAAGTGCATGGAGAACCGCTTATTGATTGTCGAATTTTAAGGAATTGTATGATGGTTACAAGAATGACAGAAAACGGCGTTTCGACCTGCCGGGCAGCAGGAACGGAACAATTCGAGAAATTCCAGACTGGTTTTGGGAGAAGAAAACGCACGCTTGTGCAGTACGATTACAGGGCATCCGATGGGGAATTGTTCTCCTGCGTGGCTCCGACTTTGGAGGAATGCCGCCGCAGGCGCGATGCATGGTTATCGGAAAAGGAAAGAAAGGAGGCCGGCAATGAATGACGGTTACGAAACGCTGATAATCACATTTAGCGAACCCATCGAGGTTTTGGACGGTAGGTTTGAGGACATCGACACATGGGGCGTGGACAGCCTGAAGAAGTGGGTGGACGATTACGAGACCACACGCTTCACCCCGATAAACGGCTATACGGCAGTCATCACATCCGAATACAACATGAAGCCCGTAAGGGAATGGTTGGAACATTACATGCCCATAGCGGAAATGAAGGAATTGTAGAGGGATGATGCGCTTGCAGAAGCAGCCCGCCGGAACCAATCCGACGGGCTGCAACCGTTTCACACCACAGGCATGTCAGTCCGTTTCCTCGCCCCAAAGCTCCGTATCAGTCGGGGCATGGCGTATGGCACGCCAGATGCAACAGCCGGTTACGGCAAGAAGCGTCAAGTAAGCAATGGCAAAACAAAGCATAGCCGTCAGTATTATGGAGCAGGCTGTTCCGGGTTCTCTACTCCTTCTTCCGTCTCGTTGTTGAACGAAAAGCTCTTGGTTACCGTCTGGTTAAACGAATCCACAATGTAGATGTCAATCGTCTGCTGGTCGGTGCAGAGCGACCTGTAATAGAGCCGGAAGGTCTCGCCCGGCAACGAATAAAGGTCATTGGGCAGCAATACCGTGCCGTCCTCCAGACGAAGCTCCCCCTTGCCCGTAGGCTGGAAATAGCGGATGAAATACTCCGTTTCCTCGTACCGCCCGCTGCGTACCAACTGGCAGCGTATTTCGGCTTCCCCGCCTTCCACGATGGTACTCTGTACCGGCAGGGTTGCCAAATCGAACTCATACACCTGCTGGATGTCCAGCTTGTCGGAACAGGCGCAAAGCAGCACGGCGGCAACCAGCGCGAAACCGGCGGTAAAAATCAGTTCAGTCATTCGTTTCATTTTCTTGATGATTTATTAGTCCAATATGAATTTCAGTCCCACCCCGAACTGGAAGTGGAAATTTCCCGTATCGCCACCCCACAGGCAGCGTTCACGCGCATGGAGCAGCAATACCGTCCGGTTGGTGAGGTAGGTCTCTATCTCCAGCGACACCGCGCCGCCATAGACGAAAGCGTCGCCGTCCGTGATGCGTGCCCCGTCATGGAGCAGGCTCTCGCCCCAGTTCACCGTTTCATAGCCCGCCATCGCCGAGCCGCCCACGTAGCAGAGGAACACCTTGTTCGCATCCGAGAGGAAGTTGTAGTAATATCCCCCTTCCGCCGTGAACTGCGACACCGGCAGGCGCGTGTCCTTGTACGGGAGGTACTTTTGCAGGTATTCCGCACCGAACACCCACCTGCTGCACCCTTTCGTGTACGAGTCCATTGACAGCCCGAAGTGGTAGCCCAGCTCATTACGCCGGCTTGCCGAATGGAAGCCGTCCGCCATGCCCGCCGTCAGCCGCAGCCCTTTCATGCCCGGCAGACAGCGTTGCGCCTGCACCTTGTCTGCAAGGACAAGGCACAGCGCCATGCCGATTAGAATAAACACCGTCCGTTTCATCCTACTTCACCTTCAGTTCGTTGATGACACGGGCACGCACCAGCTCGGCATTGGTAACCGTGAACTGCTGATGCCGCCCGCCGTTCTGCTCGTTTATCTCCACCACCAGTTGCTTGTCGTCCGGCAGGGTGAACTTGGGCAGGGTGAACACCGTGCGCTCCCGGCTCTTGCCGCCGACCTCCGTCACGTAGTTATAGGCACGCAGCGGCACAATCACCTGCTCTTGGATGGCGGTGCGCTTCGCCACTTTCCGGTCCACCACCTTGAACGACACGAAGTCCACCGTGAACGGCACGTTGGAGGAGTTCTTCAGTTCCGTATGGAAATAAAGCAGCCCGTTGTGCGTGTAGATGCCCTTCAGGATGTACTGGATGCCGAAGCGTTTGCAGCCGATGTGCTTCACCAGCCGCTTGTCGTCCTTGTGGATGGACTTCATGATGAGCCGCACCAACAGCGGTGATTCGCTGCCCAACTCCTTCAGATAAACCTCCTGCGAATTGTTCGGGCGGTTCACCGCCTCCCCGTCGTGCAGGAAGTCCTTCATCTCGATGTTCAGCTTGGTCGGCTCATCGGCATACTTCACGTTGAAGGTATAGTAGCTTCCATCCTCGGTAATCACCGCCAGATTGGTTTCGCGGGAGAAGTCGCGCAAGGCGGCCTTCACCCGGAGCACGTTTTCCGAGCCGTCCGCCTTGCCCGCGATGATATCGGCGGAACCCAAGTCCACGTATTTGATAGTGGCGGGGAAGATGATATGCACGGTCTTGTAAAACGTAACCTCCAGCGCATACGGGGGTATCATCCGGTCGAAGGTTATCGGGCGTGTCAGCCCGTCGAACAAATCACCGGTGGACGGACTTCGTTTCATCCCGCCATCATCGGCAGTTGTCGGGACAGCCGTTTTTTCCGTTTCTTTCAAATCGGTTTCTTCCACGACCTTTTGCGCATGGGCTTGGGTCATTGCGGCGATGAACGCCGCCATAAGCATAATTTTCTTCATTTTTCCTTGTGAATAATAGTGATACATAAGATTATTTCTTGGCCACGAGCAGCACCGCGTGGTTCGCCTTGAGCGTTACCTTGACGGTGCGGAACTTCGTGGCGAGGTATTGCGACAGCCCCTGTATCGCACCGCGTCCCAAGTCCGAGGCCAGTTGCGCCCCGGCATCGGTGGAGATGTTGATGCTGCTGCCCATCGTGGAACCCATGTTGGCCGCCATCTCCTTGAGTGCGGTCAGTTCCTGCGACCCCGGCACCGAGATGCCTTTCATGCCGCCCATGTCATATACCTCCAGTTCCACCGGCACGACCATCCCTTTATAGGCAATGGTACTGATGGTCAGTTCCATACGCTCCCCGTTGATGCGTGCCGTGGCGGTCAGCACGGTGTTGGCCGGTATATACATGCCCCCGACGTCAATCGGTTCCAGCAGGCGGATTTCCGCCTCCTTGCCGTCGCTTACTGTAACCGTGCGCCGGATGCAGGCACGGATGCTGTTCCTGCCTGCCGTGTGCGCTTGGTCTGTTACCGTGTGGAACCCCATGTTGTGGGGACGGCTGTACCGTTCCATGAACTCGGCATCGGACATCGGTTGTGCCAGCATCGACACGATCTGCTCCGCCACCTGCGTGACCGGGCTGACCGTCCTTCCCTTCGTTTCCGTTACGGGTACGGACTTCGCTCCGCCACCCTCTTGTGGCAGGTAGCGCGAGGCCATCTCGTAGGATTTCTCCATCAGGCGGAGCTGCTCGTCGGCGGTTTCCTTTGCCTTGCGTTCCTCTTCCGCCCGGCGTTCCAGCTCTTGTATGCGCCATTCCAGTTCCAGCGTTTTCTGGTCGTCCTCCGGCTCCGGCTGCTCGTAGAAGCTGCCAATCTGCCGGTTGATGTCCCGGTAGGCATCCGCCGAGGTGCGGATGGACAACCCGCCCGATGTCGTTGCCTCTTCGGTCTGGAACACATCTTCCACGGCCTCCCTGTCCGTTTCATCCTCCGCCACCGCCAAGTCCTGCAAGGTGCTCATCTTCTCCCGCTGCTTGCGCTCGAAGTCCTGCTGTTCGTAGGCGGCACGCTTGTCCGAAGGCAGGTTCTTCTCCTCCGGCATGGGCACTTCCACGTTGAAGCCGTCCTGCAGGCTCTCCCCCTCGTCCGACGGGGCGAATATCAGCCACATCGCCACGCCGAAGGCAAGGAACAGCAGCGGATAGACCAGCATCTTCCTCCGTTTCCGGATTTCTTCGGGAGTCAGCGGTTTGGGTTCTTCCGCCCTCCGCTCATTCTTGTTCGCCGTTTCCGGCTGTTTTTCCTGTTTGTTCTCTTCCATGTTTCCTTTCATGATTAAGATGGATACTGTCTTTGCTTATACCCGGATGCAGTTCCAACTGCCGCATCCGTTCTATTCTTATCTGCTCCCCCCGGCGTTTGCCGATGTTGTATATCGACGACACGGTGATGTAGATGGAGAGGGCGCTGAATCCCACGAGCATCGCCACCACCACGATGAGCCGCGCATCGGGCGACATCCGCCCGCACACGTAGCGCATCCCGTCGCTTATCCGGTCAGGGATGTAATGGAGCCACTTCCTTGTCTTTCCCATACGCCTTTACCTTTCTATGGTCCGTAAATCGCTGTTCTCCAGAATGGTGAACTGCTCCATCGTGAAGCCGTGCGGGTTGTTGTCCGACCGCACCGAGTTCAGCAGGCGGCAGCGGGTTACGAGGCTCCGCTCGGTGATGTTGCTGCTCCTGACGAGCGACTGGCGGGCGTAGGTCGTCACGATGTAGGGGTAACGCTCGAAGTCGCACGCCACGCTGTCCACCCGCACGGTCTGGTTGATGTTCGCCGAGATGATGCGGTTGTAATATCCCTTCTCCTCCCAATCCTTGTAGTAGCGGAAGGCGCTCTCGTCGCACAGGTACAACGCCCGGCGGATGTTCCCCTCGATGGCCGCCTTGTCGGGCGAGAGCGTGAAGAACAGTTCGTGGAACCGCCTCACGTGTTCCCGCGCCTCGACCGGACGGTTCTGGGAGAGGTCTTGCGAGAGCGCGAGGATGAGCGACTTGCCGTTGTCCAGCACGTAGATTTTCTCCCGCTGCTTCTCGGCGAAGCTGTATGAACTCCACAGCGCGTAACCCGTGACCAACGCGCACAGCACGACGAAGGCTATCGCCATCGTGCGTATCTGCCGGAAGCTCGTTTCGATGTTCTTTAATGATTTGAATTCCATTTTCTTTTATTCTTGTTATTGATGCTTTCTGTTCAGACGGCGTATGAGGCAGGCTCACACGCCGTCTGAGGGTATCTCATACGCCGTTTGAGCTTACTTGCCCCGCAGCTTGCCCGCAATGTGCCCTGCTCCGGCACCGGTAGCCGCTGCCGCCACCTTGCCAGTCTTGACGGCGGAGTTGTTCACCTGCTTGCCGTAGTTGCCCGCTCCGGCCGCCTGAATCACCCATGTCGATACCGTCGGGATGGTGAAATACCCCACGATGGCGATGAGCATGAAGATGATATAGGCCGAGTTGTTCGTGTCCGGCACGAAGTTCGGGTCGGTCAATGCCGCGATGTCCTTCTCAATCATCAGCGTCTGGATGCGTGCCAGCACCGAACTGAACAAATCGGAGATGGGCAGCCACAGGTAGATGCTGATATACTGGCATATCCAATGCACCATCGTGCTGTGGAAACCGTCATACACCGAAATGGCGAATGCCAGCGGCCCCAGGATGGAGAGCACGATAAGGAAGAATGTCCTCAGCGTGTCCAGTATCAGCCCCACCGCCTGAAAGAGCAGCTCCAGAAAACTGCGGAAGGCGTTGCTGATGGTCTGCTTGATTTCATACTTGCCGCGCTCGATGGCCATCCCCGCCATCGTCTTCAGTTCCGACGGCGTCCAGCCCAAGTCCTCAATCTGCCGCTCGTATTCCTCGTCGCTGACCAGATAGGCCGTTTCCGGGTTCCGCACCAATGCCTCGTATTCCAGTTTCTCCCGTTTCTCGGCGTACTCCTCCATGTCAAGCGTCTGCCCTTGCAGGATGCCGTGGCAGCCGGTGACGATGGGACTCATGATGCCGTTGATGGTTCCCAACACGAAGGTGGGGAAGAACATGATGCACGCCCCGATGCAGAACGGGCGGAACAGCGGATACACGTCTATCGGCTCGGCGCGTGAGAGCGCCTGCCACACCCGTGAGGCCACGTAGAACAACGCGCCCAATGCCGCCACCCCGGTGGCCACGCCCGTGATGTCCGAGCAGAGCGGCATCATCTCGTCATAAAGGCTGCGCAGCACTTCATGCAGGTTGCCGAATGTACTTTCTCCCGTCATGGCTACCAGTATCTTTGGTTATCGGTCCCGTACAGGTCGAGCACGCGCCGCGTGTCGTTCTTCTCCTTTGCCCGGAGGTACGACACGCCGATGTTGCGGTTCGTATAGTAGCGGACTAAGTTGCGGTGGTTCTTCACATCGCGGTAGATGCGGTCTATCAGGTCCATGCGCTCCTTGTCCGTCATCGACAGGCCGGTCTGCGTGACGACCGTCTTCAGCTCGTCAAGCATCCCGCTGCTTTCCTCCAGCATCTTCGTGTAGCCGGAGGCGATGGCGGCCAGTTCGTCCGTCGTGTAATTCTCGTCGGCAAGCATCTTCTGGAACGAGTTCACGTAGATGTCCGATATTTCCCCCACGAGCAGCACGGTCTGTTGCACCTTACGCGCGTCTTTCACCAAGTTATGTACCGACTTGAGCGCGTCGTAATACTTCTTTCCCTGCTCGTAAATCTTGACCGTTTCCTGAAAGTTCTTCACCATGTTCTCAGCGGTCGTGGTGGTCTGTATCACGTTCCGCGTGGTGTTCACGATGCTCTGCGCGAGGTTCGACGGGTCAAAGGTCACCCATTGCGCCCGGACCGTCGTGGCGGTGCAGAGCAAAACCGTAAGACAGATTGCTGTTATTCTTTTATTCATATCCGTTGATGATTAAAATGTTCTTGTCAATATTCATATTCCCTGCAGTCCCGTACATATACCCCTTCCGAGGCGAGCACGAGCCGCTCGTTTTCTTCGTCATAGGCGACCTGCACCCTTTCGGGCAGCTCCGCCCACGTTCCCTGCCCGTTCCGGTAGAGCGTGGCGGTCAGCACGGCTCCCCAGCGGTAGGCGAGGGCGATGCGGTACGTGCGCCCTTCGCGGTACACCCTGACCGGGGGCGACTTACCCCGGCTTTTCCACCGTCCGCAGATGCGGTCGAGCGGGAACAACGTGGCATATTCCATAGGCTCATCCCTCCCTTGCGTTCCGTTTCTCCTCCGCCAGCCGCTTGATGGCCAGCTCGATGTTGCCGCCGAGCTTCTCCGCCATGCGCTGCACCTCCACTTTCTCGCTCTCTTCGGTGGTGTAACAGAGGTATTCCTCCAATGAGGTTTCCGTCGCATACACCGCCGACTGCACGCCGCCCAGCCCGAACCACACCTCCTTATACTTCCGCGTCGGGTCGTTGGACATGTTCACCGAAAGAATCTGCCCCTTCTCCTTGTCCGTCAGCCCGAGCAGCGTCTGTATCTGGTCGAACTTGTTCAGGTATTTCCGCTGGTCAAGGAGAATCTTGCAGTCCGAGTTGTTGATGATGCTCTCCTTCACAATCGGGGAGGAGATGATGTCCTCCACTTCCTGCGTGACCACCACCGCCTCCCCGTAGAACTTGCGGACGGTCTTGTAGAGATAGCGGATGTAGTCCGCCATGTTCGCCGAGGCGATGGCCTTCCACGCTTCTTCGATGACTACCATCTTGCGGATGCCTTTCAGACGGCGCATCTTGTTGATGAACAGCTCCATGATGATGATGGTCGTAACGGGGAACAGGATGGGATGGTGTAGGCTAAGCACCCAGCGCCTTGCCATATTACTATGGTAGGTTTCCAAATGCT
>OLGE01003448.1_pt1 | contig 12499 bp, 9 predicted proteins | sample 1605151 | NCBI WGS metagenome assembly OLGE01 (sample SAMEA3888912, study PRJEB22519) | human gut metagenome | biome: human gut; feature: human-associated habitat; material: faeces | place: Denmark | collected 2010
CATCCCCTTCAAGATCGTCCCCGGCCAGAGCCCGCTGCACCGCGAATCGGTCTTTCTTGAGCGCGCCATCGCGGGCGAACGCGTGCGTCTTGCGATGGGTCTGTCCCTGCAGCCCGTACAGACGCGCACGCTTCTGACCGAGGGCATGGACCAGGCAGCCATCGCCGAGCAGTATTATGAGCCGCCCCTCGTCAATATTATCCCCTATGCCTGCCATGCCTGCCCGACGAAGCAGTACCGCGTGACAGAACTCTGTCAGGGCTGTCTTGCCTCCTCATGTCAGCGCGTGTGCCCGAAGGGCGCCGTCAAATTCGTCAACGGCAAGAGCCGCATTGACCAGAAACTGTGCATCAAGTGCGGCAAATGCGCCAAATCCTGTCCATATAACGCCATCACCTATCTTGAGCGCCCCTGTCAAGCCGCATGCGGCATGGACGCTATCGGTGTCGATGAATACGGCAAGGCGTGCATCGACTATGACCGCTGCGTCTCCTGCGGCCAGTGCATAGTCAACTGCCCGACCGGCGCTATCTACGAGAAGGACGACACCGCAAAGGTGCTCGAGGCTATAAACGACCCCGAGAAGTTCGTCGTTGTTCACACCGCGCCCTCTATCCGCGTCACTCTCGGCGAGTGCTTCGGAATGCACATAGGCACCAACGTTCAGGGCAAGATGGTCGCGGCGCTCAGACGTCTCGGCTTCGACAAGGTCTTTGACACCGACTTCGGCGCGGATCTCACGATAGTCGAAGAGGCAAACGAGTTCCTCGGCAGAGTCCAGAACGGCGGCGTGCTCCCGATGATAACCTCCTGCTCGCCCGGATGGATAAAATACTGCGAGCATTACTACCCCGATATGCTCGATCACCTCTCCTCCTGCAAGTCGCCCCAGCAGATGTCGGGCGCGGTAATCAAGACCTGGTATGCGGAGAAGATGGGAATCGACCCGAAGGATATCGTCGTTGTCGGCATAATGCCCTGCACGGCGAAGAAGTTCGAGACAAAGCGCGAAAATCAGTCCGCGTCCGGCTATCCGGATGTCGACTACTCCCTGACCACGAGAGAGCTCGGCAGAATGATAGAAAGCGCGGGTATCTTCTTCAAGCACCTGCCCGACGAGGAGTTTGACAACCCGCTCGGCGATTCCACCGGCGCGGCAGTCATCTTCGGCGCAACCGGCGGCGTTATGGAAGCGGCGCTGAGAACCGCCGTAGAAAAGCTCTCCGGCGAGGAGCTCAAGAGCCTCGACTTCACCGAGGTTCGCGGCACCGAGGGCATAAAGGAAGCGTCCTACACCGTCAACGGCATGGAGATAAAGGTCTGCGTAGTCAGCGGACTCGCAAACGCCAACACTATTATGGAGAAGGTCAAAAACGGCACCGCCGACTACCACTTCATAGAGATCATGGGCTGCCCCGGCGGCTGCGTCAACGGCGGCGGCCAGCCGATACAGCACGCAGTCGTGCGCAACTTCGTCGACCTCAGAGCGCGCAGAGCCGCCGCTCTCTACGAGGCGGACAAGGATATGCCCCTGCGCAAGTCGCATGAGAGCGAGGCTGTCAAGCGTCTCTACGCCGAGTTCCTCGGCGAGCCCGGCAGCCACAAGGCTCACGAAGTGCTCCACACCTCATATGTAGCAAGACCGAAATATAAATAAGCACAAATAAAGAATCAATCCCGCTCTGCAAAGGTGGGATTGATTCTTTAACTTTTTTTAAAATCAAAACACGATTGACTTTTTTACTCTTTCTGTTAAAATATAATTGTAGTACAGAAGCATTGTCATTTATCTGCCGCAAGGGAATTGAAAGGATGTGAAGTGATGAAAAAAAACAAAAAAGCTTTTGTCGTGATTTTCGAGGTGCTTCTTTGGCCGCTGTTCATGCAGGCGATAATATACTGCGTCTGCGAGCTTTTCCGCCCCGTATTTAACTTCTTTTTTACACATATGCACGATTTCTATTATGACTGCATAAGGATTTCAGAGTATGGAATGTTTTACTTTTACGCGTTTCGCTTCATATGGGCGGTCGCCTTTGTCAGCCTGTTCTTCTTCTATCTTTCAAGGAGAGCTCAAATTCGTAAATTCCGTTCTTTCTTCACCGTCTTTGTCTTGTCGGCGATACCGATGATTTTGATGCGAATCACCATGCAATATGATTGGGTAATACACCCTGTATTCACTTCTCCTCATCAGGATTTACTGCCGTTTTTAACCTTCTTGTTCCGTTTTCTGTATGTTATAATTCCGCTTTGGTCATTAGCAAACATCATTTTCTCCGTAAGGCGAATAACGGCAAAGATTCAACCGTAAACACTGTAAAAACTATAGCAAAACCCGCCTCAGACTTATATCTGCGGCGGGTTTACTTTGGCGGGTTTACTTTACATTTTCTTTACTTCGTCAAAAATCTTCTGCGAAATTCGTCTGTCTTTATAATAAAACTCTCGGTCGTGCTCGCTTATCTCCCTCGCAACGCGGCAGGGATTACCGTAGGCGACGACGTTCGCCGGAATGTCTTTCGTCACGACGCTCCCCGCGCCGATAACGCTGTTGTCCCCTATCGTCACTCCGGGCATTATCACAGCTCCCGCACCTATCCAGCAGTTTCTGCCGATATGCACGGGCATATTGAACTGATACGCCTTTTCGCGCAGCTCGGGCAGAATAGGATGTCCCGCTGTGGCAACGGTCACGTTGGGTCCTATCATCGTATAAGCGCCGATATAGATATGCGAGTCGTCCACGGCGGTGAAATTGAAATTAGCGTATACACTGTCGCCCAAATGCATATGCGCCCCGCCCCAATTCGCGTGAAACGGCGGCTCGAGATAGCAGTTCTCGCCTATTTCGGCAAACATCTCTTTCATTAATTCTTGCCTTTTCTTCTGCTCCGTAGGGCGCGTTGAATTGAACTCGTAAAGCAAATCGAGTTTTTTGAGCTGCTCGTCAAATATCGACTCCTCGTTGGGATAATACAGCTCGCCCGTGAACATTCTTTCTTTCATTCCCATGATATTTCTCCTTTTTGTGTTTTTCCGCCTTGATTATACTTTATGCGCCCGATTTTTTCCAGCCTTTTCGGGCATTTGTGCGGGTATCTGCGGACATTCGCCTTTTTTATTGACTTTAAGAGCGCCAAATATTATACTTTATAATATAACAGCTGCAACGATACCGGATAACAATAATACTGCTTTAAGTCGGAGGGTGAACAGAGAATGGATAAATTCATGCCGAAAACCATAGAAGAGCTCAATGCGGAATTTGAGGCTCGCATGGAAAAGGCCAAGCAGGACGAGCTCAACGCCGTAGCAGAAAGGGCGGCGGAGGAAATTCTGGAGGCCGAGAGAATGAGAGCGGCGCACAATGCCGAGGAGAAAGCGGAGGCAAGGCGCGTTGAGGAGCGCAGCTATGAGAGCGCACTCGACAGCTCCATTTCCGCAACCGAGCTCGAGCCGACCCGGAATGACTTTGAGGACAGCTACTCGGGAGAGGACGAGGTTCCCGCAGAGGAGCCCGTCAAGACCGAACCCGCGGAAACCGAGCCCGAGAAAGTCGAAGCCGAGCCCGTGCAAAAAACCGAAAACGAATACGGAGAGCCCGATCCTCACGGATATTTCGGCGCGCCGATAGACAAGAGCAGACCGCGTCAGACCCTCTCGGAGGAAACTGCGGCCAAAGTTGAGCCGAAATTCGACTTTGAGCGCACCTCGGACTACTCCGGCGCAATGCTTCAGGACAGCTTCAAGCCGAAAAAGGACAAATTCAAGGGCGCAAGAATATTCTCTGTCGCCCTCATTATCATAATAGCGGTCGTGTCGCTGTTAACCGCGCTTTTGAGCGTTGCGGCGGCTCATCCCGACAAGTTCCTTCTCGACCGCGGACTTGCCGTATGCACCGACGACATCATGGGCTCAAACATAAAGGACGGCTCGCTGTGCCTGACCCGCAGGGCGTCTGCCGCATCCGCGGACGAGGTCGCAATGTATAAACTCGGAGGGAAGTACGGCTTCGCGTTCGGATCTGCTCTTCCCACGGGCGCTTCCGTAGTCGCCGTAGTCACGCACTGCGTACCGTTCTTAGGCAAGTTTATAGCGAGCGTCATAAATATGTGGCTGGTCTACGCCTGCTCGGCGCTCGCGGCTATACTCGTCATAATGATAATCAATATCGCGGCTTTCGGCAAGCCCGATGACAACGTCACCGATGGAGTACAGAGAAAGAAAAGCCGCAAAAAATAAAAATCAGACAAAAAAATCGAAGCCGCTCGGCTCTTGCCCTGCGGCTTTTTTGCTCGGGAGAAAACAATGTCTATAGAGAGAGTCAGAGAATATTTTGAAACGCTCGGCATAGCGGACAGGATAAAGGAGATAGACGAGTCGAGCGCAACCGTCGCGCTCGCGGCTAAGGCGCTCGGCTGCGTTGAGGGCAGGATAGCAAAAACCATATCCTTCTCGCTCGACGGCGCGCCGATACTCATAGTCGCGGCGGGCGACATGAAGATAGACAACGCAAAATACAAGGCCCGCTTCGGCAAAAAAGCGAAGATGCTCTCGCACGAAGAAGCGGCAGAGCTCATCGGTCACGCAGTCGGCGGAGTATGCCCGTTCGCGGTGAACGGGGGAGTAAAGATATATCTGGACGAGTCGCTGAAAAGATTTCAGACGGTATTCCCCGCCTGCGGCAGCAGCAACAGCATGATAGAGCTGACCCCCGCCGAGCTTGAAAAATACTCGAAGCCCGACGGCTGGGTAGATATCTGCAGGCCGATCGGATGAAAAAGCGGAGCGGCAAAGAAAAATTTTTCCAAACAGCTCCGTAACACTTGACAAACCGAAAAAAAAATCTTATAATCACATAGCAAACAAATGGGGGCGTAGCTCAGCTGGGAGAGCGTACGGTTCGCATCCGTAAGGTCGAGAGTTCGATCCTCTTCGTCTCCACCAAGAAAAAACCTCGTTCATAAGAACGAGGTTTTTTCAGTTATATTCGCCTGAGGCGAGTTATATTGCTTCGCAAGCTTCAGGGCGAATATAATATCACTTTTGCGCAGCAAAAATATCACGCCGAGCGAAGCGCGGCATATCGCAAGGGGATGTGCCGTTAAATCAAAAAAGCCGATAAAAGCAGTACGGCGGACGGTCGGAAAGTCTGCGTAAAATTAACAGAATATAACTGTGTCGGTGTTTTTATACTCGATACGTTATACTGAATTCGATAAACCGGATGCTATGGAGGAAATGATGATAATCAAAGTCGATAGGGACACTGAGCTTGCGAAAATGCTTCTGTCCTTCGCGGAGAACTGCTCGTGGGACGGTGTTAAAGATCATATTTCGGATATGCTCCGCTCATGGACATTTTCGGATTGGGAAACGATGTTTGCCGCGATTGCAGACGGAAAAATTGTCGGCATGGCGTCCGTGATGAAAACGGATTATTATCCGCTTGCGGAAATCTATCCGTGGGTTTCCTGCGTTTTCGTATCCGAAGACTTCCGAGGTCAAAAAATCAGCGGAGAACTGATTGAATACGCAAACAGATATCTAAAAGAAAACGGCTTCGGCAGAAGCTATATCCCCGCGGAGTTCTTCGGCTTGTATGAGCGCTACGGATACAGGTATCTCAAGGATATTGTAAACTATGACGGCGGTACGGATCATTTATTTGTGAAAGACTTTTAAGAGGCAAACCGCGCCGTCGATGTTTCTTCGGCCGACAGGCCAACCGGCAGAAGCGGAAGTCATTACGGAAGCGCTGAAAGCCAGCGACCAAATGGAATGGGTCGGGCGGATGAATGCCTGCCAAGACCGTGCAACCGAAATTGTCTATCACCAAGTAATTTATACATAAGAAAGGCCCTTCGTATCGAGAAAATGATACGGAGGCCCTCTTTTGGCTTATTGCGCTTTCAAAAATCCGGATTCAAACGCATCGGGGAAAATAAAGCGCTTCTCACCCTGTTCAAAGCGGACGGTCACATATCCCCTGTTCAGCTCGATCACCTTGCCGATGCCGAACTTAGCGAGAGCCACAGCGCTTCCAACGGCAACGCCGGAAACATCGACCTTCGGTTTTTCAGGATGCTGGGGCTTTGCGGGAGCGATCGGAGATTTCACGCCGAAGGCAGCAGTGACAAAATCCGGCTTAGCCGGTGGTGTCCGAGTTGGAACGGGGGCTTTGGGCGGCTCCGGCTCCTCGTCCGCTTCCGGAACATCGGCTTCGTCGATTTCCGACGCACTCATCGTAGACTGCTGGTTATAGAACAGCAGCTCGTACTCCTTGCGCTTAACAACGGTATCCCAGCCGCCGACATCCTCGTTTTCGTGCTTGTCCAGGCCGGTGTAGGACAGGCTGGAATCCTCATAGCGCTTGAATTTAAAGATGGCATCATTCATCAGGCTGGCGTTAAATACATTCAGCTCCACCAGCAGATTAAAGTCCTTCACATCCAGACCGGTCACTTTTTTGAAAAGTCCCGGCTCCAGCTGCGTGATCACATCCTTCAGAGAGCGCTCCCGGTAATCCGTCAGATACATAAAGATCGGCACACGGGTGGCAAACTTGATGAGTTTTTCCTGAATCTGCTTCCGCATGGATTTGTATTCTTTTTCTTCCTCGGAGATTTCCTTTTTCTCCTCCTTGGTGAGCTCCTTGCCCTTTTCCTTCTTGGCCTTTTTCACGCTCTCCGATTTGTTGATGATGGTCTCGATATCCGAGTTTAGGCTGCGGAACCCTTCGATTTTCATCAGGGCCTCCATGGCCTCTTTGTTCGCCATCAGTCGCCGGAGTGTGTCATTGTCCACATTGACCAGCAATGCAGATTCCCAGCGCTTGGCCAGCAGCGTGGCCGAGGTACCGGCCATGGCGATATCCAGAATATCCTGTGCGTCGATCTGCTTCATGCTGCTGCCGTCGTAGGCCAGTACGGGCAGGAAGTTGATGAATTCCGCCACCTTCTTTTCCGGGTTGCTTTCGTTCACATTCAGGCGGCAGGAATAATCCGAGATTTGCTTGAGGGCACGATCCAGCGCAAAGTCAAAGACATAGCACTCATACTTCATGATCTGATCGGTGCCGGAGCCGGTACGCACCGTCCACGGAGACTGTACCCGGAACGCCGCTTGAAAATAGGTCTCCGGGCTTTTCAGATTCCGCAGCATAAAGATGCCCGTCCATGGCTTGACCGTGACGCCGGTGGTCAGCTTGCCGCAGGACAGCGTGATGGTCTTGGTGGTCAGCGGGTCGCCCATGGATTTCTGCACCGGCTCCAGCGCATCCACGCCAATGCCCGCCTTGGTCCCGGCGCAGACATTGATGCGGTAATCGTGGTAAAAGCTGTTCTGCTTCTGCTGAAGCAGGTTATACATTGCATAGCAGCTGGCCACATTGGGCAGAAACCAGAAGGTGTGGGACAGCACATTCAGCAACCGGGTATCGGAAAACGGCATAGGCGGGCGCTTGTCCTGACCCAGCTTCATATCGTCCACGCTGGCGGGGAGATAGGAGCCGCGAATCAGGTCCAGCCACTTCTGCACCTCGTTCTCATAGACAAAGCGGGCGGTCTCCGGCTTGCTTTTCTCGCCGTATTTGGCGGAGAAAAATACATTCAAATCAAATTCGTCGAACTGACCCTGCATGGCGATCTGCCGGATGCTGTCCGGGATGCGGTAGGTCATCATCACCATCCGGGGCAGCGCTGCATAGGGGTTGTCCGCAGCCCCGTCCCAGTTTTCCTTGGCCCGCTGTTCGTCGGAATAGGTCCAGTTGTAGATTTGATCCTCGATAAATTCGCCGCTGTTGATGGCGCGGAACGGCGTGCCGGACAGAAACAGATAGTAGGATGTGGTGATGGGCAGGAAGGTCTCGTTGTAGGCGTTGTCGGCCTCGTCCTTCTTGTACTTCTCCATATCGAAGTCGTAATCCTCGTCCTCGTTGTCCATTTCAAAGAGCTTTTTGGCATTGTCCCGCCACGCGCCGAAATGGTATTCGTCAAAGATCACGATGTCCCAGTTGGTGGTATGTACCCATTCGTTCTTTGCCTTGATGCCGCCGCTCTCGTTGGTGCCGAGATAGTCCTGAAAAGAGCCGAAACAGACGATAGGGCGGGACAGGTCGGCGTCCTCGTAGCGCATTCCGTCCCGGCAGATGAATTGCCAGCCCTCAAAGTCCTTGTGGGTCATGAGATCCTCTTCCCACGCCGCCTCGACAGCAGGCTTGAAGGTCAGCACAAGCACCTTTTTCAGCCCCATTCGTTTGGCCAGCTCATAGGCGGCAAAGGTTTTGCCGAAGCGCATTTTGGCATTCCAAAGGAATTTCGGCGCACGGTCCGGTGTATCCAGCTTTGCGGAACGAAAATAGGCGATGGTCTTGTTGACGGCCTCCTCCTGCTCCGGGCGCATAGAAAAGGTACGGGTGCGGTTCTCCTCATTGATGGTGTCGGTTTTCACCGCCAGCACCGCCGCTTCCAGCTCATCTACCGTGCAGCGGAACCATTCACCGCCCACGCCGGTGATTTTCCTGCGGCGGAGCATACGATGTACATCGTGGTCGGTAAAGCAGGAGCCATCCTCCCGCATGGCGGAGCTGCGGTACAGGATCTCATAGGGGAGCTTGCCGTCCGGGCGCTTGGTGGGGTACTGCTGCGCCACACGCCTGTCCACATCTTTTTCGGTGTAGCCCACTTTCAGCAGGCCGTCATAATCCGGATTTAAGTCCCGGTAGGCATAGATCATCGGATGGACTTCTGGGCGTTGGGGAAAGAAATCCATTTGCGGCATTAGTCCTCACCTCCGGTCAAGTCCATCGGTCGGATCATCGATTCAATAAAGGCGATTTCTTCATCGGTAAGACCATACTTGGCATAAAGCTCCGCATCCGTCCAAGGTTTGGAGAAGTCTTGTTGTGGAACTAATTGATAAACACCCTTTGCAGCGTTTTGTGAGTTCTTTTTCTGCAAGACAAGGAATCTGAAAAATCTTGTGGCTATGTACGACATCACATTTTCGCATTCCTGTTTGTCTTTGAATGGCCCAATAACCAAATAGCTTTCGTTGCAAACTGTATCAGGAGCCCCGTAAAATGGTTTTGGAAGGATAGGGTGCGGAAATGAATCGCTGCCGCTTCCCGCCTTTGCAATGTACACTTTGTGCCAACCAATCATTTCGGTACCACGGGAAATTACATTTCTTGCAACATATGCTGCACTTCCACGCACTTCCCGGTCGTTTCCGCTTACATATACCAATAGATCAGAAGGTGAATTCTTGACTTTGTTTCCCTTGAATGTATTTGGAAGGCCAAACGGAAGTCTGGTGCTAACCAGCGTTTCCATCGACGGTTCATTCTTTGCCATTACCTTGTGAATAACACTGACGGCTTCGTTATAGCGGATGAAGGTGCCACAACCGGCCTCAAGCAATGGCCTGATAATCGGCCCTTGTACCGCATCACCCTTATGTGAATAAACGGAGCAGTCACCGTGTTCGTCTCGATTCCACAGGAAATAGCAAACACCGCCCTTGATTTGAACTCCAGAAAAGCAATCAGAAGCTTCGGGATAATCGTGTATTACTCGTATTCTATCATCGTTCAACATTCGGTCTCGAAATTCGTCTAATCCTTTGCCACCGGCAAACCATCTGGACGGAATTATCATAGACAAATAGCGGGGGTTCATTTTTTGCGCTTGTTGTACGAATAATTGGTAAATCGGTTTTGCACTTGCTCCGTTACCGCCCCCATCGCTCAACTGATACGGCGGGTTACTGATGATCACATCGAACTTCATCTTAAAAATATCCTCCGGCTTGGTGGTATGGATCAGCTCATAGGCGTGGGTTTCCAGCATTTCGTCCCGGTCGTACTGGCTCTGGGCTGCGCCGCAGAAGACGCATTTTCCGTTTTTCCAGCGGTGGGGAATCCGCTTGTAGCGAATATTGCCCTCCGCATCATCAAAGCGGGACACCGAATACACGCTGTTGGGGTACTTGCTGCAATACACACCACGACGGGAGAGCAGGCTGGTCAGCTCGGTGATGGCGATACCGTAAAGCTGGTGATGAAAGATGTGGTCAATACGCTGCTGCAGGTCGGGAAGGATCGGCTCCAATCCGGTCAGCAACCGCTTGGCGATCTCCCGCAGAAAGACACCACTTTTGCAGGCCGGGTCTAAAAACTTGGTATTGGGGTCCGAAAACAACTCCTGCGGGAGCATATCCAGCATCGAATTGGCTACCTCCGGCGGCGTGAACACCTCATCGTTGGACAGATTGGCAAGGCAGGACAACACATCCGGATTATAGATGCCGGAGTAGAAATCATTGCTCATTTTCCCATACCCTCCTGTAGTGCGTTACATATTTCTTGAGGAACTCGCCCTCGTCGCTGGGCTTCTCGGTGGGTTCGTCCGCGTCGAACAGGGTCATCTGCTCCTCCCGCTTTTTGCGCCTTTTCTTGCCAAACAGGTCACGGGCCTCGTCATCTCCCTGCATCAGCCTGGCAAAGGTGTAGTCGCTGCGCTGGAGCTGATAGCCGGTCACAAAAGCCCATTCGGAAAACACAATGGGTTCCCCGGTATCCTGCTGGTTTTCATCCACGCACATCAGGCTCAGGGCGTTGCCGCAGACGATGTTGCGGGACAGAATAAACCGCACCGAGCGGCGGCAGTCCTCGCTGACCTCCTTTTTGCAGACGGCTTTATATTCCTTGTCCCACATCCGATAAAGCCGCTCCCGGCAGGCCTCGCAGTTGTCCTGCAGAATATCCACACCGTACAGGCTGCTGACGGCCAGAACGGAGTTTTTTTCGTAGTCCATTGGGAACTTCTTGTATTTCTTTTTCACAACGGCCAGCTTCCGGGACAGGATCTCGGCGAGAAAATTTCCATCGCCGCAGGCGGGCTCCAGAAAACGGCTGTCGATGCGCTCTGTCTCGGTTTTCACGAGGTCGCACATCGCCTTGACCTCCCGCTCGGCGGTAAACACCTCGCCGTGGTCCGCCACCCGCTGTTTGGATTTCACTTGCTTTGTCACGCTTTTGATCCCCCCGGAAACATAATCCCGATTATGTTGTAAACAGGGCAGAAAAAAAGGCCTGCCACAGGTCGGACAGGCCAAAAAGGGTATGAAAAAGTAAGCCTTCTCTTATCGCTTCAAAAAGCGAGCCGGAAAGGCTTTCTTGTTGTGCTCGATTTTAGACAATTTTAGGGTTTTCACGCTTTTCGTCGATGCTTTCTTTACTTTTTCGCAGGTTGATGCTATAATACAATATGTATAGGTATGCTTCTATCAAAATGAAACTACAACATAATCGGGATTCTGTTGCTTATAAAATTAGGTGCATATTCTCCATGCGGCGGCGGTGCTCCGTGCCGCTGGAAATGATATAGATGCGGGTCGTATCTATGCTTGAGTGACCGAGAATGTCGGCAAGCTTGGCAATGTCCTTTTCGATGCCGTAAAACACCCGGGCGAACAGGTGGCGCAGGTTGTGGGGAAATACTTTTTGAGGGTTGACATCTGCCTCTGCGCATAGCGCCTTCATTTCCCTCCATAGGTTCGTCCGATTGACCGGCTTTCCCGTGCGGGTCACGAAAATCATCCCGCTTTTGATTCCTTGCTCCGCTGCATAGCAGAGCAATTTTTGCCTCAGCGCCTTCACAAGAAACACCGTCCGGGTCTTTGCCTTACAGCTTACCACCGCCTCGCCGCACCGTGCTGCCTCAATAGTGATAAATTGCAGCTCACTGACCCGGATGCCGGTGCCGCAGATGGTCTGCAAAATCAGACAGAGCCGTTCATTGTGCTTTCGCATCGCTGCCCGGCAGAGCCGTGTGTATTCCGCTTTCGTCAGTTCCTTTTCTTCGGGGCAGTAAACCTGCTGCTGCAATTTCAGCGTTTTTACCTTCAGGTCGTGCCAGCCGAGAAAGGTGAATAGACAGTTGATGCTGGCCAGCATGGAATTAACGCTCCGCACGGCGTAATGCTCCTGCAAGTGCTTCTTGTAAGCAATGACAGTTTCCCTTGTGACCGCTCCTTCTGCGTACTTCGCAAATGCCTTGATATCCCGAATATATTTCTGAATGGTTGCCGCACTCCGTTCTTCCAAAATCAGATGATCTTTGAATCCGGCAATATCTTTGGTCGTAATTCTTAGTCCTTTCATTCGTATTTACCTCCGAGTTTTTCTGATATTTTACTCGAAAAGTATGAAAACAAAAATTGTCACTGTTCATTGTAGAAAAAGCAGTGGCAAAAAACGAATGTGCGGACAGAAAGACAGCCCCGATGAGTTTCAGATTTTTTCTGTACTCATCGGGGCTTTTTGCGTTTATATGGTTTGATTTATTCCCACAGTTCAAGATAGGAAAGCAGAGCTTTCCGCATTTTCTCTAAGGCGTTATTATATGTCCGTTCGGAAGCCTTATCGGACTTGCGGCTAGCGGAGTGAGAGATTTCTTCAAAGATCATTGGCTTTATGGGCCTGTACTCGATT
>OLGE01003449.1_pt1 | contig 12498 bp, 7 predicted proteins | sample 1605151 | NCBI WGS metagenome assembly OLGE01 (sample SAMEA3888912, study PRJEB22519) | human gut metagenome | biome: human gut; feature: human-associated habitat; material: faeces | place: Denmark | collected 2010
GTACCCACGCCGGGCCCGTTTGGACGTCGCGCGCTGAGTCACCCTCCTCCCCTCTTCCTGAGCGGGAGGGCCGCGCTTGTCGCGGCCGTACCCACGCCGGGCCCGTTTGGACGTCGCGCGCTGAGTCACCCTCCTCCCCTCTGTCTGAGATTTCAATGCGTAATAAAATCTCATCCATGGCCCGAACCGTCATCTCCGGAAACGTCATCGCCTCGCAATCAAATCGTGTGGGCCGCAAAGGGCAGAACGTTCGCAAAGCCGTGTACATCCGTGTCTCGCGAAGCGAGTATCCGTGCCATCAGTGGTTCCGGCACCTTTAATGGGAGGAGATTGACCACAGAATACACAGAACGGCCTGCGGCCGTCACAGAACACACGGAATGTGTGAACAGGGACTTCGGAATTCAGTGTTTTCAGTGTGCCGCGAAGCGGCTTCCGTGTGTTCTGTGGATTGTGTGTGGTGGGTTTACCACGGATAACACGGATACGTGCTTCGCCCGACACGGATCCACGGATCCCGAAACTTCAATTTCCTGTTTCCTCTCTGCATTGAAATGTGATACCATTGACTCGTTGACAGTATCCTTTTGAGAGGAGGTGATCATTTGTGGAAGAAAGGGACAACTGTGGAAGAAAGGGACAACGGCGTGTGGTATGTTTTGTCACGGAGACAGGAGGTTGAACAGATTGCGAAGGACATGAGGGCGTACGGGATTGGAATCTCCATAAAGGGATGTGGTTTGGCGATTCTTTTGATTCTCGTTGTCGTGTATCATGGGCCTCTTTCTTCCTGGATTGCGTATGGGGCGGTCTTGGGATTGCTGTGTTATGTCGTGGCGATGATTCGCTATGGACGATTGTTGCGTCAGTGGGCACGAACCTTACCGACCCTCACCTGGAACGAGGTAGAGAACCTTGTTCAACGGATGAGGAACATGGCGTTCTGTGGGATTGACTTTCCGTGGGGATTCATTAGGGGACGGCGGTTGCTGGCTCTCGCACGTAGGAAACAGGCATTGAGGTCGAACACATGAACGACACTGTATTTTGGGGAATGGGCTTGGCCGTCTGCTGGACTGTCGGTTGGTTGCTGACGTTTGTGGAGGAGGGGATCCGGCGGCGACTGGGCGTCCACGGGCGCGAGGTGCCCTTTGCCGAGATGATGAAGAGGATGCATATCGCTTCGCCGGGCTGGTGTACCGTCTATGTTGTGATCTGCCTCGTCCACATTGGGCTTTGGGTCGTACCCGTCATTGGATTGGCGTGGGCCCTGGTGTCGGGGGGCTTCTGATAGGGAGAAAGTGAATGAACGTGCGGGCGCTTTACGTTAATCATGTGGTCATTCGGTTTGACCATGTAGCATCGACCGTTGATTCGGATGTTTTTGTTCGAACGCCGATTCCCGGTCGGGGAGACATCTTGGAGTACGAGTCCATCTTCCGCCGTAGCATCCCGTTTGAATGTGTCGAAAGGAGATTGACGGAGGACGTGGCGGAGAAATTCGGTCCCGAAATCCTGAGGCTCCTGCATATGGGACAGCATCCCGTTTTGCATGTGGGTGTGAGCCGCTGGCACGGGGCTCCGTTCTTTATGACCTTTGGGCATGGCTTTCTTGTGAGGTTGGCGCGTGCGGGACGTGGAATGGAGATGGCGTTCCCTTCGCCGAAGGCAGGGGATGTTCTGTCGTGGAGTTTTTCGCCGCGTTTTCTGAGAGTGTTGTCGAAGTACGGCTTCTCACTGGAGATGGCCTGAACGAATGGACACGATGGCAACCCTACGGAGACGGCATGAAGAAAGGGATGAAGAACGTCGTTTGGGCCGTTGTCGGATGTACATGCGCCGTCTGTGCAGGACTGGTGGGGATACATGGCATACGCGAGATCTGGCGATTGGCATGTTGCCAAAGAGAATTAAGCATCGCGTATCGGGTCTCGGATTTTGTTCGGGGTAACGGAAGAATGCCATTTGACCAGACGGAACTTGCCTTGTGGGAGGGAAATAGGTTTCTGTCGAAGAGGTTGCCTTTTGAGGTGATGTTCCATGCTGGGGTATTCAGTGGAACAGGCGACGACGGTGTACTCGTCTCCCGGGTGGATAACGGTTCCGTTCAACCCCTCGTTTGGATGAGTGAACAGATCCGGCGTCTGGTTCGAAAGGGAACGTCACATTCCATTCCTCTTCTTTCCATGAAACAGCAAGAGTTGTACGGACGCCTTGGGGATGAACGTCCTCAGTGGAATGAGAAGCGTGTCCCCGCTGCGGACATCATTGACACGATCAACCAGGTCCTTATGGGAAGCAGGCTACCTTGCGACTACGAAGACAGGATGATCCGCCTGTTCCAACAGAGAAATACCGATTCCGCCGTGCGTTTTATGGCACTCCGCAATGTGGGAATTGCACATGGACGCCATCTGGCCCAGCGGAAAGGATGTTCGTCGATTAAGGATGACAGAGTCGTCCGGCTTTTGGAGCGCGAGGCACGGAATCCGAAATCTTCCTTTTCGGCCATTGCCCTCTACGGATTCATTCGGATAATGTGGCGCCATGTCCCGGACATGCATGGGGAACTTGTTTCGTTTCTGCTTGAATGCGTCAATGGACGAATGAGGGGGAACGAGGAAAGGGAACTTGCGGCCATTTATCTTCTTGGAGAGACGGGAATGCTGAAATCGTACATTCATATGATCTTACCGAATGAAGACCGGGATTATATTCGGAACGCGATAGCGGCCATGCGCGAATACGGAAATCTCTAACCACACTGAGGCGAATCAATACCGAAGGGGAAAAGGTGGAATGTGTTTTCTCACGCAGAGTCGCAGAGGCCGCAGAGTACCTTGAAGCCATCGTGTACGGTTTGTCGTAACCACTTCCCTTCTGTTTGAGAAAGATCGCCCCCATGACGATGGTTCGTCGTTTGACGGAATCCTGATTCTCTCTGCGTTCTCTGCCGTCTCTGCGCGATTGGATTTCCGAACACGGGCCGCTTTACCTGTGTTTCTTGTCTCTGTGCTACTCTAGAGTGCCGCAGGATGTAGGACAATGGGCGAAAACGGATTGCGTGTGCCTCCGGTTTTTGTGTACAATGCAGACATGCGAAAAAAAGGTATAAACATGTCGAGAGTGTCCCTTTGGGCGGCGGTGTGTCTGCTTTCCACCTTTTCGATCCAGGCGGAGACGGTTGCCCCGGAAGGATGTGGTCTGAGCGGCCGGATCGGCGAGCTGCCGCACCTGTATGCCCCGCCTATGCTGGGGAACGGGGACGTGACGTGTGCGTTCGAGCCGGACGGCGGCATGTCGACGAACAACTTCAGCCGACTCGTCCCGGGCATCTACCGTGCCGGGCGGCGGCGTCCGCTTCCCGACTGCGGCCTGTTCTGCTTTGGACGCGTCAAATCCGTCTGGGCGATTGACGGGAAGGATGTCGTGGACGGTATCTGGAAACAGACACTGGACACACGGCGTGCGGTCTTGGAGAACCGACGCGCGAGCCGGGACGTTCACGAACGGATGACGGCGTTCGTTCCGATGGGCCGTGCGTGCGTGATGGTGCGCAAGACGGTCCGCAATGTGGGAACGGAGACGAGACGTGTCCGTTTCGGTATCGGTTACGAAATCCCCGACGACCCCTTTGTCGTCGGCGGCTGGTCGGAGGAAAATGCGGGTACTCGCGCGTATGCGGCGCGCTGGATCGGGCATCGCTTGACGGCGGGGCGCGTGACGGTTCTCCCTTTCGAGGGGGCGTTCGTCGCCGAAACGACGCTGGAACCGGGTGAAAGCGCCACGCGAACGTGGGCGATTGTCCTGGAGGATGCGCTTGACGCGGACACGGGGTCCGTGGCGGATGTGCGGAACGCGGGTTGGGAGGGCCTGTTCGCCGCGCACGTCAAGAATTGGGAAGACTACTACGCGACGTCGTGGATCCACGTGCCGGATTCGGCGGTGCAGCGCCTCCTGGACACGGCCCGCTACACCGTCCGCTGCTCCGTGACGGCCTGGAGCTATCCGCCGGGCCTCTTCCCGGGCCACTGGCAGGCGCGGTATTTCGGCTTTGACGAAACGTATGTCCACGGCGCGCTCCTTGCGATGAACGCATTCGATCTTGCGCGGCGCTGCCCGGACTTCCGGCGCCGGCTTCTGCCGATTGCCGAGGGCCGCGTGGGCGGACAGGGGCAGTTCGGAGCGCGCTGGACGTGGGAGACGCTGGAGGACGGGCGCGTGGAGGGCGCGCCGCAGGGCATGTGGACCGACCACGTCTTCCACATGGGCACGATTGCGCGTACGGCCTGGATGCAGTACCTGTATGCGGACGACCGGGTGTTTCTGGAAAAGACCGCCTGGCCCGTGCTGCTCGGGTGCGCGCGCTTTTTCGCCCGGAACATGGTCTACGACGACGGGAAGGGCGCGGCCTTCATCGGCAAGTGCACGGACTTCGAGCGTCTGGGGCCGGCGGCCGAAAAGCCACTCATGACAACGGTCGGGGCCGTGTATGCGCTCCGCTGCGCAGCGGACGCGGCGAAGACGTTGGGCAGGGAGGACGCGGAGACGGCGGGCTGGCGCGCGACGGCCGACGCCCTGCTGCGCGGACTGCCCGTGCGCGACGGGCACTACGTCGCCTGCCTGAACCAGCCGGACGTGCCGAACATCGGACTGGTGGGTGGGTTCTATCCGTTCCCCGTGTTTCGGGCGTCGGATCGCCTCGCGCGCGCATCGGCCGATTATTTCTTCGCGAACGCCTCGTCCGTGGGCAGCATGTACCCGAGCGGCACGGGCGTCTGCTCGTGGTACGCCGCCAAGATGGCGCTCACCCTGCTGGCGCTCGGTGAGCGCGAGGCGTCGGTGAAGTGGCTCGCGGCGGCGGCCACGCAGTCGGTTGGTCCATTCGGCGAGACGTACGAGATGCGCGAGCCGGAACGGGACCACCAGACGGCACCGTGGTTCACGACGGCGGCGGGAGCCTGCGTCGAGGCGGCGATGCGCCTCTTCGTTTACGACGAGGACGGTGTGACGCATCTCCTGCGCGGTGTGCCCGAGGCGTGGGGCGAAGCATCCGTCTGTACGTCGGCGGCCGGCGGCTTCCGCGTACGACTGGACCTGAAAGCAGGGCGTCTGGTCCGTTTGGACGTCGAGGCGCGCAATCCGGCACCAGGAAAGAGCATCCGCTTGCGTGGCCGCAAGGGCCTGTTCTCCGCCGTCCGTCCGGTACCCGGTTCGACCCGGCTTATTCCGGGGGAGGAGACGGACGATTTGACTGTCTGTACGGAACGGAAGGGGCCCGTCATCCTGATTGATCCGCCACGCGCGGGCTTGCCGGGGTCAGGAGACCCTCGTGCATAGGATGAGAGTAAAGGATATTGGCGAAGAGAATCGTGTCTGCCTCTACCACGGAATGCACAGAACGGACGACGGCCGCCACGGAACATACGGAAGGAGGTGGACGGGGTGAACGGACGCGACAAGCGCGTCCCTCCCGTTTCGTACCTGCGTTGCCCTTGTCCTGTACACTGGAACACTGAAATGCCCCCCCCCCCCAAAAAAAATCAAAATGCTCTTGCTGGCTGACGAAAAAATGTGATAGACTTGCACCGCCATCGAATTAGGAGGTATGGTGTGATGCTACGGAAAAAAAAGATTCTCACCGCCGCGTTGGGCTTCGTGGGCTGTTCGCTGCTGGCCGACCCGTATCTGGAGACGTCCGGGGAGCAGGCCGTGAACACGGGCTACTATCCGAATTCCAAGACGAAGATCGTCGTCGACTGGGAGTATCTGTCGAATGATCCGACGCATCAGCAGATCTTTGGCGGCATGGATGTTCCCAACCGCTGCCTCTTCTACTTCGTGAGCTACATCAACGGGCGCGGCGGCTATTCCTGGGCGTGCCAGGACTACAGCGGCAACTGGACGGCCACCGCGGCCCCGGCCGTGGAGCCGGGGATTCGGCGCACGCTCACGCTGGACGGCGGGGCCAACCAGGTGACCATCACGGACGGCGGCTCGAACCTCGTCCAGACGATCACGCAGAAGCACACGAACAAGGCGAACGTGCCGCTCATCCTCTTCGGCCGCTCGAAGGGCGACCTGCTGGCGCGGTCGTTCGAGTGCCAGTCCAAGGTCCGCTTCTATTCGATGCAGGTCTACGAGGGCGACGTGCTGTTGCACGACTACCGTCCGCGCACCTGCGGGGGCGAGGGCGTCGTGTACGACACGGTCGCCCAGGTCGCCTTCAAGTCCGCGACCGCGACGCCGATCGTCGCGTCCGGGGACTGCGCGAGCGTCGCCGGTCCCGCGCTCGCCGAACCGTCCACCGTGAACGGCCTCTACTCGCCCCAGATGGGTCCGGACGGCATCGTGGTCGAAAATGCGACGTACGCCGGCCCGTTCATCCCGCGCGGCGACGAGACGAACGCGACGAGCGGCAGCGTCACCTTCCGCGGGAACAACGCGTTCGGCGGCTTCCTGAGCCTCTACTACGCCCCGCAGGAGCGGTCCCCGCGCGAGTACACCTACGCCGGCTGGAGCAAGGACTACAAGGGCGAGACGGACAAGGACAAGCAGGTCACGTACGCGATCACGGGCGATCTGCGCGGCCGCACGACGTTCGCCGGCGGCTGGGAGGACTTCACGGCGGGCCAGCGCGGCGACGTGACGCTGCTCGACGGCAACTTCACGTTCGACGGCAACGTGACGCCGAACGGCAACGACGGCTACCTTGTCTTCAAGCGCGGCGCATCCAGGTCGGCGGCATCCGCATGCTCGGCGGCCGCGGCCACAACAGCCGCGTCATCGTCAACTCCGACGCGACGGTGCGCTGCGCGGGCGACGTCTTCGAGTCGGGCGTCCACACGGGCACCCCGTTCCACCTCTACGTGGACGGCACGCTGTCGGTCGACGGCGTCCTCAGCCCCTACAACAGGGATTGCACGCTGCAGTCCCCGAACGGCACGGGCGTGCTGAACGCCCACGCGGTCGATGCGGGCGGCATCACCTTCGCGGTGCCGACGCTCAACGTCGGCGCGGGCGGGGCGGCGTGCGCGGGCACGAAGTTCGACGGCGCGACGATCGGCTGCTACGACGGCGATGCGACGTTCAGGGGCTCCTACTCCTTCGGCGCGGAGGCCCCCGTGCTGCGCGCGTCCACGGTGGACGGCGTGGCGGCGGACATCACGCTGCAGGGCGTGCCGACGGCGACGGCGAAGATTGCGAAGACGGGCGCGGGCGCGCTCGTGGTCGACACGCCGGACGTGTCCGGCCTCGCGGGCGGCATCGACGTGCAGGAGGGCGCGCTGCTCTTCGCCACGGCGACGAAGGTCGAGGTGCCCGTGACGGTCTCGGCCGGCGCGACGCTGGGCGCGACGGCGAACGGCGCGGCCGAGCTGACGAACGTCACGCTCGGGTCGGGCGTGACGCTCGTGCTCGAGACGTCCCCGACGTCCGTCGGTTCGGTCAAGCTGCCGGCTGGCGCAGTGAAGGGACCGCTCGCGGTGGTGGTCGAGGGTGCGAACCCGCCGCCGGCGCACACGGTGGCGACGGTCCTGTCCGGCGCGAACCTCGCGCAGGCCGACCTCTCGAACATTACGCTCACGGTGAACGGCGGCGAGATGGAGGGAGAGCTGTCCGTGAAGGACGGCGACCTCGTGCTGACGGTGACGAAGTCCTCGACCGTGCCGGCGCGCACGCTGACGTGGGCCGCGGGCGCGTCCACGGCATGGGACCTGACGGCGCTCAACTGGCTGGGCGAGGGCGCCGCGACGGCCTTCGCGGAATTCGACAACGCCCGCTTCGCCGACGTCGCGGGCGACATCGTGGTCGCGCAGGACGGCGTGCAGGCCGGCACGATCTCGTTCGAGGGCGCGGAGAAGACCTACGCGCTCACGGGCGGGCAGATCGGCGGCTCCTCGACGCTCACGATCGACAACGGCGCGACCGTGGATCTGGGCGCGAAGCTCGACAAGCAGGAGATCGTGATCAGGAACGGCATCCTGCGTCCCACGAAGACGGACGCGGAGCTCCTGGGCGACCCGAACGTCCCGATCCGCGTGCTCGACGGCGGCACGTTCGACCTGAACATCCGCGCCGCGACGGCGGCCGACCGCCTGATGACGCACAGCAAGAAGTACGTCATCCAGGGCGAGGGCGCGACGGACGCGGACGGCCAGAAGCTCGGCGCGCTCGTGAACCTCGGCCCCGTGGCGGACACGCAGGCGCGCCTCAACGCGATCGAGCTGTCCGGCGACGCGCTCATCCGCGGCGGCACGGGCCGCATCGACATGCGCATCTCGACGGACGGCCCCCGCACGACGCGGCCGTCGCTCAAGGGCCCGGACCACGTGCTCACAATCGGCAACCAGAGCCTCTGCGTCGTCGACGGCGACGTCGACGTGCGCAAGATCTGCGTCACGAACGGCGCGCTGATCAGCTTCGAGGGCAGCAGCAGGGAGACCATCCCGGAGGGCGTGCACCTCAACAGGGGCAACCTGCAGATCTGGAGCCATTCCCAGGCCTTCTCGCAGCCCGTCTTCGTCGAGGGCGCCGTGACGTCGCGCATCTGCAATGGTTGGAGCACGGTGACGCTCTCCGGCCCGATCGAGGTCGCCGCGGACGCGACCCTCAACCTGCAGAACAACAACTGGGCGTCGATGAAGTACACGGGCGGCATCACGGGCGAGGGCCGGCTCCTGTCCCGCGACGGCGGCGTGTCGCACCTCGTGGGCGACGTGGCGATGGACGAAATCACCGTCGCGGGCGGCATCGTGGTCTACGGCGACGGCACGGCCGCCGGCGACGGGAAGAAGTATCCGACGAATATCGTGCTGAACGCCGCGTACAACACCGCGTTCGTCGCGCTCGCGCCGTCGGCGGACAGCACTCTGTCCGGCTACACGGTCTCCGGCACGGGCGGCAGCTTCGTCCCGAGCCGCCAGGCCTCGGGGTCGAAGGTCGTCACGACGGTCGAGAACACGACGGTGTCCGGCGAGTCCGTCAGCATCTCGATGGGCTTCGGCACGAACACCACGAACCAGACGCGCATGGACGGAACGGCCGTCCTGGGCCAGGGCTTCCGCGCGGAGAACGTGAACGGCATCCACCTCGGCATCCACCCGGCCTCGGGCGACGCCTCGCTCACGCTGGGCGAGGGGTCGTCCGTCAAGGTCAAGGAGAACGGCGAGGTCGTGCTGGGCCTGTGGAGCGGCACCACGAACAACCTCCACCGGCTCGTCGTGGACGGCGGCACGCTCGACGCGTCCGAGGCGAAGCCCGCGTACGTCGGCTACGACGGCCGTTCGGCCGAGATGCTCGTGAAGTCCGGCACCGCGAAGCTGAAGGGCGTCTCGACGCGCTTCCACAACTACCACAACCTGAAGCCGCTGCAGAAGATCGACCCGAGGGCGGTCTCCGGCATCGGCTACGAGGTGTTCGGCATGAGCGGCGGCACGGTCGAGCTCGCCGGCAGCATCACGACGGAGCGCGCGTACCCGTACGTTCCGCAGCTCTTCCTCGGCGGCGGCACGCTGAAGAGCATGGTCGACTGGAGCACGGACTTCTACCAGTACGCGATGTTCGAGACGTGGGGCGACTCCCGCGACACGACGAAGAAGACGTTCACGCTCGACACGAACGGCAAGACCACGACCTTCCGCTCCGCGCTGCAGGGCAACGCGAACGTGAAGCTCACCGGCGACGGCAGCTTCGTCGCGGACGACGGCGTGCAGGGCGGCGTCAGCGGCCACTGGACGGTCGAGAACACGGGCGCGGCGAACCTGAAGAACGCCGCGGCGTTCGCGGACGGCCTCACGGTCGCCCCGGGCTCGCACGTGGAGATCGACATCGGCGACCGCTCGACCTACGTCTCGCTCGCTGTGCTCTGCAACGTGAATGCCGAGTTCGGCAGCAGCGAGTTCACGCTGGAAAACTTCTACAGCCACCCGAGCGTCTTCCCGAGCCTCTTCACGAAGGACGTGCAGAAGCTGCTCACGAAGACCACCACGCCGTTCTTCACGGCGTACCGCCACGAGGCGGAGTTCTACGTGGACAAGAAGGAGACCTACACGTTCGCGATCGCGTACGACGACCGGGGCGACATCATGGTCGACGGTACGCGCGTCGCGTACAACACGAGCTGGGACAACGTCGGCACGGGCCAGATCGTGCTCGAGCCGGGCTGGCACCGCATCAGCGTGACGGGCAAGGACAACGTGGGTGGCGCGGGCCCGGCGTCCGGCAAGGCAGACCCGAAGACGTTCTTCGACGCGAAGATGGCGGCGGGCTTCCACATCGGCGCCATCGACTCCACGCAGGCGGCGGACTACACGCCGATCAGCTCGACGACGATGAAGATGCGCCCCGTCTCCTCCGTCCGCTGGAACCACCGCTACACGAACGCGAAGATTCCGGACGACTGGGACACGAACGACTCGTACACGTTCTCGATGGTCACCAACTCGATGCGCGGCATCCACGACACGGGCTGGAACATGAACGCGGGCGCGCTCAACAGCTACACGGGCTGGACGTACGTCGAGCCCGAGGACGCGGGCAAGTGGGAGGTCGACGGCGTCTACGACGACCGCATCGGCCTGTTCATCGACGGGAAGAAGGTGTTCGAGAACGCGACGTGGAACGCCGCGACGAGCGGGTCGTTCGACATCACGCCCGGCTGGCACAAGTTCAAGGTCACGGTGTCCGACGGCGAGGGCGGGTACTCCTGGAGCGGCGTCCCCGACTACGGCGCGGCGCTCTACGTGAAGCGTCCGACCGACGCGGCCAAGGTGCCGTTCGACGAGCGCAACATCCGCATGACGGCGGAGCCGTACGGCTTCATCGGCGGCGCGTTCGTGGTCGGCGAGGGGGCGACGGTCACGAACACGAGCGCGACGGCGTGTGAGATCGTCGGCACGGTCGAGGGCACGGGGTCGCTCACGGGCAAGTTCGCGCTCTCGGGCACGTGGAAGATGTCCATGGAGGACGGCCGCACGCTGAAGACCGTGACGTGGACCGACGGCGTCGACCTGAAGAACGGCACGCTCGACATCGCGCTCGCGAAGAAGAAGCCGGTCAGCGCGAATTTCGCGCTCGGCAAGGTGACGGGCGTTGAGGGCCTCTCGCAGGCCGAGCTGGACGCGAAGCTCAACGTCACGCTCGACGGCGAGGAGGATCCCGGCCGCTTCAGCCTGGTGGTCCAGAACGGCCAGGCGTCGCTGCGGAACCTCAAGCCCTCGGGCTCGGTGTTCTACCTGCGGTAGTCCCGTCGGCCAACCCGGCACCGGAGGCCGTCCCGCTTCTGCGGGCCGGCCTCTCCCGCCCTCACACCTTTGGATTTGACGGCGAACCCGCCCACGGGGTATAATTTTACCATGTTGAGAAAACTGGAGAAGGCGTGAGCGCGCGGCGCGGGCGACATCCCGAGCAGGTGCTGTTCGCGTTCGCGGAGGAGCGCGATGCGCGGCGGAGGGGGTTGGACGAGCTCTTTGCCGCGCTGGGGGCGTTCCGGGCGGGCGGGCGCTTCCTCCGTCTGCTGGCGTGCATGGGGCGCTTCCGCGACTACGGGCCCTACAACGCGCTGCTCGCGGCGGTGCAGCGTCCGGAGGCCGTGTGCATCCTGCCGCCCTCGAAGTGGCGGGCGTACAACCGCGAGGTGAAGCCCACGGCGCGCCCGATCGTGCTGTTGCGTCCGTTCTCGCCCGTCACCTGCGTCTTCGACCTGGCCGACACGCGGGTCATCCGGGGGCGTGTGGACCGTTTCCCGCCGGAAGCCGCCGCGCCGGTCGTTCGCGTGCCGTGCCGTGCCGTTCCCGAAGTGGCCGTGCGGCGCCTCCTGGCGCGTCTGCCGTGGTGGGGCATCCTGCACGAGACGGTGCCGACGGGCCCCGCGACGGCGGGGGAGATCCATCTGGCGGACGGTTCCGAGAAAACGCTTGCGGTGCCCGTGCGGGAGGGCGGGGTCGTGCCGTGGCGGCCCGTCTACGTCCTGCGCACACGCGCGGGCGTTTCGTCCACCGACCTCTTCGCGGCCCTTGTCCGGGCGCTCGCGCGCCTTTTCTGCCACCATCTGCGCAGCGGCTACGAAACGGGGTGGGGCGCGGGCCGCGCGCTGACTGCCGAGGTCGAGGCGTTCGAGGCCGATGCGGCGCTCTGGATCGTGAGTCGGCGGCAGAACGTCGCGAGCCCCGCGTATGCGGCGCTGGACGCCTACTTCGCGGTACACGCGGCGGTGCCGGAGGAGGCGAGCGTGGACGCGGTGCTTGACGCCGTGGCGCAGGTCGAGGCGCTGCTCGGCGACGCCTGCACGGTGAGGGACGGCTTTCTCGCGCGGTACGCGCCCGCCTTCGCGGCGCGCCTCCGCGCGGACGGGAAGGGCGACGACATCCTCCACGGGAGTTTTAAACAGGAGACAACGACAACATGAACATGAAGACGATGATCGGGCTGGCCCTGGCGCTCTGCGCGGGTGCGGGCATGGCGGCGGGCTGCCCCGCCGGGAAGACGTGCGGCGCGGCG
>OLGE01003450.1_pt1 | contig 12498 bp, 11 predicted proteins | sample 1605151 | NCBI WGS metagenome assembly OLGE01 (sample SAMEA3888912, study PRJEB22519) | human gut metagenome | biome: human gut; feature: human-associated habitat; material: faeces | place: Denmark | collected 2010
GAAGAGCAGCTGTCCTATGCAGCAGGAAAGCCGGTTGTGATCAGCTTCACCCCTCATCTGGTTCCAATGAACAGAGGCATCCTGGTAACTGCTTATGCTTCCCTTACAAAAGAAGTGACCTGGGAAGAGGTAAGAGCCGCTTACGACAAGTATTATAAGGATGAATATTTTGTACGTGTTCTGGACAAGGACGTAGTTCCTCAGACACGCTGGGTAGAAGGAAGCAACTTTGCAGATGTAAACTTCAAGATCGACCCAAGAACCAACCGCATCGTTATGATGGGCGCAATTGACAATATGGTAAAAGGTGCTGCAGGACAGGCCATCCAGAACATGAACTTACTGTTCGGTCTTCCAGAGAATACAGGATTAAAGCAGATCCCGATGTTCCCATAAGATAAGCAGCCGGAAAGGAATAAAAATGGCAGGGACAATGGATATCCTGGTTCGGGAAATGACCATGGAAGATTATGATCAGGTATATAAATTATGGACGAAGATATCAGGCTTCCGTATCCGGAGTATTGATGATTCAAGAGAAGGGGTGGAACGCTTCTTAAAGCGAAATCCAACCACCAGCGTAGTGGCAGTCCAGAACGGGCATATCGTTGGAAATATCCTCTGCGGACATGACGGACGTACCGGCTGTTTCTATCATGTATGTGTGGAAGACGGCTACCGTCATCATGGAATTGGCTACAAAATGGTACGTGCAGCCATCAAGGCCATGCAGAAAGAGGGAGTGAGCAAGATCTCCCTGGTGGCCTTTAAAGACAACCACATTGGAAATGCGTTCTGGCAGGGCATCGGCTGGACAGAGCGTGAAGATTTTAACAGTTATGAGTTTATTTTAAATGAAGAAAATATAATTCGGTTTGTGAAGTAAAGTGGCGCAGAGAAAAACAAACAGTTGCGAAGCAGAAAAGAGGGAATAATATTATGAACGAAAAGATAAAAGTGATCGAAGGCGGCGTTACCGCAGCCAAAGGCTTTATGGCAGCATCTACAGCAGCAGGCATTAAATACAAAAACCGTCAGGACATGGCGATGATCTACAGTAAAGAACCTTGTAAAAGTGCAGGAACCTTTACCACCAACCTGGTAAAAGCAGCTCCTGTAAAATGGGACAAGAACCAGGTAACAAGCGGCGCTGACGCACAGGCAGTGATCATTAACGCAGGTATTGCAAATGCATGTACCGGTGAAGAAGGAATGGGCTACTGCGCACAGACGGCAAAGGCTGCAGCAGAAACCTTAGGCGTGGCAGCAGACGGCGTTTTAGTTGCTTCTACCGGTGTCATCGGTATGCAGCTTCCAATCGACAAGATCGCAGCAGGTGTAAAGGCCATGGCGCCACTGCTTGGTGACAGCCTGGAGAAAGGCACCGAGGCTTCCAAGGCTATTATGACTACCGATACAAAGAACAAGCAGGTAGCAGTACAGATCGACATGAACGGAACCACCGTTACTATTGGCGGTATGTGCAAAGGTTCCGGCATGATCCATCCAAATATGTGTACCATGTTAAGCTTTGTTACTACGGACGCAGCCATCAGCAAAGAACTGCTTCAGGAAGCATTAAGCGAAGACATTAAAGATACCTACAATATGATTTCTGTAGATGGTGATACTTCCACCAATGATACCGTTCTCCTTCTGGCAAATGGCCTTGCAGGAAACAAGGAAATTACAGAGAAAAATGAAGATTACGCATTATTCTGCGAAGCATTAAACTACATCAACGAAACTCTGGCTAAGAAAATGGCCGGTGACGGAGAAGGCTGCACCGCTTTATTTGAAGTAAAGATCGTAGGCGCAGAAACGAAGGATCAGGCGAAAGTTTTAGCAAAATCTGTTATCACATCCAGCCTGACAAAGGCAGCTATTTTCGGACATGACGCAAACTGGGGCCGTATCCTTTGCGCAATGGGCTACTCAGGGGCACAGTTTGATCCGGAAAAGGTAGATCTGTTCTTTGAAAGCGCAGCTGGACATATGCAGATCATCAAAGACGGCGTTGCAGTGGACTACAGCGAAGAAGAGGCAACCAAGATCCTTTCTGAGCCGGAAGTTACCGCCATTGCAGACATTAAAATGGGTGATGCCCAGGCAACTGCATGGGGCTGCGACCTGACCTTTGATTATGTAAAGATCAATGCAGATTACCGTTCATAAACAGTTTTGATATAAAAAACACAATAAAAAAGCATCCCGAAATGTACCCCATGAACATTTGGACGTACACAAAACATACAGGAGGAACCAAACATGAACCTTGAACCAATGCAAAAAGCAGCGGTGCTCATTGAGGCACTGCCATACATACAGCGTTTTAACCGAAAGATCGTCGTTGTAAAATACGGCGGCAGCGCCATGGTAGACGAAGAATTAAAGAAAAAAGTCATCCAGGACGTAGTACTGTTGAAATTAGTAGGATTTAAACCGATCATCGTACACGGCGGCGGCAAGGAGATCAGCCGCTGGGTTGGAAAAGTAGGCATGGAGCCACATTTTGTCAATGGTCTTCGTGTAACCGATGAGCCAACCATGGAAATTGCAGAAATGGTATTAAATAAAGTCAATAAGAGCCTGGTACAGCTGGTAAATGAGCTGGGCATCAAGGCAGTAGGCATCAGCGGCAAAGACGGCATGATGTTAAAATGCCACAAGAAGCTTTCCAAGGGAGGAGATATCGGCTTTGTAGGGGAAGTAGATGAGGTAGATCCTCAGGTCATCTATGATCTGTTAGAGAAAGATTTCCTTCCGATCATCTGCCCAATTGGATATGACGAGAATTTCTTAAGCTATAACATTAACGCAGATGACGCAGCCTGTGCCATTGCAAGAGCTGTAAAAGCAGAAAAGCTGGCTTTCTTAACAGACGTAGAAGGGGTATACAAGGATTTTGAGGACAAGAGTTCCCTTATCTCTGAAATGACCGTAGAAGAGGCTCAGGCCTTTGTAGACAGCGGAAGCTTAGGCGGCGGCATGCTTCCAAAGCTGCAGAACTGTATTGATGCCATTGAAAATGGTGTTTCCAGAGTACATATCTTAGACGGACGTATTCCACACTGCCTGCTTCTGGAGATCTTTACAGATAAAGGTATTGGTACTGCTATTTATAATTCCAAGGAAGATGTGAGGTATTATCATGGCTGATGAGAAAATGATCGATCGGGCAGAACATGTCCTGTATAAAACATATAACCGGTTTCCTGTAGTATTTGACCATGGAAAAGGCATAACCTTGTGGGATACAGAAGGAAATGAATACCTGGATTTTGGTGCAGGTATTGCAGTTATGGGACTGGGATACTGTGATGAAGAGTATACAAATGCAGTAAAGGCCCAGATGGATAAGCTGACCCATATCTCCAATCTGTTTTATAACCAGCCTTCTATCAGTGCGGGCGAAAAGCTGTTAAAGGTATCCGGAATGGATAAGGTATTCTTTACCAACAGCGGTACAGAGGCTATTGAAGGCGCATTAAAGATCGCAAAGAGATATCATTATAATAAACTTCATGAGACCATGGGAGACGGCTGCGATGGCTGTGAGGAAAAAGAAGTGGACATGACTGGTGAGATCATTGCCATGAACCATTCCTTCCACGGAAGAAGTATAGGTGCTTTGTCTGTAACTGGAAATGCACATTACAGAACTCCGTTTAATCCACTGCTTCCAGGTGTACGTTTTGCCAACTTTAATGATCTGGACAGCGTAAAGGCACAGATTACAGACAAGACCTGCGCTATCATTATGGAGACTATCCAGGGCGAAGGCGGAATTTATCCTGCAACAGAAGAATTCTTAAAGGGTGTCCGTGCTCTCTGCGATGAACATGATCTGCTGCTTATCTTAGATGAGATCCAGTGTGGTATGGGACGTTCCGGAGAAATGTTTGCATGGCAGAAATATGGCGTAAAACCAGATGTAATGACCGTTGCAAAGGCTTTGGGAAATGGTGTTCCGATCGGTGCATTCTTAGCCTGCGGTAAGGCAGCTACTGCTATGGTCCCAGGTGACCATGGAACTACCTATGGCGGAAATCCACTGGTAACAGCTGCAGCAGACGCAGTTCTGGATATTTTTGAAAAACGCCACATTGCAGACCATGTAAAGGAAGTTGGTGCTTATCTCTATGAAAAGCTGGAAGGCTTAAAGGATAAGTATGATGTAGTAAAAGACCACCGTGGTGTTGGTCTGATCCAGGGTCTGGAATTTACAGTTCCTGTAGGTCCGATCGTGTCCAAGGCATTATTAGAGCAGAAGCTGGTGCTCATCAGTGCAGGCGCCAATATTATCCGTTTCGTTCCGCCGCTGATCATTGAAAAGAGCGATGTAGACGAAATGGTTAAGAGACTGGAAGCTGTGATCAAAGAAATGTAGTGAAAAAGTTCTCATAACGAACGCAAAGAGTCCGGTAGTTGAGAAAAAGTGGCAAAAATGCACGAATAATGAACTACATAGTTCAGAAAATACGACAAAATAACAAAAAATACAGTTTTTTCCCCTCCTGATTTCTGGTAGACTTAAGTCAACAGAAAAGACAGGAGGGTTTTTATTATGACAGAACTGGTTTTTATTTTGGATCGCAGCGGGTCTATGGCAGGGCTGGAGGCAGACACCATCGGCGGCTTTAACTCCATGATCGCCAAGCAGAAGAAGGAAGCGGGCGAGGCGCTTGTCTCCACGGTCCTGTTTGACCGCGACAGCACCGTCATTCACGACCGGCTGCCGCTGGAGAAGGTGCCGCCCATGACGGAGAAGGACTATTTCGCACGCGGCTGCACAGCGCTGCTCGACGCGGTAGGCGAAGCCATCCATCATATCGGCAATGTCCACAAGTACGCCCGGCGGGAGGATGTGCCGGAAAAGACGCTGTTCATCATCACCACCGACGGCTATGAAAACGCCAGCCGCCGCTACAGCTACGAGACGGTGCAGCGGATGATCGAGCGGCAGAAGACAAAATACGGCTGGGAGTTTCTGTTCCTCGGCGCGAACATCGACGCGGCGAAGGAAGCCGCCCGCTTCGGCATCAGCGCCGAACGTGCGGTGGATTACAAATGCGACGAGGTGGGCACGGCGCTCAACTATGACGTGATCAGTGAAGCGATCTGTACCGTCCGCGCGTCCAGACCGCTCAGCCCCGGATGGAAGGCACGGATCGACGCGGATGTAAAAAAACGTGGGAGGTAATCAAATATGTACGGCGCAATTCTGGGCGATATCATCGGCAGCCCCTATGAATTCGACTTCAACAATTACAAGTCGAAGGATTTTCCGCTGTTTTGCCGGCATTCTGAATTTACCGACGATACGGTCATGACGCTGGCTGTGGCAAAGGCGCTGCTGGACACGTGTGGGCAGGACGACGCAGCCATCAAAGCAGCGCTTGTGCACCAGATGCAGCAGCTGGGCCGCGCCTATCCGGACAAGGGCTATGGCACGCGGTTCATCGGCTGGCTGCATGAGGACGATCCGCATCCCTACAACAGTTATGGCAACGGCAGCGCCATGCGGGTCTCTGCTGCGGCGGAGCTGGCGGAGGATATGGAGCAGGCGCTGCATCTGGCGAAGCTCACCGCCGAGGTCACGCACAATCACCCCGAAGGGATCAAGGGCGCACAGGCGACCGCCGCGGCAATGTTCCTCGCCCGCACCGGCAGCAGCAAGGCGGATATCCGGACGTATGTGGAACGCGAGTTCGGCTACGACCTCAGCCGCAGCTGCGATGAAATTCGCCCTGACTACCATCATGTGGAGAGCTGTCAGGAGACAGTCCCGCAGGCGATCACCGCGTTTCTGGAAAGCGCGGATTTTGAAGACGCGCTGCGCACTGCGGTGTCCCTCGGCGGAGACAGCGACACGCTGGCCGCCATCACCGGCAGCATCGCCGAAGCGTTCTATGGTGTACCGGAGGATCTGAAAGCAGAGTGCCGCAGACGGCTGACGCCGGAATTGGAAGCGCTTTTGCTGGCATGGGAAGCACGGGCAGCCTGACCATGCCCTATCCAGCCGCTTGTGAACGCTTTATGAATTTTGCAAAAACCCCTTGCAAACGAGGAAAAGTGTGCTAGAATACAGTTAGCACTCAGATAGTATGAGTGCTAATCTGCAAAGGACGTGACATTTACTATGGCAAAGAAACAGTTCAAGGCGGAATCCAAGCGTCTGCTGGATCTCATGATAAACTCCATTTACACGCATCAGGAAATTTTCCTGCGTGAAATCATTTCTAACGCCTCCGACGCCATCGACAAGCTGGCCTATCAGGCGCTGACCGACGAGAAAATCGGCCTCAGCCGCAGCGATTTTGCGATCGAACTCAAGCCCGACGAGAGCGCCCGCACGCTGACCGTCAGCGACAACGGCATCGGTATGGACAAGGACGAAATGGAAAACAACCTCGGCACGATCTGCCGCTCCGGCAGTCTGCAGTTCAAGCAGGCGCTCGACAAGGAGAAGGCCGCCGACACCGACATCATCGGCCAGTTCGGCGTGGGCTTCTATTCGGCATTCATGGTCGCGGACAAGGTGACCGTCATTTCGAAGAAATACGGCTCTGACGAAGCATGGAAATGGGAATCCGAGGGCGCGGACGGCTATACCATGACCCCGTGTGAGCGTGCAAACGCCGGTACGGACGTGATCATGCAGCTGAAGGCCGACACGGACGACGAGAAATACGCCCGCTTCCTGAAGACCTGGGAGCTGCAATCCCTTGTCCGTAAGTATTCCGATTATATCCGCTACCCCATCCGCATGGCGGTCGAAAAGAGCCGCATGAAGGAGGGCACGGAGAAGAGCGACAAGCCCGAATACGAGACGTATACCGAGGTCGAGACGCTCAACTCCATGGTCCCGATCTGGAACCGGAACAAGAAGGACGTCACCGACGAGGAATACAACAATTTCTATAAGGAAAAATTCTTCGACTTCGAAGACCCGCTGGCCGTCATTCACGCGAACGTCGAGGGCGCGGTCACGTATAAGGCCCTGCTGTTCATCCCCGCGAAAGCACCGTATGATTTCTATACCAAGGACTTCAAGAAGGGCCTGCAGCTGTATTCCTCCGGCGTGATGATCATGGAAAACTGCGCTGATCTGCTGCCGGACTGCTTCCGCTTTGTGCGCGGCGTGGTCGATTCGCAGGATCTGAGTCTGAATATCTCCCGTGAGATGCTCCAGCATGACCGTCAGCTCAAATTCATCGCGGGCAATCTCGAAAAGAAGATCAAGACCGAACTGCAGAAGCTGATGGACAACGACCGTGAGAAATACGAAAAGTTCTTCGCAGCCTTCGGCCCGCAGATCAAGTACGGCGTTCTGGCCGATTATGGCGCAAAGAAGGAAACGCTTCAGGATCTGCTGCTCTACTGGTCGAGCAAGCAGGGCAAGCTGATCTCTCTCAAGGAATATGTCGCTGCCATGCCGGAGGATCAGAAGTATATTTACTATGCCAACGGCGAGAGCCGCGAGGCGCTGCTCCAGCTGCCGCAGATGGAAAAGCTGCAGCAGAAGGGCTGCGACGTGCTGTTCATGACCGACGAGGTCGACGGTTTCGTGCCGCAGACGCTGGCAAAGTATCAGGACAAGGAGCTCAAGGCCATCACGGCGGGCGATCTCGGCCTCGAAACGGAGGAGGAGAAGAAGGCCGCCGAGGAAAAGAGCGAAAAATCGAAGCAGACGCTCGAATTCGTCAAAAAGACGCTGGGCGACAAGATCAAGGACGTGCGCCTGAGCGACAATCTTGGCAGCCACCCCGTCAGCGTCGTCCCGGACGGCGGCATGACGTTTGAAATGGAGAAGTATTTCAAGCGCATGAACCCCGAAGCCGGTATGAAGGCCGACCGCATTCTTGAGCTGAACGCCGATCACCCGATCTTCGCGAAGCTGCAGATCGCAGTTGCACAGGACGAGAAGAAGGCGGAGGATCTGGTGAAGATCCTCTACACGCAGGCGCTGCTCATGGCCGGTCTGCCGGTCGAAAACGCAGGCGAATACACCGATCTGGTTTGCAGCCTGATTGGATGAAAAGCATACCGCTCCCCTTGCCGCGCAGCAGCCCGGCAAGGGGAGCTTTTTGCACTTCAGAATCGGGCCGTCTTCGGAAGCTGTGATTGTGTTTTGAATGTGCGTCTGCTATAATGAGGGAAACAGGAACCCTCAAACGCTTTGCGAAGCGACGCAGCTGCCGCCGGTACGTGCCGGAGAAAGGACCCGATACTATGGAAAACATTCTGATCAGCGCCTGTCTGCTCGGCGTCTGCTGCCGGTATGACGGCGAATCGAAGCCCATCATGCAGACCGTTGCGCTCATGGAGCGCTACCACCTCGTCCCTGTCTGTCCTGAGCAGCTGGGCGGACTGCCCACGCCGCGCGAGCCGTCGGAGCGGCAGGGCTGCGCCGTTGTGATGAAGAGCGGCACGGATGTCACGGCGCAGTACCGCCGGGGCGCGGAGCAGACGCTGCATCTGGCCCGGCTGTACGGCTGCAAGGCAGCCGTTCTGAAGGAGCGCAGCCCGAGCTGCGGCAGCGGGCGCATTTACGACGGCACGTTCTCCGGCCGCCTGACATCCGGAGACGGCGTAACGGCGGCGCTTTTGAAGGAAAACGGCATCGCCGTCTACGGCGAGAGCGAGATCGAAGCGCTCCTGTCCCAGCCGGAGCCGGACGAGCCTCAGCAGAGCCTGTTCTGACACATTGCTTTTACAGTGAACAGCCGGCGGAACGATGCGTTCCGCCGGCTGAATTCTTTATGTATGCATTAATTTCGGATGGACATCTCCATCAGAGAGAGCGCCTCGCGCAGGCTGGAATAGAAGCCTGCCGCCGTGCGCGGCACAGGCTTGGCGCCCTGGTACCAGTCGCACTGCTCCAGCGCCGTGTCGCCGAGCGTCCGGGCAAGGCTCCTGCCGAGGCCCATCGCCTCGGCATACGGAAGGATGCGGTAAAAATACTGGCTGTCCTGCGTCAGCCGGGACTGCAGCTGGCTCTGCGTGACGCGCCGGAGGAACTTGCGGTAGCCAAGCGCCTGCGCGACGATCTCGTCGCCAAAGGCGGTACGCCTGCCGCCGTGGAGCGTCAGCACGCCGATCAGCACCTCGCAGGCGATCACCAGCAGCATCACAAGAACGCCCTCGCCGAGCTGCGCCATTGCCAGAAGCGCCGCCGCACACGCCGCAGCCAGTCCTGCCAGCGGCCATTTTCCCTGATAATACGCCGCAGGCGCATATTGGATCACCGCAAACAGTACGCCGCCAAGCACGAAGATCACGGCCAGCAGCAGCCAGCGCACGAAGCCTGACGGCAGGATCGGGCTTGCCGCCTCGGCGGCAGTCAGCGCTCCGGCCAGAATGCCGAGCGCACGCATAATGAGCGGATTGCCGCTGGTTTTGCGGTACATCCGCCTGACCCAGTAGCGCCGCAGGACCTCGTCGGCCTTTTCCGCCGTGCGCTTGTACAGAAGACTTACGCCCTCGCACACGTCGCCCTGCGAAAACAGCATCTGGAACAACCTGACCTCTGCGGGGCGGCGCTCGTTGCCCATATCGACGCGGCGGCGCAGCACCACCCGCTCATTTTTGCCGCAGGAGATGGTCAGATATCCCAGACTTGCCCAGTGGCAGACCAGCATATTGAACTGGATCGGTCCGCCCGCCAGCAGGAACGGCATATCGCACGGCAGCGCCGCATCCGGCGGCAGCATCCGTGAGGATACGCGCACCCGTGCACTGCGCAGAGACGAGAACCAGTAAAGGAACGCCAGCGCGAGCAGCAGCAGAATGATTGCCGTGCCGGCCCAGCCGAACGAAAGCGTGGTATGCGCGCCGGAAAAATAGGACTTATCCAGCGTGAGGGTCATTTCGAGCGATTCATGGTCCTTCAGCCCCGTTTCGATCACGCCCGTGATGCGCGACTCGGAGACATCCAGATCGATATAGTCGGAGATCACGTCGCCGTGGTAGCCGCTGGTAAAGGCCGGATAGCTTTCAAACGGCTTGGGCAGCGTGACAGTAAAGACATATTTGGAGATGGGATAGTCCCATTTCGCGCTCATGAGCGGAAGGCTGAGCGTCTGCACGCCGTCGGCCTCGCTTGCAAGGCCCGAGATCGTATACATGACGGTAAACGAGCGCGTCCCGGTAAAGCCGTTTGCATCGGTCAGCACGAGCACGGGGCAGTCGCCGTCGGTCTGCTTCTGCGTCTGATAGCCCGCGACGGAGGCCTTCTTCGCGCCGGCGCTGAGCGGGAAGCGCAGCTGTGTCTGCGCGCCGCTGATCTCCAGCGTAAAGCTCTGCGTGACCTGACAAGAGCTGCTGCCGGTCAGGGTACAGTCTGTTTTCATTTCGGAAATAACGGGCTCCGCCGCGCAGACGCCGGTGCAGAGCGCCAGCAGGCACGCCAGCAGGAGCAGCAGCCGCTTCATGCGATCACCTCTTATGTTCATTTGCATCCAATTTACCACAAACGCGCCCATTTTGCAACCTCGGCTCGCAGGCCGCTTTTTTTCTTCCGCCATACTTGGCGGAAGGGTACGTTATGTGATACACTGTCGGCAGAATGCTTTTGATCGGAAAGGACAGATTTTATGACGCTTCGCGATACCGCTGACCAGATCATCCGCGCAAGTCTGCGCGCCGTGCAGCCGGACGCCGCCGTGCAGCGCGCGCTGCAGGAGTTTTCCTGCGCGGGGCGCGTCGTGCTCATCGCCATCGGAAAGGCCGCGTGGGCCATGGCGAACGCGGCGTGGGACACGCTCAGCACGCGCATCACCTCCGGCGCGGTCATCACCAAATACGGCCATAGCCGCGGCCCCATCGGCCCGCTTCAGATCTTTGAGGCCGGGCATCCGGTGCCGGATGAGGCCGGGCTCCGCGCCGCACAGGCTGCGCTGGAGCTGACGCGCGGACTGCGGGAGGAGGATTGCGTGCTGTTTCTCATCTCCGGCGGCGGCTCGGCGCTGTTTGAGTCTCCGCTGGTGCCGCTTGCCGAGCTGGAGGATATCACCGGCCAGCTGCTCTCCTGCGGCGCGGATATTGTGGAGATCAATACCATCCGCAAGCGGCTGTCCGCCGTCAAGGGCGGGCGGTTCGCGCTGCACTGCCGTCCGGCGCCGGTCTTCTCGGTCGTGCTGTCGGATATTCTCGGCGACCCGCTCGACATGATCGCCTCCGGCCCTGCAGCGCCGGACAGCAGCACGTGCGCCGAGGCGCTGGCCGTCGTGCGGAAATACGGACTGCGCCTGTCTGACCGGGCGCTGGCCTGCCTGCAGACAGAAACGCCGAAAGCACTGCCGAACGCAGTCTCCCGCGTGACCGGCAGCGTCCGCGCCCTCTGCGATGCGGCAGAGCAGGCGGCGCAGACGCTCGGCTACCGCTGCATCCGGCTGACCGACTGTCTGAGCTGCGAGGCGCGGGAGGCGGGGCGGTTCCTTGCCGCCGTCGCGCGGACGCACGCGTCACCGTCTGAGCCGCTTGCGTTTCTCGCCGGAGGCGAGACGGTCGTGCATCTGACCGGCTCCGGACGCGGCGGACGCAATCAGGAGGTTGCGCTGGCCGCTGCGGAAGGACTTGCCGGGCTTGCGCAGGCCGCCGTCTTCTCCTTCGGCTCCGACGGGACCGACGGCCCGACCGACGCCGCCGGAGGCTTTGTCGATCAGGACAGCTTCGCCGCGCTCCGCGCCGCCGGGCTTGACCCCGCTGACATTCTGCGGCGCAACGACGCTTATCCCGCGCTGGAGCGCATCGGCGGCCTCATCCACACCGGCCCCACCGGCACCAACGTCAACGATCTCGCCATGCTCCTCCTGCCGCGCCGGGAATGAGCGGCGCTATACGTTTCCCTTCAGGATCTCCAGCGCCTGCTTTGTGTCGCAGTCGAACAGCTCGCGCTCCCCTGCCTCGACGAGCAGCAGCGCGTCCTCGTGCCGCCGGATGACGGACGAGCCGCCGCGGTCAGCCTCCAATGCGCACAGCTCCGGGAAGAACCGCGCCGGGAACAGGCACGGGTTGCCGCGCTTTCCGTTGTGCGCCGCAGCGGCAATGCAGTCCGGGTTCGCCCGCCACGCGTCCACGACGCGCCGCACCGTCCCGGCCCGCAGCAGCGGTTGGTCGGCGACCATATATAAAATACCGGCGCAGTCCGCCATCGCCTGCGTGCCGAGGCGGATGGTGCGGCTGATGCCGTCCTCCGGCCGGTCGTTCAGGATCGTATCAAAGCCCGCCAGCGAAGCCTCCTCCAGAAGCGCCGGATACTGCGAGACGACCGTGATGCGGGCGAACATCTCCGCCGGGATCGCCGCAAGCGCCAGCGAGAACAGGCTCTGCCCGTCAAAGCACGCGGCCAGCTTGTTTTCCCCGAAGCGGGAAGCATTTCCGGCAGCCATGAGCAGGCAGCCGGCGGGAAGTGCAGAGATTGCAGCCATATTGTGTGCTCCTTGTGATTTTCTACAAAACAGTATAGCTATTTTTGCATATTTGCGCAAGAAT
>OLGE01003460.1_pt1 | contig 12483 bp, 8 predicted proteins | sample 1605151 | NCBI WGS metagenome assembly OLGE01 (sample SAMEA3888912, study PRJEB22519) | human gut metagenome | biome: human gut; feature: human-associated habitat; material: faeces | place: Denmark | collected 2010
GAGATAGTAATTATCGACAGTCAAATGAATTACCGAGGAAAACTTGACACTTACCTTTTTATTTTCTTCATGCCAAGAGGCAGATAAAATGGTAAAATATAATATACCTATATGTGAATTTTACAACACAGGGAGGTACATCATGAGAAACGCGATGAAAATCGGCTTGGCGCTGGCAGCACTTGTGGCTGCCGGTGTATATGGCGTGTCTGCGGAGGACGTCTCGCAGCAGGCTGTATTGAATGGGACAGTCGTTTCCGTCATAGAGGCAGGCACACCTGTCAAGGAAGGCGATGTACTGGTCTCTGTGGACTCACTGGTCGGCGGTGTACCGGCGGCGAGAGCCGACCGGGACGGCGTGGTCAAAGAGGTCCGCGTCCAGAAGGGCCAGACGATCGCCAAACAGGACGTCGTAGCGGTGCTGGAGAGCAAATAAAGAAGCCGGCAGTCTGGCACGGTTTTTTCGCTCCCCAGACGGCCTGTCATTTGCCTTTCATTGGAATCCTGCTGCACCTATGCGGATGTATCCGATGAAATCGCCATTTCTGATTTCAAACTTATATTTTGGTAAGGGGGATCCTATGCCCAATCGGTTTAAAAAGTCAATGAAGCATCTGGCAGCGGCTGTCTGCCTCACGCTTTCCTGCGTGATGCCTTGTGCAGCACAGGAATTTCTTCCTGTATCAGAAGTACAGGAGGGTATGCATGGCTATGCCAAGACCGTCGTACACGGTACGAAGATCGAGACCTTCGATGTCGATGTGCTGGGCATCATGAAAGACAAGGGAGCGACCGGCGGAGATCTGGTGCTGGTGAAGGTATCCGGACCATTGATCGATCAGACAGAAGGCATCGCGCAGGGGATGAGCGGCAGTCCGGTCTACATTGATGGGAAGCTGCTCGGCGCAGTGGCGTATGGATTTCCACAGTCCGGCGGGCGCATCGGCATGGTGACGCCGATCGGTGACATGCTGAAGCTCTGGACCATCGATGACGGAAAGGACACCGGTCTTACGCCGCCATCCTCCAAAGGGCTGATCCCGCTTACGACGCCTCTTATGGCAAGCGGATACACCCCGGAGGCGATGGATTTTCTCACAGAGAAAATGCAGGATTTCCACATGGTCCCATTTGCTTCCGCATCTGCCTCGCAGGATGATGTGCCGCAGCCGCTTGAACCGGGAAGTGCCGTCTCGGCAACCATGGTGACAGGCGATCTCAAACTCGGCGCTGTCGGGACGGTCACCTATGTCGACGGCGATCGCATGGTGGCTTTCGGTCATCCGTTCATGGATCGCGGAAATACCGATTACTTCATGCACAATTCCTATATCTTCACTGTCATCCCGAGCAAGAATATCCCCTTCAAGCTGGGGTCCGTCGGTGCAGAGATCGGTACGGTCAACCAGGACCGGGGAGCCGGTATCGGCGGAATGATGGGGAAGTTGCCACACGCTGTCTCGCTTCATGCGTCCGTGACTGATGAAGATACGAAGAAGAAGGAAGATCTCCATGTACGCATGATCCCGAATGAAGCGCTGCTGCCGACCTTATCCGTCACTTCGGTGTACCATGCAATCAGCAATGCCATGGATCGCAAAGGACAGGGGACGGTCGATTTCACTTATACGCTTTACCCGGAGGATATGAAGCAGAAGCCTTTCACCAGAAGCAATATGTACTGGTCGTCCAAAGACATCGCGGAGCGAAGCGTAGATGAGCTCTACAATGTGGTACGGCTTCTCGAGCAGAACCGTTTTGAAAAATATCCTCTCCGCAGCATTATGGTCGACATGCATGTGACGAGTGAACGAAAGACCGCGCAGCTTCTCGATGCCTCGGCGTCTCCGATCATCGTGAGCCCGGGCGATACCATCTATGTACGCGCGCGTCTTTCTCCCTACAGGGGAGAAGTCTTCTATAAGGATCTGACATTCACCGTGCCGAAAGATCAGCCGTACGGAGATATGATCCTCGAAGTCCGCGGCGGCGGTGTCGTGCCGCTCCCCTACCTCATCCAGCAGCAGAAATTCAATTTGACGGATGAGATCTTAGACCGCATCCGCACGTACAAGGATTTCAATGACCTGCACAGCCGACTGATGAAGGAAGACCAGAACAATCAGGTCGTCGTGGAGATCCTGGATCCGGAGGTCAGCATGATCTCCAAAGGTGAAAGCAGCGGAAAAAAGGCAGAAATACAGGAGAAAAAGGCACCGGAAAATCCAGACTATCTGAAGAATAAGGACGGGCTCAAAGAAGACGGGGAAAAAGAGACTCCAAAGAGTGCCGTCGATACGGACTATGTCATCTATGGTGACGGACAATTCACCTTCAAAGTTCTGCCGCAAGCAGAACGCGATAAAGCCCTGAAGAAGCTCGCAAAGAGCAAACAGCAGGCCACCATCGAGATGAGCAATAAGGAAAAAGAAACGCTGGAAAAGAAGGGCGAGAAATCCGCAGATGATGAAAAGCCGGCAGAAAAAGCATCGGTGATGATAGCATTGTAAAAAGGTTCAGGTTGATGGGTTCAGGGTTCAAGGTGGCGGTGCGGCGCATCAAATAATGGAAGCGCCGCAGAGTTTTGAAGATACTCTTCGCATGTACTGTAAAGTCCTTCCTGCGGAATGAGGGCAATACGAGTTTGACGTTAGCCTCAATGACGCACTACCCCGTTGAACCATAGAACCACACCCATAGTTTGAAAGCAGGGACTAGGGATTAGAAGCCGCGAGTGACTGGTGACTTGAATACGACTTTCGGGCATCGCCCAATATATATTCGCGGCGAAGCCGCCACCTTCATTCCTAATTCCTCATTCGAGCAAAGCTTTTATCCACAATCAGTGGATGAGACGCCTCACGGGCTAACCTTGAACCTTGAACCTTGAACCTTGAACCCTGAACCCTGAAAGGAGGTCTCCCCACCCATGTCATTCTTAGAAACGCTTGGCCGCTATACCATCGGCATCTTTCATCAGCTGGGAGCAGTGATCCTGCTCCTTGCGGCAGCGGTGAAAGAGATCGGCGCATTCCGCGGGCGGGAGACGATGAAGCAGTGCTTGGCATTGGGCGTGCTGTCCTTTCCCATCGTGGCATTGACGCTGCTCTTTACCGGCATGGTGCTTTCTGTACAGATCGCGGGCGAGCTCACGAAGTATGGCGCAGACTTCACCGTCGGTGCGATCGTAGCCATCGGCATGGGGCGCGAACTCGGCCCTGTGCTCTGCGGTGTCGTCCTTGCAGGCCGCGTCGGGGCAGCCATCACGGCTGAGATCGGTACAATGCGGGTGACCGAGCAGATCGATGCGCTAAGGTGCCTTGCGGTAAGTCCTGTGGGGTATCTCGTAGTGCCGCGGCTCGTCGCCTGTATGACGATGCTGCCGCTTCTGACGGTCTTTGGTGTCACCATCGGCGTTGGCGGCGGTATGATCGTCGCTTCGCTCACGCATGGCGTCTCCTCCTATACCTTCATGCACTCCATCCACGTGTACTGCGTCCCTTCTGACCTGTACATCGGCGTTTTCAAGTCAGTCATTTTCGGTATGATCGTCGCGCTTGTCGGCTGTGACCGCGGGATGACCTGTACGGCAGGGGCAGAAGGCGTCGGCAAGGCGACCACCCAGTCCGTAGTATATTCGATTATTATGCTTTTTGCGGCGAATTACCTGCTCTCGTCCATTCTGTTTTGAGGCGTCCTATGATTGATATCAGGCATGTATACCAGACTTTTGGCGATCGTCATATCTTGAAAGATGTCAGTCTTTCCATCAAGGAGGGAGAGACGATGGTCATCCTGGGAGCGTCCGGCTCCGGGAAATCAACGATCCTAAAGCTCATCATCGGTCTTTTGCGCCCTACATCCGGAAAAGTCCTTGTGAACGGAAAGGATATGGGACAGCTCAGCGAAGAGGAGCTGAATGAGGAGCGCCGCTCGATGGGGATGGTCTTTCAGTATTCCGCGCTCTTTGACTCTCTCAATGTGAAAGAAAATGTAGCCTTTGGTCTGCGGATGCACACGCGGCTTTCTGAAGAAAAGATCGATGCCATCGTGAAGGAGAAACTGCATCTGGTCGGGCTTGATGGGATCGAAGACCTCATGCCGGCGAATCTGTCCGGCGGCATGAAGAAACGCGTGAGCCTTGCCAGAGCGATCGCGCTCGAGCCGAAGATCATTCTCTATGATGAACCGACAGCGGGGCTGGATCCGATCCGTTCGACCGATATCAGTCTTTTGATCAAAGAGACGCAAAAGGCCCTGCATGCGACAAGCGTCGTCGTGACGCACGATCTGAAGTCTGCGGAAATGATCGCGGACCGCATGGCTTTTTTGTATAAGGGCTCGTTCCTTGCGGTAGGGACAGCTAAAGAATTATATGCATCGAAGGATGAAAGAGTACGGCAGTTCATGAACGGTCTGCCATCGAATCCTGATTTTTTGAAAGAAGGTGATGCCTGATGAAATGGTCGACGGAAGCAAAGGTCGGAGCCTTTGCCCTTGCGGGGATACTCCTCTTTGCCGGGATCCTGATCGAGCTTTCCAGCCTTGTGATCTTTGGAAAGAGCGGATTTCATGTGACCGGCTATTTCAAGGAAGCGGAAGGCATAGAACCGGGAAATCCGATCCACTATGCCGGCGTCGAAGTAGGCATGGTCGATGGCATCACGGTGGAGAACGGGGAAGCCGTCGTGAAGCTGCGCTTTTATCACGATGCCAAGGTGCCGAAGGATGCGGACTTCTCCATCCAGACCAGCAGCGTCATGGGCGGACGCTTCGTGAAGGCGTCCGGCGGTCATCAGGAACGCGGCTATCTGGCTGAGGGGATGAAGGTCGAGGGCAAGTCAGCGCCGGGGATTGATCAGGCGATGGATAAGATGGACAAGCTCATCACGTCCGCGCAGACCATGCTCGATGGGATCAATAGCGTCGTCGCAGACCCCTCTTCGCAGAAGCATGTGAAGAACAGCATCAATAATTTTGATGCGATTTCCGAAAATCTCGCCATCCTGACTGCGCAGGGGATACAGACAGCGAATGAGATCCAGAGCATCACCTCGCAGGTGAATCAGATGCTGTATCAGCTGAATGGAGACGGCAAAGCCACCGGCGATGTGCGCAGGATCATGGACAATATGGTCGTGGCATCGGAGAATGCGAAGGAAATCTCTCAGAATGCCAAAGTGATTTCCGGGAAAATAAATGGATTTATGCAGGGAAATGGTGATTTTGATGTATCTGTTTCCGGCGAATTGTTATATAATACTAAGAAGGACGATTTCTCGCCGAATCTCTTCCTCCGCGTGGGGAAAGACTCCTATGGCCTTCTGGGGATAGAATCCATGGGAAATGATCCGGTCTATGATGCGCTCTATGGTCGTATGAGAGGGGACTATGGCGTACATGCCGGTATCATTCGAAACAAGATCGGCGCTGGCGCGGACTATGCGTCCGGGCGGTGGAAATTCTCCGCAGATGTGTATGACCCCAATGATCTCTCTGTCCGCCTGCGTGGACAGTATGCTCTTACGCCGAATCTGTTCCTGACCGGACAGTCCATTTTCCCGCATAATAACCGCGGCGGCGGAGAGTACATCGGTGTGGGATACAATTATTAAATGAAAACAGCGCCCCAAGAGTGTAATGCTATTAAGTTAAGCGGCAGAACGTTCTTGGCTCCCCATCGGGGGAGCTGCCCGAAGGGCTGAGGGGGCTACGTAGCGGTATTGCATGAAAGTGTTGGAATATCGATAGCATCGGACTATTCAACATAGCACGCTATACCGCTAGCATGCCCCTATTGCCTTCGGCACTTCCCCCGAAGGGGGAAGCAAGACGTTACGTAGCTAACGATTTCCTTAACTTAACAGCATTACCCAAGAGGGGCAGTCTGGATACAATGACAACAAAGACATCTGTCTAGAAGGGATGAATGTTGAATGAATACAATGACCTGCAAAATTCTGACTGCTTCTATCGTGCTTGCCCTTTCCTGCGGGCTCGGCGCAGAAGCAAAAGGATCTCAGACGAAGATCATGACGGATCCGTCGATCACACAGAAAGCCATCGAGGCACAGATGGATCAGACGGTAGCGAATAAAGATGTGAACTTCAATAACATGTTGCTCCAGAAGAATCTGGCGTCTTCCATCACAGAAGCGGCAGCTCCGGAAGCAGTGGCAATGGATATCGACCTCAAAGGTGCGGTCACGACTGCCATTCAGAATAACCGCGACATCACCATCGCAGAGCTAAAACTGAGAGACGCGGAAGCCGATGTCAGCGCAGTGGCAGCCAAGAAGAATCCATCCGTCATCTACTCCTGGCAAAGAAATCAGTATCCGACCCAGCGTGGTCCGGTGACTAAAACCACCATGAACGGTAATCAGGTAGTCACTACTGTCGTAGGCACGCAGAGCTCCAACCATGGCTATAGCCAGGGGATCAATGTTTCCTGGCCGATCTGGACCTTCGGCAAGGTAGAAGGTGCGATCGATGCCGCACGCTATCAGAAAAACATCGCTGATCTTAATGTCTACAAAACAGAAGCGGATACGAAGCTCGCGGCCGTGCAGGCATACTACCAGTACCTTGAAGCGGTCAAGCTCGCTGAAGTGCAGGCGCAGTCTGTCACTGACTATGCAAGCCATCTGAATAACGTACAGCAGCAGTTCGATGCCGGCATCGTGGCTAAGCTGGACGTACTGTCTTCCAATGTATCGCTTGCCAATGCGAAACAGAAGAGCATCGCAGCGGACAACACCCGTGATGTCGCAGAAGCGAACCTGAACAACATCATGCGTATCCCTATGAATACGACGCTGAACCCGCTGGATAAGAATTTCCCGGAACCGGAATTTGACCTTACCATGGAACAGGCCATTCTGATGGCGCAGAAATACCGCTGGGAACTCGTCGAAGCAGACTATGGCGTAAAGGCAGCTGAGGCCTCTCTTCGCTCTGCAAAGGCAGGCTATCTCCCGACAGTCAGCGTCGGCGGCGGATACAGCTGGAAGGAAGCCAGCGTGACGGCGGTCGATAAAGATGACTGGGCTGTCCAGGGCGGGCTTTCCTGGTCACTTTGGGATGGCGGCGCTACCCAGGCATCAGTGAAAAAAGCGGATGTCGCGGTCAAAACAGCACAGGAAACACTCCTGCAGGCGAGAGAAAAAATCGAGCTGGAAGTCCGTCAGGATTACCTGAATGTCCTCTCTTATAAAGAACAGATCCGCGCTGCCGAAGCATCGGTCGCTCAGGCAGAAGAAGCATATAAGATCGCGACCGTCCGCTACAGCAGCGGCGTCGGCATCAACCTCGATGTCCTCGATGCAGAACTCGCCCTCAATACTGCGAGAACGAACTACATCACCGCGCTCTACAACTATAACATCGGTCTCGCTACGCTGGAACATGCGATGGGCGTACCGGCTGTCATTCACCCGGAATTTGCAAAAGCATAATTTTTAGTGACTAGTGACTAGTGACTGGAAGACATCAGACTCGCATATCGTCATTTCGAGCGAAGCGAGAAATCTTTGTCATTCGCGGTCAAAAGGATGATGTCAGGAAACCATAAATGGGAAGCCTGTTAATCGCTGACCTTCGGGCATCGCCCTATTTATACTCCGCGGCGCTTCTGATTTTTTATGCGCCGCACCAACCCCCTTTGAACCTTTTGAACTTATAGAACCGGTTTCCACCCTTTCATCCCCGAGCAAGGGGCGGCACGCCCCCCGGGCTAACCCTGAACCCTGAACCTTTATTTTTATTTTGGAGAACTTGACCTTGGCTAGCAGAATCAAATGGTGGATCAATGGTATCGCAGCATTTATTTTCATCATGCTCTGTATCATTTATCTGCTGATCCGTCCGATCATCACACAGAATCTGGAACCTGTCATCAAAGACGCGGCAGGGGAGCGCATCAATGGCACCCTGACGTGGACCATGATGGATCTGGATCCGAATTATGATCTTTCCTTCACCGACCTGGAGCTGAAGGACGCGAAAGGAGAGGTTGTGTTCAAGTCGCCCTCTTTGGCGATCGGATGGTCTGCTTCTGCGCTGTATAACTATGCTTTCAAAGACGGCGGCATCGCTGATGTCGTAAAGACGGTGACTATTGAGAATCCGGAGGTCCATCTCGCCAAGACGGAAGATGGACTGTGGAATGTAGAGAAGATTCTAAAACCATCGGACTCTTCGGACAACGGTACTTTCACAGGACAGGTCATCGTGAAGGACGGGAAGGCTTCCATTTCTGCGCCTGATATTGGTTCGTATGATTTCACTTCGCTGGGAGGCACGCTCGGCTGGGACAGCAAGGGTACGATCACAGGCTCTTTTGCGGGTGAGGCATTTGACAGCCATTTCAAGGGAGACGTGAAGTACACGAATACGAATAACATGGAAATCAGTCTGGAAACGGATCCGGTTTCCCTTACCTCGTTGAAGCCGCTCTTAGAGCAGTTCCCACAGATTTCTTCAAAACTTGATATAGACAAAGGGACAGGACAGGTGACCAGCGCCAAGATCTGGAAAAGTGATGGCGCTGTCGCTTATCATGTCCAAGGCTCTATCAAAGATGCTGCTCTTCGCTATGATCATTTTATTCTGGCTGACGGAGCAGCCTTTTTTGATATTGAAAATGGTGAAGCTGTCATCACTGAAGCAGCTGTAAAGGTCAATGGGCAAACATTCACCGGGGATGCGAAGGTTCTTTTTGACGTGGACGATCCGATCCTGATGGGACATGTGACTCTGAAGGATATCAAGGCGGAAGAGCTGCTGCCGGAGAAAGGCGCCACCGGAGTCGTTTCCGGCAGCGTAGATATTTCGGGGACGATGGGAGATCCTTTCGTGTCCGGCGAAGCCCATGTGAAGGATGGGCAATATGAGGATCTTTCTGTCAAAGAGGCGAATGTGCGCTTTGTTTATGGAGAGGATCGGATCTCGATCCCCTATCTGAAGGCACAGATGGCCGGTGGTCTTCTGATCGGCGAAGGCTCATATACTATGACAAGCGGGGCCTTCGAAGGCGAAGCAGCCGGAGAGCATATCGACCTTTCTTCTCTTCCGGTCGGGATTTCTGCTTCCGGCATTGTGAGCGGATCGGGGAAGGCGAAGGGCACCTATAAGGAAGGCGCACTGTCTTTGGAAATGGCTTCCGGAGAAATGGATGGCGCGGGTCTTTCGTATGAGAATATGGCAGCCGGCAAGGTTTCCGGCTTTGGCAGTTACCATGATGGTGACTGGCATGGTGTTTTCTATGGCATGGATCTTTCGTATGATGGGATGTCCATGGATACCCTCTCGGGGGAGGCGACTTCGCGCGGCGGCGTGATGGATATCGCGTATCTGACTGGCACATCTGGCGAAGGCGCATTTACCGTGAAGGGGACATATGGGCCGTCCCTCTCGCTCTCGGGCGAGGTATCGTCCATCGACCTTTCTGCGCTTTTCGGCCTTTCGGGGATGGATATGGCCGGACGTCTCTCCGGCCACTTCGTAGTCAGCGGGAGCAGGGAGGATCCATACGGCGCGGCAGATTTCACAGCGCAGGATGGGGAGATCCGTGGCATCTCCTTTGACCGTATCGAAGGACATGTATCGCTGGGAGATCAGCTGGCGACTATCACTTCGCTTCGCTGGGAAGGGCCGGACGGCAAGCATACCGTGAAGGGGACCGTCGGTCTCTTTGCGCCTCACCCTCTTGCACTCACCATCGATACCGACAAGACACGCATCGAGAAACTGCTTGCGCTTGCCGGAGAGGACTACCCGGTGACGGGCTGGGTCGAAAATACAATGACCGTCACGGGTACGATGGAAGCGCCGCAGGTGAAGGGGGATTTTCTGGCCTTCGACGGTTCGGTCATGGGTGAGCTTTTCCAGAGCATCTCCGGCGAATATACCTATGATGGAAATGACATCACCCTGAAAAACGGCCTCGCCTATATCTACGATGGTACAGCCATCGTGAGCGGTACGGTGAAGTCAGACATGATCGATATGGACGTATCGCTGAATGATATCAGCCTTTCGCGGATGCTTCCGGGACGCGGCGCAGACGGCAAGGTCAATATGCGCGGGCATGTATCCGGAACGATGGAAGATCCAGTCTTTGAAGGGACGATCTCCTCCAGGCAGATCTCTGTAGGCGGCACTTCCATTTATATGGCATCTGCCGGCATTTGCTATCGGAACCATGTCGTAAGCCTTGATGACGGTATATTCAATCAGAAGAATGGCCATTTCGAATGGAAAGGCAGCTATCACATGGACTCCCATACCCTGCAGGGGTTCCTTCGATTTAAGGAATGGAATATCAAGGAGATCATGCGTCTTTTCAAGCTGCCTGAGTCCGCTGTGGATGGCGCTGTCAATGGAGGCATGCAGATCGGAGGGACTCTGGAGAACCCCAGCATCGACTTCAAAGCAGATTTCCTGGGAGGATATCTGGGGGATACACCTGTCGGTCAGGGAGCGATTGATTTCTCCTACCTGAATGGGGCGCTCTCGATCCGTAAGTTTCATCTTCCTGTAGGAGATGGACTGCTCGCCGCAGAAGGCTCTATGAATAGCGATGGGGAGCTCGCCGTCCAGCTCGCAGCCAAAGACATGGAGATGTCCTGGCTACCGCAGGTATTGGGACGAAGCGATATACGGGTGGGCGGTCGTCTGACGGCCGGAGTCGTTCTCAGCGGAAATAAGACATCGCCGGAAGCAGACATCTCGATCGGTATCGAGCATCCGAGCTACGGAGAAATCAGCTTTGACAGCTTCTCTCTGATGGCGAATGCCAAGAGCAACGTCGTGACGTTGCAAAATGCACTGGTATCGAAGGGAAACTATCGTGCAAGTGCCAAGGGCATATTCCCCGGCAATCTTTTCACCGGCAGTACCACAGATGAGGCAGTGCCGCTTTCCGTTGATTTCAATCTCGATCAGGCAGATATGAATATTCTGGCTCTCTTCGGTAAAGCCGTGACGAGTGCGAGCGGCCCGATCAAGGGGCATGTACAGCTTGTCGGTGACTATCGTGACCCGGAGCTTAAGGGCAGCATCACAGCAAAGAATGGGGCGCTCGGTCTTATGACCATGAATGAAGTCATTCAGCCGATTGATCTGTCCTTACGATTTGATGGACATCGCGTGGCATTTGATGGCAGTGCCTCCTTTGGTGGCGGCGGCGTCACTGCGAAGGGCTCTGCTGACTGGAAAGAAAAGGCGATCACGCATTATGATGGGGAAGTGCATATGCATACTCCTTCCATCGACTCTGCCTATTACAAAGGAGCCGTCGATGCTGACCTTTCACTGGGTGAATTCATGGATCAGCTCGGTGTCACGGGCAAGATCTCTATCCACAATGCGACTTGCGAAGTGCCGTTCGCTCTCCTTGCGGAGAGCGGTGAGTCGTCGGCCAATTTCCTGACGAAGATCGACATAGCCATCGGAGACAATGTACGGCTCTACAGCAGCTCGCTCTATGACCTCATGATCAAAGGAAATATTTCGATGATGGGCCATTTCCGCGAACCGATCATGACGGGCCGCGTGAATGTAGAAAAAGGAATGGTCAAGATCAATACCACGGAATTCAAGATCGATCAGGCCAATGCTGTCTGGGGTGGTACCCCCGGCTCCTTCCTGCCTGTCATCCATGCGCGTGCCGATACCAAGGTCGGTCATTACAATATCAAAGCCGAGCTGGATGGACTGCCCGGTGATATGAAGACGACTTTCCACAGTGATCCTGCGCTGAATGATTCGCAGATCATCATGTTGCTGACGCTCCATCAGGACCCGACCAAGGATAAGGATGGCTCGATGCAGGGGGCGCTCTTCAATGCCGGCCTCACCATGCTTTTCGGAAATACAATGCAGGACTTCCTCGCAGATAAGATCGGACTTGACCTCATCAGCATCACGTCGAACCTGACAGACTACTATGACAATATCGATGACAACAATGACAGCTACTACTACATCAAGATCGGGAAGTACCTCTTCAATGACTTCATGCTGACTGCGACCATGGGAGTGAATAATGAGGAAAAGAGTTTGGGCTTCCATTATGATTTGAATTCGCGCGTCGGTCTCTCATCGTGGTATAATAGTAATCACGACAGTTACATCGGCAGCGATTGGAGCTTTAAGTTCTAGGGTTAGCCAAAGGGGCGTGTCCCTTGATTGTGGATGAAAGCTCTGCTCGAATTAGGAATTAGGAATGAGGAATGGCGGTGCGCGCATAAAAAACAGAAGCGCCGCGGAGTATAAATAGGGCGATGCCCAAAAGTGGCATTTAAATCACCAGTCACTAGTCACAAGTCACTCGAGGCTCCTAATCCCTAATCCCCAATCCCTAGTCACTACTTTCGAAAACTCGGAAATGTGAATATGGTCAATATCAGTTACATGGAGTACCTATTATTATGCTCGAAGAATACAAAGCCTGCCTGTCCCGTGTGACCTTGCTCAGCC
>OLGE01003469.1_pt1 | contig 12465 bp, 9 predicted proteins | sample 1605151 | NCBI WGS metagenome assembly OLGE01 (sample SAMEA3888912, study PRJEB22519) | human gut metagenome | biome: human gut; feature: human-associated habitat; material: faeces | place: Denmark | collected 2010
ACCGATAAAGTGTTTTTCTTTGTAATTATTACAACTTTAAGATAAATTTATGAATGATTCTTTGTTGACACGCATCTGGATATTCTATCGCGACGGCTTTCGCGAGATGACCTTGGGACGTACCCTTTGGACGATTATTCTTATCAAACTATTCATCATGTTCTTTATTCTAAAACTTTTCTTCTTTCCCTCCTTCCTTGGCGGGAAGACAACGGAAGAGAAGCAACAGTATGTAGGTGAGGAGTTAATAGAACGGGCAAATCCATAAACATTTAAATAAATCAGAAAGTTATGTTTGAAAACATTGACACTTCATTAATTGACTGGTCAAGAGCACAGTTCGCTCTAACGGCCATGTATCACTGGCTTTTCGTACCTCTCACTTTGGGATTGGCTGTGATAATGGGGCTCATGGAGACCTTTTATGTAACAACAGGTAAGGAATTCTGGAAGAACACAGCTAAATTCTGGATGAAACTGTTTGGAATCAATTTCGCCGTAGGTGTTGCCACCGGTCTGATTCTGGAATTCGAGTTCGGAACTAACTGGAGTAACTATTCCTGGTTTGTGGGCGATATCTTCGGAGCCCCACTGGCTATCGAAGGAATCCTGGCATTTTTTATGGAAGCCACTTTCATTGCCGTCATGTTCTTCGGCTGGAACAAAGTGAGCAAGCGTTTCCATCTGGCATCCACCTGGCTCACCGGACTGGGAGCAACGATCTCCGCTTGGTGGATTCTGGTCGCCAATGCCTGGATGCAATACCCCGTAGGGATGGCTTTCAATCCCGAAACAGTAAGAAATGAAATGGTGGACTTTGCAGCTGTCGCCCTCTCTCCCATGGCTATCGCCAAGTTCTTCCACACAGTGTTAAGCAGCTGGATACTGGGAGCCGTTTTTGTAGTAGGAATAAGTTGCTGGTATTTACTGCGCAACCGTCAGAAGGAGTTCGCTCTGAGCAGTATTAAAGTTGCCGCCGCCGTAGGTTTGTTCGCCTCTCTCGTCACTGCATGGACGGGGGATATTTCGGGAGTACAGGTAGCCAAAGTGCAACCTATGAAAATGGCTGCCGCTGAAGGATTGCACGATGGCGGAAACGGAGTACCCTTCACCATTGCAGGCGATTTGAAAATCCCCAAAATGCTTTCTATCCTTGCCACTCACGACATAGACGGTTATGTACCGGGTATCAACAATCTGCTGGAAGGTGGTTATCAGATGCCCGACGGTACAACGGCTTTATCGGCCGAAGAGAAAATTAAACGCGGACAGATTGCCATCGCCGCCCTGGATGCATTCCGCAAAGCGCATAAGGCAGGTGACGAAGCAAGTGCCGCAGCAGCTCGCAAGACATTGGACGAAAACGTAAAATATTTTGGTTACGGATATATCAAGGATCCCGCCCATCTGGTTCCTAATGTAGGACTTACTTTCTGGTCATTCCGGATCATGGTGGGGCTGGGAGGTTATTTCATCCTGTTCTTTATTATAGTACTGATTGTATCGAAAAAAGAGAAACTGGCTGATATGCGATGGTTGCAACGGGTGGCTTTGTGGACTATTCCACTAGCCTATATCGGCAGTCAGGCAGGCTGGGTGGTAGCCGAAGTGGGGCGCCAGCCATGGGCTATACAGGATATGTTGCCTGTAGGAGCAGCCATCTCCAAATTGCAGACAGGTTCCGTACAGCTTACTTTCTTTATCTTCCTTCTATTGTTTACCGTTCTGCTCTTTGCTGAAATAGGTATCATGCTGAAGGCCATCAAGAAAGGACCGGAGGGAATTAAGAATTAAGGAATAAATGAAACAGGTGGAAATAATTCAGGCTGCGCAATAAATGGGCTACATACAGGAGATTAATTCCGCCATCAAGTCATTCTTTTTTTAGTTCAAGTTTCTCTAATTCTATTTTTCAATATTCAATTCTCAATTTTTAATTTAGAATATTATGGACTATATATTTCTACAAAATTATTGGTGGTTCCTAGTATCGTTACTGGGTGCTTTGTTGGTGTTCCTGCTCTTTGTGCAGGGTGGCAACTCTTTGCTGTTCACGCTGGGACGCAATGACGAAGAACGTGCCTTGCTGGTAAACTCCACAGGACGCAAGTGGGAGTTTACTTTTACTACCCTTGTCACTTTCGGCGGTGCCTTCTTCGCTTCTTTCCCGCTGTTCTACAGTACCAGCTTTGGCGGTGCTTACTGGTTGTGGATGATTGTTCTTTTCAGTTTCGTATTGCAAGCTGTTTCATACGAGTTCCAGTCCAAGCTGGGCAATCTGCTGGGCAAACATACTTACCAATGGTTTCTGGTTATAAATGGTATTGTAGGACCTCTATTGCTAGGAGGAGCTGTGGCTACTTTCTTTACCGGCTCCAATTTCCTGGTTAATAAAGGAAACATGGGTAATGAGCTGATGCCTGTCATCAGCAGTTGGGCAAACGGATGGCACGGACTGGATGCGCTGACCAATCCTTGGAATCTGGTCTTGGGATTTGCCGTATTCTTCCTGGCCCGCCTTTTGGGCAATCTTTATTTTATCAATAACATCCGGGATAAAGACTTAATCCCCCGCTGCCGCCGTCAGCTTATAACAGATGCTATTCCTTTCCTTATTCTATTTCTGGCATTTGTTATCCGTACTTTATTGGCTGATGGTTTCGCTGTAAATCCCGAGACAAAAGAAGTTTATATGGAACCTTACAAGTATTTCATCAATCTGATGGATATGCCTCTATTGCTGGTATTGTTCCTATCAGGCGTTGTCGGAGTACTTTGGGGTATCGGAAGGGCTGTCTTCAGCAAGACTGCGACCAATGGTATCTGGTTTACCGGAATAGGAGTTGTATTGACTGTATTAGCTTTATTGCTTTGTGCGGGATATAATAATACGGCTTATTACCCGTCCACAGCCGATCTACAAAGTTCGCTGACCTTGGCAAACAGTTGCTCCAGCGAATTTACCCTGCGCACCATGGCATACGTTTCCATTCTGGTACCTTTCGTTCTGGCCTATATTATTTATGCTTGGCGTGCCATAGACCGCAAGCCCATTACAGCAAAGGAACTGGAACAAGACGGACACGCTTATTAAAGAGTCTTAATGGATTATAGTGAAGGCATCCTGTTTTGCAAATAGCTGTAAACAGGATGCCTTTCTATGTTAAATAACATTGTTTCAACCTATAAAATGAAGAGAATATCTTGCAAATTTCCGAAATATCCGTACCTTTGCATTGTGTTTTTCATAGTATTAGATTTAAGGTTAACAAAGGTTGGAGCAAGGCGTTGCTCCTTTTTTTATATCTATAGGAGACATAGCATCCATAGTTGATTCATTTCCCATCTAGAAAGTTATTTTCGTTTAAACTCTTCATCTAAAAGAAATATTATGATACAAGTGATGCATACAGTTGCGGATTACGTGCATGATGCCAGATATAGGATGCCGGATAGACCTCTTCCTTATTTTTATCAAGGATTTCTTTCAAAATACTGCATTTGTTCTCGCCCGTCACCAGAAAACAGGTATGCCGGGCTTCTATCAAGGGACGTCCCGTCATGCATATACGCACTGTTTTATTATAAGGATTGACGGACACCTCATACGGTTCCCCGGCGGTAAGAAGTTCCTGATGGTCGGGGAAAATGGATGATGTATGCCCGTCCTCTCCTATCCCTAATAATACAAAATCAAAAACAGGCACACCGTCCACGGTCGGAACGGTGGTCTTGACTATGGAAGAATACTGTTTGGCTTCTTCTTCGGGAGCGCCCTCACCCACAATACGATAGTAATGACTGGCAGGAATACCTACCTTACTAAACAACAGACGATAGGCCAAGCCAAAGTTGCTCTGATCATCGCCAGGTGGCACACAACGCTCGTCTACCCAATAGAAATAAATACGGGACCAAGGGGTATATGTGGCATATTCACGCTCCCAAACCTCAAAAAGTGTGGCAGGAGTAGTCCCTCCGGAAAGAGCAATGGTAAAAGGCCGTTCAAGCTCTTTATCCATCGCTTCCAATATATGAGTTATCAAGGTTTGCGACGCTTGTACAGGCGACGCATAAAAGTTATGGTCAATCATCTTATTCACTATTTATTACTTAGAGTTTGCTGTTTTAAATTTACTATCCACAGATGACGACTTACAATTTACAGTATAAATTGGAATGTGTCAGATTCTTGCACGGGTTTGTCCACTCGGAATGACTGCGGTTGATCAATACATCCGCTTCTTTCGGTCCCCATGTTCCTGCAGGATACCCATAAAGAGGAGTTTCGGGATGCTTCTTCCAATAATCCAGAATCTTGTCAAAGTAAGTCCAGCTCTCGTCCACGGCATCGGAACGGGTAAAAAGTGTAGGATCACCCACCAGACTGTCTTCCAACAGGCGTACATACGCATCCCCCGTTTCCTGATCGTGCTGGTCATAGCTGAAGTCCATCTCCATGGTTCCCATATAGAAACCGGCACCAGGTTCTTTCATGGCTATGCGCTGAAGAATTCCCTCGTCGGGTTGAATACGGATAATCAGTTCCTCACCTTTGTAAAAACCTTCCTTCATTTGGAACATCTGCATAGGAGCAGGTTTGAAATGAACCACAATTTCGGTCACCTTGGTAGGCATCTGCTTTCCGGTACGGATATAAAAAGGCACTCCCTGCCAACGCCAGTTATCCACATACAGACACATCGCCACGTAGGTATCTGTACGGGAATCAGGACGAACATTCTTTTCTTCACGATAACCGATACGGTCATCACCAGCAATATATTGTCCGCGGATAACATTATCACGGATATACTTATCAGTCAGCGGACGAAGGGATTGGTAGACCTTGATCACCTCGTTACGGAAACCATTCTTGTCAAACTTGGCCGGTGGTTCCATGGCAGTAATAGCAAGCAACTGCATCAAATGGTTCTGTACCATATCGCGCAGAGCTCCCGCCCCGTCATAATATCCTCCGCGAGTACCTATACCCATATTTTCCACCGCAGTGATTTCTACATAATCTATATAGTTACGATTCCATATCGGTTCGTAAATAGTACTTCCAAAACGGGTCACCATAATATTCTGCACCGTTTCCTTGCCCAAAAAATGATCGATGCGGTAGATATCCTCTTCTTTAAAATAAGCGGCATAGATTTTATTTAGTTTCTGAGCGGAAGCCAGGTCGTATCCGAAAGGCTTCTCGACAATGATACGCTTTAATCCAGGCTTTTTCAACAAGCCCGCATCATGCAGACATTTCGGAATCAATTCATAAAGCAAGGGCGGAGTTGCCAGATAGAACAAATAGTTCCCATTATTCTCATATTGAGGCGAAAGCTCCTTCAAACGGTCATTTAACAGAAAATAAGTGGTTTCGTCAGCCGGGTCCATGGACTGGTAATGAACAGTAGAGAGAAAATCGTCCAATGTTTCCATTTCCTCTTTAGTAAGAAAACCGAATTTTATCAGTTCTTCTTTCAGATAGGCACGATAAGTTTCGTCCGTGTATGCAGTACGGGCACAGCCGATAATGGCAAAATGCTCGGGGAAGCGTTTCCCGTTATGTATCTTTATCAAGGCAGGCATCAGTTTGCGCCGGGTTAAATCACCGGATGCACCGAAGATGACCAAAAATAAACTATGTGGTAAACTCATGATTCTTTGTTTTAAAAATGAATGTATAATGCTTTGTGTTGCGACATATCAATAGTTGTCTTCCCAATGTTCGTGGAAAAATTCCCCCCGTGGACTGTCCACACGCTCGAAGGTATGAGCTCCGAAATAATCACGCATCGCTTGAATCATATTAGCTGGGGAACGGTTGGTGGTCAGACCCAGAAAATAATTCAACGCTGCGGAAAGTACAGGTACGGGCAACCCTTCTCTCAACATGACACCGATGTATTTCTTCCACGCGGGCAGGGCTTCCATTACTTCCCGTCCGAAATGCTCGTCCAGCAACAGATGCGACAATCCCGGTGCACGGTGATAGGCCTCGGCAATGTCGTTCAGAAAAGCAGAACGAATAATGCATCCGGCGCGCCACAACAGCGCGATAGTGGAAAGATTCAACTTCCAGCCATATTGCTCACTGGCAGTGCACATCAGAGCAAACCCTTGCGCATAGCTTGTCAGACGAGCCGCATATAAGGTACTTTCCAATCCGATCACCGTATCCTGATAATTATATACCGGATGATTCTCCACATGCATATAATGTTTGGACATCAGCACGCGCAAGTTCTTCTCTGCCGACAGATTACGGGCAAAAACCGCCTCGGCAATCACGTCCAGTGGTGTATTTAGTTGTAGGGAGTTAATGACACTCCAGCGACCCGTTCCTTTTTGTCCCGCAGCATCCAGAATGTTATCGAGCAAATAATCGCCTCCTTCTTCTTTATGACGCAGAATGGCCGAAGTAATCTCTATCAGGTAACTATGCAGACGTCCTTTGTCCCATTGTTCAAAAATATCCGCCATCTGTTCATTCTTCAACGCCAGCAGGTGCTTCATGGCGAAATAAATTTCAGCAATCAGCTGCATATCCCCATATTCTATGCCATTATGCACCATTTTTACATAGTGGCCTGCGCCACCGGGACCTACCCACTCACAACACGGAGTACCATCCTCAGCTTTTGCCGCAATACTTTTCAGCATCGGCTGAATGACTGGCCATGCCTCTTGCGCACCACCGGGCATGATGGACGCTCCATGCAAAGCACCCTCCTCACCTCCTGAAATGCCGCAACCTACAAAGTACATTCCTTTATCATAAAGTTCCTTTACACGACGTTCCGTATCTTCATAATAAGAGTTGCCTCCGTCAATGAGGATATCACCCTTTTCCATCAAAGGAAACAGCTTGCCCGTCAGTTCATCGACAGCGGGCCCCGCCTGTACCATCAAAAGGATGACACGCGGAGTTTTCAGTGCTTCGACAAAATCTGTCAGTTCATTACTGCCTATGATGCCTTTTCCTTTGGCGCGGTTGGCTATAAAGTGTTCCACTACATTTTCTTCTTTTCCAGGAACGGTACGGTTCCATACTACAACCTTCCATCCCTTGTTGGCAAGATTCAGAGCAAGGTTCTGCCCCATCACACCTAATCCGATTAATCCTATATCTGCCTTTTCCATAAATTATTCTTTTTATATTTAACAATTTGATAGGTTATTTGTTCAATAATTCTATCTTTGCAATTTGAATAATAACACATTATCATGAAGAGGTTAAAAATCGGCTTATTAGCCCGAATTATCATCGCCATCACATTGGGTATAGGATTCGGAAACGTTCTTCCCGGCGAATTGGTCAGAGTATTTGTGACTTTCAACGGAATCTTCAGCGAATTTTTGGGTTTCATCATTCCACTGATTATTCTCGGGCTGGTCACTCCTGCCATTGCCGATATCGGTAAGGAGGCAGGAAAGATGCTGGTGATAACGACATTGGTAGCATACAGCGCCACGTTGTTCTCCGGTTTCCTGTCTTATTTCACCGGAGTGACTTTATTCCCTTCCATGATTGCTCCGGGAGCGCCGATAGAACAAATCAGTGAAGCGCATGACATTTCTCCGTTCTTCACCGTAGGCATTCCTCCGGTGATGAATGTGATGACTTCCTTGATCCTGGCCTTCACGCTAGGTCTGGGCATCGCACATCTGGATAGTACAGCGCTGAAAAACGTATGTAACGATTTCAAAGAAATCATAGTCAAAACCATCCAGACGGTGATTCTGCCCCTACTGCCTATCTATATATTCGGTATATTCCTGAATATGACCCATTCCGGACAGGTATATAACATTCTGATGGTATTTATCAAGATCATCGGAGTCATTTTCCTGCTTCACATCTTCCTATTGGTTTTTCAATATACCATTGCAGCGCTGTTTGTACATCGGAATCCGTTCAAACTACTGGGAAAGATGATGCCTGCCTATTTCACAGCATTGGGCACACAGTCATCGGCAGCCACCATTCCGGTGACTTTGCGACAGACTGTCAAGAATGGGGTCACGGAGGATATAGCCGGATTTGTCATTCCGCTATGTGCCACAATTCATCTGTCGGGAAGCACGTTGAAGATTGTTGCTTGCGCACTGGCACTGATGATTATGCAAGGAATGCCTTTTGATTTCCCCATGTTTGCAGGATTTATCTTTATGCTGGGAATCACGATGGTAGCTGCACCGGGAGTACCGGGAGGAGCCATCATGGCTGCATTGGGGATCCTGTCTTCCATGCTGGGATTCGGAGAAAGTGAACAGGCTTTGATGATAGCACTTTACATTGCCATGGATAGTTTCGGTACTGCTTGTAATGTGACGGGCGATGGGGCTATCGCATTGATTATTGATAAGTTTTTCGGAAAGAAAAATCTCCGGTCCATACAATAAACAGGAAAAATATTCCCGAATCAGATAAAGTCAGGAAACTCTGTAACCCATTCATGAAAAGTTGCCAGACTGATTTATGACGTGTATGATAAAAAAGGTAACGGCTTTAACTCTGATAAAAGAAAAACATTTTCATGATAAATAGCAGGCAGGCAACAAGTTGCCTGCCGATTCTTCATAACAAACAAAAAAGGAAAGCATGAGCTAGAATACAGGCATCTGCCAAATGAATCCCACTGACACACGATGGGTACTGAAATTGTCCTCACCCAACGCCTTTGCACGATCGGTATATTTATAGGAACGCCCCACGTATGCCAGGAAGAAGTGCAGATTGCTCTCCATCGGATAAAATTCTATACCTCCTGCATATCCCCATGCCGTGCGATATTTCCCTTTTTCCACTTCATCGCTTGCCTTATAAACGGAAGCAGTTTCATACATTCCTTTTGCAAACAAGTTCCACTTTGGGGCAAAACGATAATTCACATGCAACACATATGACATATATTCGGCATTAAAAGCATTGTGTGCCTGATTATCAGTCCCTACTATGCTAGTTATAATTCCTTTACGGTCTACTCCTTCACGAGAATACATCCAGTCAAAATAGGCATGCCATTTAGGGCTGAAATTAAATTCATTACCCAAAGCGTAATAATACATCTTTTCGCCCTTCGTTTCGTTCATCACAGAGGCAGACCAACGGGTTTTGAAAACATCCAGGAAATTTCCGTTCCAGTTCAAGGTATAGACTAACGGCAATTTGGTACGTTCCAAATCTCCATACATCTCCTCAGACGGCCCGTTCCGACTGTTCAATACCTGAAATTGTATCTGCTGATAAGGATTATAGTTGTATGCCACATTCAAACCGGTCATGAAGTTACTCATGTGCTCTATCATGTCACTATATTCGTAAATATCAATCGGATTCAAATCAAATTCTATACCACCATACGAGACACATTGCTTTCCGGCAAAAAATGAGAACTTATTTAATTTGATGCCTACTCCTGCCCAATCTATGCTGGTAGGTACATTATCTATATTGTCGGAACCATCGTTACCCCGATTCAGACGCTGACGGTAACGGTAACTCAACCAATCATTGATATCTCCCTTCATTTCGATACGGAGCTGCTTCATTTCGAATGCGCCCTGATCAAATCCGGAATCATTCCATTTCATGTTGAAATCACCGTGCATATTAAGATAGAGATTGAACTTATCCGTTTTCTTCTTGATACCGGTGACTTCTTCAAACAGGCTTTTGTCACCGACCATGAAATCACTTCCGGAAGATTGGGCATATAAAGAGCAAGTGCCTGAGACAGCAAGGGCTGTCAGGCATACTAACATTATTCTTTTCATAAGTCAAAGTTTTAGGTTGTAATGTATTCTCTTTTTCTTTTATGCGCACAAAAGAAAAAGAGATAAAAAGAAAAAGTGCCGGATGGACTAGTATACGTTGAAGTATTCCTGAATCTTCTTCCAGTCTTTTGTTTTAGTTAATGCCAACATCAACAACACACGCGCTTTCTGAGGATTCAACTCTTGTGAAGCCACGAATTGATATTTATTATCATCCACCTCGGCATCCAATGTGGTCGGTCCGGTAGGAACACGGCTGGAACGCACTACCAAAATACCTTGCTGACGGGCCTTTTCCAACATCGGAAACAAATTCTGAATGTTGCCATTCCCCACACCGGCATGAATAATACCTTGGTAACCATTATTCAGAAAAGGGATCATAACATCAGCCTCTACATTGGAATAACTGTAAACGATACCTACTTTCGGCAGCTTGTCAAGGTGGGCCACATCAAAATCGGAACCGGTGGTATGGCGTTTCAAAGATTCCATATTATAGAAAACCTTACCATTCAAGACATATCCCAACGCACCGGAGTTAGGGGACTGGAAAGTCTGTACATCCACCGTATTGGTCTTCATGGCTCCGTGAGCTCCCAAAATCAAACCGTTCATGGCAATTACGACACCTTTTCCCCGTGATTCCCTGGCGGCGGCAGTGACTACTGCATTATACAAGTTCAGCGGTCCGTCCGCACTCATGGCCGTAGAGGGGCGCATGGCTCCTACCAATACAACAGGCTTGTCACTCTTCACAGTCAAGTTCAGGAAAAAGGCGGTTTCTTCCATTGTATCAGTCCCGTGGGTAATCACGATACCGTCCACATCTCCACGGCTGAAAAGCTCGTTGATACGCTTGGCCAACGTCAGCCATACGGCATCATTCATGTCCTGAGAGCCGATTTTTACAATCTGTTCCCCGGTCACATTGGCTATTTTGTTCACTTCGGGAACCGCTTCCAGCAATGTGCTGATAGCCACCTGTCCGGCAGTATAATTTGTTTTAGTAGCCGAAGCGCCTGTTCCGGCAATAGTCCCTCCTGTAGCCAATATATGGATATTAGGCTTTTGGGCGACAGCAGCCAATGTGGTACATACCAGCATTGCCGCCATAAGGCTGAGTTTTCTTAATCCGTTCATAATCTTTTCAAGTTTAGGTTTTATTACTATAATAAATATTTGGAAATTTTGTTCACACAAAGAAGAAGATGTGCCGATGATATATATGTATACATCGAATCATTATAAATGTTACAGGCAGAAGATCACTCATCTTCAAGTCCGACTACACCTACCCCCTTTCCTTTCTAGAACACCTGTACCAGCAGCAGACCTATCACAATAGAAACAATGGTGGCCACCATCCCAGGCATCATGAACGAATGATTCAGAATCCATTTTCCAATGCCTGTTGTTCCTGTACGGTCAAAATTTATAGCTGCCACTACTGTAGGATAATTAGGAATAAAGAAATATCCGTTGACAGCAGGGAACAAAGCAATCAACATCATCGGAGAAATACCCAGTGCTATTCCTAACGGCACAATGGCACGCACCGTAGCAGCCTGGCTATAAAGCAAAATGGACATGACAAACAATGCCAGACCGAACAACCAGGGCATTTGGCGCACAATCCCCTCAATAGAGCCTGTCAGTTCCGTAATGTTTCCATTAATGAAGGTATCTCCCATCCATGCAATACCAAATATAGCGATTACCGCCTGCATCCCGGCAGGAAACACACTGCCTTGTGTAGCTTTAATTCCATCCGTACGTGAAATGAGAAGAATAACAGCCGCCGCACACAACATCAAAATCTCAATAATAACCGGCATATCCAAAGCCGTACCATTGAACACAGGACGCATGGCAGGAATAGAACCGAACAACACTATCAACAGCGTGGCGGCAATAAAAATTATCACCGAGATACGGGCATGAAACATATTCTTCACATCGTTCAGCTCCACATGTTTTGTATCAATCATCCCGGCTTCCAAGCGGCGCAAGTATTCGGGATCTTCCAACAACTCTTTACCCACCTTCTTTGAAAGGAAAGCTCCCACCAGCACACCGATTAATGTAGCGGGAATAGTAATCTTCAGAATATCAAACAGAGTGATGTCAAATCCTGTCAGCAATCCCAGCAACGCTACGGTAGCGGCAGAGATAGGGCTGGCAGTAATAGCCTGTTGCGAGGCGATAACGGCAATGCCTAAAGGACGCTCAGGACGAATTTTAGTTTCCGTAGCCACCTCGGCTATGACAGGAAGCACAGAGTAGGCCACATGCCCCGTACCTGCGACAAAAGTAAACAGATAAGTAACCAACGGACTCAGGATAGTCACTTGTGAAGGGTTACGACGCAACAACCGTTCTGCTAATTTCACCATATAGTCCAGTCCGCCGGCAGCCTGCATACAAGAGGCGGCAGAGATAACGGCGACAATCATCAACATCACATCAATAGGGGGAGCGGTAGGTTGAAGTCCGAAAACAAAGGTCAATATGGCAAGGCCTACACCTCCCATCACTCCCAGTCCGATACCTCCCAGACGGGCACCTACAATAATAGCGACAAGTACAAATAGCAGTTGTAATAACATGTTTTTTATCCGTTTATAAATATACAATTTTAATTCCAGCTTGCAAGGTATCTGTACATTATTATATAAT
>OLGE01003475.1_pt1 | contig 12444 bp, 6 predicted proteins | sample 1605151 | NCBI WGS metagenome assembly OLGE01 (sample SAMEA3888912, study PRJEB22519) | human gut metagenome | biome: human gut; feature: human-associated habitat; material: faeces | place: Denmark | collected 2010
GCCCAGGGCGTAGGGCAGCTTCTCCTCGCCGGTCATGGCGGCAAACTTGCCGCTGTCCAGGTTGGCCACCGCCTGGAAGCCGCCCAGGAAGGCGAAGGAGGAGCCAAGGAACGCGGGGATCTTCATCTTGGTGCCTTCCATATTCTTTTCGGCACTCTGCAGCATATCGGTAAAGTCATCATAGAAGTGGTGCATCATACCCACCCATTCGGTCTTGCCGGCCTCTACCTCATCCAGCTCCTGCTCCATCTCGGCGGTGAATTTCACATCCACTATCTTGCCGAACTGCTCCTTCATCAGCCGGGTCACCGTCTCTCCCACTATGGTGGGCTTTAGGGCCTTGCCCTCTCGCTCCACATAGCCGCGCTGCAGTATAGTGGAAAGGGTGGGCGCGTAGGTGCTGGGGCGGCCTATGCCGTTTTCCTCCAGCTCCCGGATCAGCGTCGCTTCGGTATACCGGGGGGGCGGCTGGGTAAAGTGCTGATTGGGCTTCAGCTCCTTCAGGGTTAGGTGCTCGCCCTCCTCCAGCCGGGGCAGATTGGTCTCCTGCTCCTCCTCGTTATCCACCGCCTCGGTATACAGGCGGGTATAGCCGTCAAACCGTACCGAAAACCCGGAGGCCTTAAAGAGATGCTCCCCGGCGGTAATATCGGTGGAAACGGTATCCTGCACACAGGCCGCCATCTGGCTGGCAATAAAGCGCTCCCACACCAGCTTATACAGCTTATACTGGTCGCTGGAAAGGCTCTCCTTGATCTTGGCGGGCGCCAGGTCTATCATGGTCGGGCGGATGGCCTCATGGCCATCCTGCGCGTTGGATTTGGAACGGAAGGTACGGGGCTTTGCCAGGGCATAGTTCTCCCCATAGGTCCGCTGAATGTAATCATGCGCCGCAGAAAGCGCCTCATCGGAGATGCGCAGCGAATCGGTTCTCATATAGGTGATCAAGCCCACCGCACCCAGGTCCGGCAGGTTGATGCCCTCGTACAGCTCCTGCGCCACCTTCATGGTACGCTTGGCCTGGAAGCCAAACCGCCGGGAGGCATCCTGCTGCAAAGTGGAGGTGATAAAGGGCGGCGCGGGGTTCTTCTGCCGCGTGCCCATCTTTATACTCTTTATGATAAACGGCTCTTTTTCGGCGGCGGCCTTTAGGGCATTGGCCTGCTCCTCAGTGGTGATCTCACACTTTTTGCCGCCGGTGCCGTAGTATTTGGCCAAAAAGGGTTTGGCTTTTACGCCCTGCTTCTGCAGCAGGGCCTCCAGGGTCCAGTATTCCTCGGGCTTAAAGGCCCGGATCTCATCCTCCCGGTCCACCACCAGCCGCACCGCCACCGATTGCACCCGTCCGGCGGAAAGTCCCTTGCGGATCTTCTTCCACAGGAAAGGGCTGATCTCGTAGCCCACGATGCGGTCCAGCACCCGGCGGGCCTGCTGGGCATCCACCAGCTGCTGGTCGATGCACCGGGGGTGCTCCATGCCGTATTTAATGCCGGACTTGGTGATCTCATTAAAGGTCACCCGGTTCGGCTCCGTTTCATCCAGCTTCAAGAGCTGCGCCAGGTGCCAACTGATGGCCTCTCCCTCACGATCGGGGTCGGTCGCCAGGTACACATAGTCGCTCTTTTTGGCCTCGGCACGCAGCTTTTTTATCAGCTCGCCCTTGCCCTTGATATTCTCATAGTTCGGGGCAAAGTCATTCTTCACATCCACGCTCAGCCGGGAAGCCGGCAGGTCGCGCACATGGCCCATCGAAGCCATCACTTCATAGTCGGGGCCAAGGTACTTCTGGATGGTATGCGCCTTGGCCGGGGATTCCACGATCACTAATTTGGACAAATCTTATCACCCGTATATTCTTAAAATTTCGTTTTCTCTCGGCGGTTCACCGGCTGAAGCGATGTCCCGCGTGGATTCTGATGATACCAAAGATCTCAAGCTGCGTCAAGACCGAAAGTGTCTCCGGTACCGAAAGTCCGGTTGCCGCCACCACCTCGTCGGCGGTCATCGGCTCGCTGCTCAGGACCTCCAGCACCGTGCGCTGGCTGCCGTTCAGCGTCTCCAGCATCCCGTCGTCACTCCGCAGGGGATAGGCCTTGGCCGGGGCGGGCTTTTCCTTCTTCTTAGCCTTGCTGGGCTGCTTTTCGCACAAGGTAAGCTGCTCAGCCTCCGCTTCCTCTCCCGGCCCCGCAGCATCATAGTCCCGCAGATCGTATTCCTCCAGAATATCCCCTGCTTCCCGCACCATGATGGCCCCCTCCCGGATCAGCCAGTTGGGCGCGGCGCTCATGGGGCTATCCACATTGCCGGGCACCGCAAAAACATCCCGGCCCTCGGTCAGGGCAAACCCCGCCGTGATCAGCGACCCACTGCGGCGTTCTCCCTCCACCACCAGCGTACCGTGGCACAGCCCCGCTATAATGCGGTTGCGGATGGGAAAATGATAGGAATTTGGCTCAGCGCCGGGCGGAAATTCCGTTATCACCGCCCCGCCGCTTTGCAATATCTTCTTTTTCAACTCCCGGTTGGCCGCCGGGTAGGTCACATCGATGCCGCAGCCCTGCACCGCTATGGTACGGCCGCCGGCCTCCACTGTGGCGTCATGGCAACAGGAATCGATCCCCGTCGCCAGGCCGCTCACCGTCACCACACCCCTGGCCGCCAGGTCCGCGGAGATCTCCCTCGCCACCCGGCTGCCGTATTCGGTGCAGCGGCGGGTGCCCACCACCGCTATTGTTAAGATATCATTCAGATCCATCCAGCTGCCGGCCACATACAGCACCGCCGGCGGGCTGTATATGTTCCGCAGCCGCTGCGGGTACAGGTCGTCATCCGGGGTCAGTATCTTTACCCCGTTCCTCTCACAAAATCCCAGAATCTTTCCCAGGTCGGCGTCCTTGGCCTCCCGCACCCGGCGCAGTTCCTCCTCGCCCATGCCATGCTGCCGCAGCCGCCAGTCCTCGGTGTGGAATAAAAGGGTAGGCGAGTGCCACTTTTCCAGAGCCTTGGCGGCCCGCACCGTTCCAAAGCCATACGCCAACTGGAACCGCATCCAGTCCGAAATCGCCATCTCGCTCCCCCTCCTTTCTTTTTATCCTTCGTTCCAGGCCGCTTATTCCGGCGGCACGGCTCCATTTTGTCTCGGAGCGACCCTCCGCTTCGCTGCGGGCACTCCTCGCCCATTCCGCCGCGCCGCCTGCCTCCTGCTTATCCGGGCAGATACCCCCGGCCGCTCAGCTCCCACATGCACAGCGCTGCCGCGGCCGCCGCGTTCAGCGATTCCGCCGCCCCCCTCATCGGGATATATACCTCGCCATTACAGGCATCTATCACTTCCCGGCTCACGCCGTTGCCCTCATTGCCGATGACGATCCCCCGGCATTCCCCCGCCGGCAGCCTTTGCAGCGGCAGTGCTTCGGGGCTTAGGGTAGCCGCATAGCAGCGCAGGCCCTGCTTTTGCCATGCGGCAATGCTCCCGGCCAGGTCATCCACCCGCACGGTTTTCTGCCGCCATCCGCTGCCCATCGTACTGCGGATCACCTTCGGCGAAAAAAGATCGGGACAGTGGACCGAAAGCACCACCGCGGTCACACCCATCGCCTCCGCCGTCCGCAGAATGGTCCCCAGGTTGCCGGGATCCTGCAGCTCGTCCAGCAGCAGATAGCTGCCCGCCCGCATCGTCAGCGGCTCGGCCTTCGGCATCTCCCCCACCGCAAAAATGCCCTGCGGGTGCTCGGTCTCGGAGATATACGCCGCCAGCTCATTGGGGATGGAAAAGCACCGCCGCGCCATTCCCGCCAGCTTTTCGGCCTCCTGGTAGCGGGCGCCGTCATCGCTTACCAGCAGCGTCCACAGCGGGATGCCGCTCTCAGCCGCATCCAGCACCAGCCGGGCGCCCTCCAGCACAAAGCACCCGGTCTCCTCCCGCCGCTTCCGGCTGCCGCACAGTTTTCGGTATTCCTTTATCAGCGCGTTCTCGCGCGAGGTCAGCCGTTCCATCCTTTTCCTCCTTTTGGAGATGCTCTTTTTTCTTTATACCCTAAGTCAGCCCCAAATGCAAGCAAATTTTTGATGACTTCATTTTATGACAAAAAAGGCCCGCCCGATCCTGTCTTACCAAAATCGGGCGGAGCGTTATGCTTTTTACAGGGCAGCCTTGGCCTTCTCGGTCAGGGCGGTAAAGGCGGCAGCATCGTTGATCGCCAGCTCGGAGAGCATCTTGCGGTTCAGGTTGATGCCAGCCTTCTTCAGGCCGTTCATGAACTGGGAGTAGTTCATGCCGTTCAGCTTGCAGGCGGCGGAAATACGGGTGATCCACAGGCGGCGGAAATCACGCTTCTTCTGCTTACGGCCAATGTAAGCATAGTTGCCGGATTTCATTACGGCCTGTTTCGCCATCTTAAAGCGCTTGCTCTTCGCGCCAAAATAGCCCTTCGCCATCTTCAGGGTCTTTTTTCTTCTCTTGCGGGTCATCATCGCTCTTTTAATACGAGCCATATCTTTTTACCTCCGTATCATATCATCTGTAAATGTTGTTGTTAAGGGATCAGGTGTTGGGAATCAGCAGCTTCAGTGCGCCGACATTGGTCTTATCGGCATAGGTGCCCTTGCGCAGGTTTCTCTTGCGCTTGGTGGATTTCTTGTTCAGGATATGAGACTTGTAGGCTTTGGCTCTCTTGACCTTACCGTTTTTGGTCAGCTTAAAGCGCTTTTTTGCACCGGTGTGGGTTTTCAGCTTGGGCATTTTATTTTCCTCCTAAATTTGTTATTGCTGCTTATTGGTGGGGGCAGGCTTCGCGTTCATAAACATGATCATACTGCGGCCCTCCAGCTTGGCGGGCTTTTCCACATTGCCTACATCGGCACAGGCCTCTGCAAAGCGCTGCATGATACCGTACCCCAGCTGGGAATGCGCCATCTCACGGCCGCGGAAGCGGATGGACACCTTGACGCGGTTGCCGGAAGAAAGGAACTTCTTGGTCTGGTTCACCTTGGTATCAAAATCGTGGGTATCAATGTTCAGGGAAAGCCGGGTCTCCTTCACCTCTATGGTCTTCTGGTTCTTCCGGGATTCCTTTTCGCGCTTGGCCTGCTCAAAGCGGTATTTGCCGTAATCCATAATGCGGCATACCGGCGGCTGGGCCTGCGGCGCTATCTTTACGAGATCCAGGTTCTTTTCCTGCGCCATGTTGTAGGCATCGCGGGAGGACATGATCCCCAGCTGCTCGCCTTCAGCACCGATCACTCTTACTTCCTTGTCGCGGATCTCTTCATTGATCTGCAGTTCCTTGTTTGCGATTGCAAAGCACCTCCTGACTGAAATGGGTTGTAGCTCTCGGGTTTTCCTGTAAATAAAAAGCACGGACTCATCACTTTGATCGTCCATGCCAAAAGAACGCAAGTCTCCCGCATTTGCAGGCCTTGCCTCTATTGACCGTGCCTACAACCACTGTGCGGCAGGTGAGAACGATCTCGTTCTGCTTTCTTTACTTGACTATCATACCAAATCCCCCTCTCCCTGTCAAGGGGAAAATCGCATTTCTTTCTCCTTATTTTTTCCGGGCACCGGAGTCTGCATTTTTCTCCTCCGCCGCCCCCTGCAAGGGACAGGCATACGGGCCGCAGGCCGCCCCGGCTGCGCCGGGGCAAACGGGCTCCGCTCGTTTCGGCGGCTCCGCCGCCGGGCCTGCGGCCCGCACCTTCCCTCCTGCGCCCTGCGGTTACAGCGCTACCTTTACCGCCTGCCCCAGGCAGAACGAATACAGCACCGCCTCGGTCACCGGCAGACCAAACTGCCGCCGCACCATGGCCGCGTACAGCTTCAGCTGCAGGGCATACCGCCCGGTCAGCTCCTGCGGAGCCGCCACCCGGTCGGTCTTATAGTCCAGCAGCACGGCATGGTCCCCTTCTACCAGCACGGCATCCACCGCCCCCATGATGAGCGTCGTCCCCGGCACCCGCAGCGCCGGGTCTATGGCCGCCAGCTCCTCCGGGGTGAATTCCTGCAAAAACCGCATTTCCCGCTCCACCCGGTCGGCTTTTCTCATCCGCTCGCCCAGGGGGGAGCTCATCAGCTTTTCCAGCACCCTGGTGTCGATGAGTGCCCCGTCCTCCCGGTACAGGTAGCCCTCGGCCACCAGCCGCTCTACCTCGGCCTTCGGGTCCTTTTTCAGCGCCGTCAGGTCGGCAAATTGCATCGCCCGGTGGGCGGCATTGCCCCGCTCGGCCGCGGTCGCCTCCTGCCGGGTCAGGCACTTGGGCCTGCGCTTCAGCAGATAATGCTCCCTTGCGGCCCGTTCGGCCAGCTCACTCACCGCCATCCTTCTGGGGGTCACGGTATCGGCCGGGTAGGGGTAGCTGAACCTCAGCTTCTCCTCCAGCCGCTGCAGGGCCTCCCCCTCCACGGGGATGGCCTCATGCGCCTGTTCCAGTTCTTCACTCTCCGGCGGCGGCAGCTCCTCCGGCCGTATGATCCTCAGCTCCAGGCCCTGCTCCTGCATCACGGTGCCCCGCAGCCAGTCCCAGCTGCTCCCCGCAGCGGCGGCCCGGTATTCCCCGCTTTCCGCGGCTATCATCCCCAGCTCCTCCAGCCCTTCGGTGATCTTGGTCCCCGTAGCCATCAGGTACAGCTTTTCCCTGGCTCTCGTCAGCCCCACATACAGGATGCGCATCTCCTCCTGCAGCCGGGTCTTGCGGTTCTGCAGCTGCATGGCCGCCAGCGGCAGGGTCTTATGCTGCAGCATGGTGTAGTTATCCCGCAGCTTGCAGGCAAAGCCCAGCTCCCGGTCCATGGCGATGTCGCTGCTCTCCTCCGCCCTGCGGAACCGCTCATTGCACCCGGCCAGGAACACCACCGGGTATTCCAGTCCCTTGCTGCGGTGAATGGTCGTCACGGTCACAGCGTCGCCGCCGGCCGCCGCCGCGCTGGGCAGCACACAGCCCCGCTGGGCCAGCCGCCGCAGGTATTCCGCAAAGTCACTCTCGCCCCGGCCGTCCTTTTCGTGCTCGGCCGCATGGGCCTGCAGCAGCCGCAGGTTGGCCACCGCGGTCTCACCCTCCGGCAGCACCCGGCACTTTTCCCGGTAGCCGGTCACCTCGCATATCTCCCGGATCAGCTCAGCGGCGGGCAGCTCCTGCATTTTGGCCCGCAGCAGGTCGTAGTCCCGCAGGAAAGCCGCGAATTTGCCGCTCTCCGCCGTTTTGCTCAGCAGGTTCTGGTACAGTCGCTCCCGCCGACCGGCCGCTCTCAGGGTCGCCAGATCGTCCCCAGTAAAGCCATACATCGGGCTTGCCAGCACCTCGGCCAGCTCCAGGTCCAGCATGGGGTTGGCCAGCACGGCCAGGTAGCTCACCACCGTTTTTACCTCTCTTACCTCCAGCAGGTTTTCGTTTTTGGCGCTCCGGGCGCCGATGCCCCTTTCCCGCAGGGCGTCTATGTAGTACTGCTCCCGGTTTTTGGCGCTCCGCATCAAGATGCAGATATCCCCCGGCCGAACCGGCCGTCGGCCCCCGTTTTCCTCCACGGTAAAGCCCGCCTTCAGCAGTATCCCGATCTCCTCCGCCGCCTGCTCGGCCTCCATTTTGCGGCAGTCGGCCACCGGGGTCCCCACAGGCGGGTTGATGACCAGCGCCGTCACCGGCCGCCCGATGGTATAGTCATACGGCAGGGAGGAAACCAGCTCATCCTCCGGCAGGTAGTCCATTCCCGCCGTTCTTTGGGTCATAATGCGGCTGAACAGCCGGTTGGTAAAGCCGGTGATCTCCCGCCGGGTGCGGAAGTTGGCGTTCAGGGCGATCTTTGCCGGGAAGGACCCTTCCTCCGCCGGAGCATAGCTTTCCCGCTTCTCCAGGAAGTTCTCCGGGCAGGCCTCCCGGAAGCCGTAAATGCTCTGCTTGACATCCCCCACCATGAAGCGGTGGCAGCCCCCCGCCGTCAGCGCGGCAAAGATCTTCTCCTGCAGGGCGTTGGTATCCTGGTACTCATCCAGCATAATCTCGGCATACCGGCTGCCAAGCTCCGCGGCAAGGGCGGTCGGGGTGCCGTCCGGCCGCGCCAGCAGGGCCAGGGCGTCGTGCTCCAGGTCGCCAAAGTCCAGCTTTCGCCGTTCCAGCTTGGCGGCGGCGTACCGGCTGTCGAATTCCAAAATCAGCGCGCACAGACGCTCCATCAGCGGGGCCAGCTTCTGCTGGTCCTCCCGGTACTGCGTCTCCCCCATCAGGAAGACCTTCGTCTTGAGCTCCGTCACGGCCTCGGCGGCCCGGCGGCGCAGCCGCAGCACCGTATCCTTGGTCTCGGCGTCGGTCCACTTTTTCCGCGGGAACTGCGGAAAGCACGCCTCCAGCATCCGGGTCATGGCAATGTCCCATTCCTCCTGCGTCACCGCGGTCATCAGCCGGGCCAGCATCTCCCGGTCCTGCATGATCACCGGCGTCACCACTTCCCACAGCATCTCGTCGTTGCTCTGCCCCAGCAGATCCATGCAGTCCCGCAGCAGGTCGTCGGCATATTGCAGGGCCTCCGCGGCCCGCTGCCGCAGCAGCCCGCTCCAGATGGTCTCATCCAGCGGTGTTTCGGTATCGGCGGTGATGTACTCCGCAGCCCAGTCCCGGTAGAAGGGATGGTTGCGCAGAAAGTGGTATAGAAGCAGCAGCGAGGCCATGACCCTGCGGTCATTCCGGCTGCCGGAAAACAGCTCGATGAGCCGCATGAAGGCCGGCTCGGCCTTTTCGTACTCCTCATCCAGCAGCTGCTCCAGCACCGCCGCCTGCAAAAGCTCGTCCTCCCCATCCCGGCCCAGGGCCATATCGCCGGGCAGCCCCAGCGCCTGGAAATTCTCCCGGATGAGCCGGTAGCAAAAGGCATGGATGGTGCAGATCTCGGCGTTGCCCAGCAGGAGGCTCTGCCGCCGCAGCACGGCGTTTTCCGGCTCCTGCTCCATTCGCTCGTACAGCCGGGCCGCGATTCTCTGCCGCATTTCCTCCGCCGCGGCATTGGAGAAGGTCACAATAAGCAGCCGGTCGATATCCACCGGGCGCTCCGGGTCGGTGATGAGGGTCAGCACCCGTTCGGTCAGCACAGCGGTCTTGCCGCTGCCCGCCGCCGCCGAGATCAGAAGATCTCCGCCCAGGATGGTGATGGCCTGTTTTTGGGCCGGGGTCCATTCGCGCGCGCTCATTCGGTCTCCTCCTTTCCGCCCAGCTCCCGGTGGGGAGCCTCCGGCTCGGTATTATTGCACAGTCCCGCATAGGGGCAGTAGTTGCAGGGCTCGCTGCTGCCGCCCCGTGCCGGGCAGGGGGCCACCTTACCGGCCAGCAGGTCGGTGCCCATTTGCTCTATGTTGCCGTAAACGGTCTCCCGCAGCTTGGCAAAGACCTCCCGGCTGTAAACCCGGGAGCCCCGGTAAAACTCGCCGTTCTGCTTTATCTTGGCGGGGATATACACCCCGGCCAGCTGCTGCTCCATGGCCCGCAGGATGTCCTCATCCTCCAGCAGCATTCCCTTCATCCGCAGGGATTCATTCACCTCGGCCGCCAGGCTTTCGCTGGTGGTATCCATGGTGACCTCCAGCGCCTCCAGACGGCTGGGCAGGTACAGCACCCCTGCCGGCTGCGGGCTGCCAAAGCGGTGGTTCTCATCGCCGCAGGCGGCGTACAGGTAGATGAGCATCTGCATATTGAGTCCATAGGGCACTTCCTCAAACTTGAATTCCTTGGTGCCGGATTTGTAATCGATGACCCGCAGGTAGTCTCCCTCCGGGCCGTGGTAAAGGTCCACCCGGTCAATGGAGCCGCGCAGGGAGATGGGGGTGCCGTCCCCGGCGCTCAGCCGCGGGGAGGCCACCTCTCCCCCCTCGCCCACCGAAACCTCGGTAGCGGCGGCGGTAAATTCGCTTTGGGAAAATTCATCGGCCAGGTGCCGCACAATGACCCCCAGCATCAGCCGCAGGCGGTCAAACTGGTAGCGGAACCGGGCGGTGACGGTGGTGGGGTCGGGCACCATCCGGTCGATGTACTCCCGGAGGAAGCGGCGGATCTCCCCATCCATCTCCTCGTCGGTCAGCTCGCACAGGCCCCGGCTGCCGTACTGGTTTACCATCTGCTGGAAAACATAGTGGATGGCCGAGCCCGACTCGAAGGGGGAAAATTCCACCCTTTGCCGGGGGCGCAGCCGCAGCATTTTATCACAGAAAAACTGGTAAGGGCACTGGTAGTACCGGTCGATGGCGGTGGGGGCCAGCTTCAGCTCCCGGCCCAGCAGCTGCCGGGCGTTTTCCGGGGTGATATCCCCGGCCGGGGCATCCATGGCCACCCGTCTCATCGCAGCCGGATAGTCCCCCTCTCCCAGCCGCTCCAGCAGGGCGGCCAGCAGGGCCTCCTCCGCGGCATCCCGGCCCAGAGCAGCCGCGTAGCGGCTTTTGGCGGTGGCCTCATTCACCACCCAGAATTCCGCCGGGAAGGCTTCGGTCCTGATGGGGCTGACCCGCAGGGGCCGCAGCACCCGCAGCAGATAGCCCGCCGGGGCCAGCTGGGCATCCCCGGCGATATTCTGCCGGGCATAGGTGATGGTCAGCCGCTCCGCCGCGGCCGAAAGAGCGGAATACAGCACAAACTGCTCCCGCAGAGTGCTTTCGGTGCCCAGCACCGGCAGCTCCGCGCCGCGGGCATTCAGCTCCTCCCGCTCCCGGGTGGAAAAAAGCCCTGCCGTGGCCCCATTGGCCGGGAAAATGCCCTCATTGACGCCAAGGACAAAGACGGCCCGGGGGCTTTGCAGCCGCACCCGGTCGCTTTCCGCCAGGATGACATGATCCACGGTATTTGGCACCTCACCCAGATCGATGTGGGAAAGGGCCAGCCGGAACAGCTCGCTCCACTCCCGGGCGTTCAGTGCCCTTTCCGGGTAAAAGTCGGTCATGAGGTCCAGCACATCCACCAGGCTGTTCCACTGGCGGTCCACCGCTTCCCGCTGCGGCAGAGGGCTGTTTTGGGTCAGGTTTTGCAGGGCGCCGGCGGCTTCCGCATAGCGGTACACCGCCGCCGCAAAGTCGGGGCCGGCGGCGTTTCTCAGACTTTGCCGCAGGGCCGCCAGCGGCTCGATGACCCGGCGGCGGGCGGCCTCCACCTGGGCCAGGGCGGCGGCGTAATCCTCCGGGGCGGCATCGGACATGCCCTCCGGATTGCCGGTGAAGGGGCGCAGCCAGTCCTCCCCGGAGATGTTCCAGATGAAGCTGTAATTTTCCAGGGCGCCGGCCTGCTGGGGAGAAAGCCCCGAGGCAGCAGAGCGGGCCAGCCGCAGGATGGCGGCGGTTTTCAGGCTGCCGGAGGCAGCCTCCAGCGCGGTGAGCAGGAAAAACGGCAGCGGCGCGAAGAGGATGTTCTGCTTTTCGCCGCAGAAGTAGGGCAGATCGTATTCCTCCAGCACGGTCTTGGCATTGCGGTAGCGGTCCAGGTCCCGGCAGAGGATGACGCAATCCCGGTAGCGGAGGCCCTCCTCCCGCACCAGCCGGGCAATCTCGGCGGCGGCAAACCGCATTTCCTCGTACACCGTCGGCGCCTCGATGAGCCGAAGGCTCTCTCCGGCGGCGGGGGGCACCGTTTGCGGCCGGGTAAAGGCCCTTTGCAGCCCGGCCAGGGCGGGGCTTTGGTGGCGTTTATCTTCGGTGAGAATGAGGGGCTCCTCGCACATTAACGCATGCGCGCCCGCGTACGCACGCATACGCAGGAGAAATTTTTTCTGGTAAAGGAAGATGTCCTCCCCGGCATCCAGGGCGGGGCAGGTCATGGAGAGGGTGAGACTTTCCGCCGAGAGGAGCATCTGCTCCAGCAGGGCGCGCTCGCTGACCGAAAAGTAATCGAAGCTATCCACCCAGATGTGGCGGCCGGCGAACCAGTTCTTTTCCGCCGCGCGGCCCAGCGCCAGGGCCAGTTCATCCAAGGGGTCGTGGAAGCGCAGCTCCACCAGGGCCTGGAAGGCCTCGTAGATGAGCTGGAGATCGGTGAGCTTCTGCCCCAGGGCGGTGCCGGCGGTTTCGGCGGCGATTTCCTCCAGCCGGGCGGGGGTGATACCGGCACGCTTAAAATCGGCGACGGTTTGCAGCATGGAGGAAATGAAGCCGGTGTAGCCTGCCTGCCGCCGGTAGAGGGTAAGCCGTTCCTGCACCTCGCTGATGGCTTCCCGCATCAGCAGGGCCCGGCTGACCTCATCCAGCGGGCGCTGCGTCAGGCCGCCGCATTCCCGGAAGATCTTTTCCGCCAGGCGGGGGAAGCTGAGCAGGGTGATGTACTGCTGCTCCTCCCCGGTAAAGAGGGCACTGACCCGGCGCTCCATCTCAAAGGAGGCGTGCTCCGGCACCAGCAGCAGGACAGACTGCCGCCGGCCGGCGGCTTCTTTTATCTGGCGGAGTACCTCGGTGGTTTTGCCGGTACCGGCTTCGCCCAGGATCATTCGCA
>OLGE01003497.1_pt1 | contig 12390 bp, 15 predicted proteins | sample 1605151 | NCBI WGS metagenome assembly OLGE01 (sample SAMEA3888912, study PRJEB22519) | human gut metagenome | biome: human gut; feature: human-associated habitat; material: faeces | place: Denmark | collected 2010
TTCTAAAACTTTAATAATTGTTTGCCCTACAAGACCAGTAGCACCAACAACTGCTAACTTTATATTACTCATAAAATCACACCTTTCTAGTAGATTTTATGAATAAAAAATAAAAAAGTGCTTAATTTAATAAGGATATCTTTCAAATAAATATCTAATAATGTCATCTGCATTATGCTCAGTCACATTTATAAAAACATCCTTATCCAAACTAATCCACATATTTATATCATAATCGTTTTCAAGCAAAGCACTAATAATATCAGCAATTTCAATAGGATTTTTATAATTTTTTTGCCACAATAAATCATCATCAATAGAACTAATGTCTTTGGAAAAATGTTGCAAAAATTTAAAAATTTCGCCACTTTTAGTACTATACAATTTAACAATTGCATTCATAAAAAAATCTCCTTCATAATTAGTATTAAAAAAATAAAAATAATTATACTTAAGAATAAAAGGCAATTTTTTGCAAATAATATGCTTAGAAAGGTGGAAATTATGAAAAAAGCGATAATAATTATGATAATTGCAGTAATTATAATAATTATAATTTTATCTTCTTTAGTTGCTTATGCAAAAGGAGATAGTAATGACAATAAAATGGAAGATAAAGTTACACAAGAATTGATGTATTTAAATCAATATTTTGTAACAATGCTTGGAGATTTTAATGGTCTTACTATTGGAGATAATAGACTTCAAGAAACAGAGCCTAAAATACAAACTAATATAAACACAAACTTGAGTGATCAAGCAGACAAAAACAAAACACAGGGAAATGATAATTTGCAGCAAAATAGTAAAGTAGAAAACAAAACAGATACAGTTCAAAATGGAATATTAAAAAATGATGGTAAATATGATGCAAAATGGGATAAAATTGAAACAGAAGTAGAGCAAATATATCAAGTGTGGAATACTGTGAGTATTGATTTATACAGTCTGAGCATTAACAATAATGCAATATTAACTTTTAATGATGGACTAAATAAAGCAACGCAAGCAGTAAAAGTCAAAAACAAGGCAAATGCAATGAATGAAATAACAGGAATATATGGAAAAATATTAGAATATAGAAAAGCATATGATAAAGACACTAGAAAAACAGATATATTAACAATTCAATATAACTCTGTAGCAGCATATACAGATGTGACAAATGGAAAATGGAATGAAGCAAGTGCAAAATTAGCAACTGCAGAAAAAATATTTTCAAACTTATTAAACACAGTAACAAATGACTATACAAACCAGGCAACTATGAGTCAATGCTATATATCAATAAATGAACTAAAAAAAGCAGTAGGGTTACAAGACAAAGAAATATTTTTCATAGAATATAGAAACCTAATGAGCAAAATGGAGATTATAGTATCATAAAAATTTTTATTAAATTCACAATTTGTTCACAATGTTATGGTATATATTAGCTAGTAAATTATTTAGGAGGTAATTGATTATGGACAAAGAAGAAAGAAAACAAAAAATGGAAGAATTTAATGCAAAAATGAAGGAATTAAACGCAAAGATTAAAGACGGAACAGATACAGTAATAATAGCAGGAATGGAAGCAAAAGATGTGTTATCAGCAAAAATGAAAGATGCACAAAGCGGTTTAGAAGCTGCAAAAGAGCAATGCAGAATTGCATCAGAAAGAGGAAAAAGCAAAATTTCAAGTGAATTATTAAGAGCCCAAATGAACTTCAAAGTGGCAAAAGAGAATATTCAAGAAAGAAAAGAAGCATATGACAAAGAAAAATTATCTAAATATATTGATAATGAATTAGAATATGCAGAACAATGTGTAACTTTAGCATTACTTGCAGCAGAAGAAGCAAAAGTAGCATTCTTAGAAGCAGTTGATGCTCAAAAAGAATATGATGAGAAATATGGAAAAGATGAATAATACCTAAGCAAAATCTGTCAATGATAATCATTGGCAGATTTTTAAAGTTAATAAAAAATTTGACAAAAACTCTTGAAAAATGCTTAAACTTATATTATCATAATTAAAGTAACAAATCCAAAGAAAAAGTAAGAAAGAGGCACAGAATATGAGAAAAGCTAAAACCTTTGCAAGAGTAGAGAGAAAGAGAGAGAGAGCTACAACATTAATAAATAACAAACAAGCTAAGAAATTAGCTTTATTAAGCATATTAGAGACAGGTTATGAGTATGCAAATACTTAAATGACCTGTCTTTTTGCTGTGAAAAGATATCTAATTGTTCAAACTTTTTTAGAGAATTAAAGGAGAGTAATGTAAGACAGATTTTAATATTAAGAAATATATATGAATTGAAAATACAAAACAAAAAATAAAAGGAAAGGATATGATAGCAAATATCATATAGCAGGTAAAAGAAAAATGAAAGCAAAAAACAAAAGAAATTACTTAAAGGAAAATGGTATTACTTTAATAGCTTTAGTAGTGACTATAGTAGTGTTACTAATTTTAGCAGGAGTAAGTGTAAATGCATTATTTGGAAATAGCGGGATAATAGAAAAGGCAAAAGAAGCACAAAATAAAATGGATAAAGCCACAGAAAATGATCAAAAAGAAATAAACGAATTAACTAATTGGATAGATAATCAAATAAATAAAAATAATGAGGGAACAACAGAAGAAAATACAACTGGACGGTTCAACAGGAGGAGATAGTGAAACTACAAAAACAGGAATTACTTTTTTAATTGATGGTATAACATATCATGTCAGTGAAGATGATATGGTACAAATAGACGCAAGTGGAAATAAAGGAATTATGCTTTACGCTTTTTTTAATACTGATACTTATAAAAACAACCCTCTTCCAGCAACAAGAAAATGTTCAAAATGTGGAGCAATAATGAACTTACACCTTTCGGGTTGTAATTCTTCGGGAACTAAGCCCGCATACGAAGGAGAAAGTACGTGTTGCGTTTCGTTACCGGTACTTGGTGATTATATGTTAAAAGATGGAGATAATCTTGAATTTTCGATTTCATATTGTGATGCTTAAGTAGATGGTTAAGACAACATTATATTATATGGTATGTAAATAATTTTTACATACCATATTTTTGTATCAAATGGAAATTAAAGAAAGCAATTGACATGAGATTTTTTATTTTAAAATAATGATGCAAAAATATTGAAGTAATAAATCAAATAATATATAATTAGTGAAGAAATTTACGAATATATATTAAATATGGAGGAAAGTATGAATTTACCAAACAAATTAACAATATTAAGAATTATTTTAGTACCAATAATGGTAATAATTCCATTTTTAGGAATAAAAGGAGATTTATGGGGAATACCAATTACATATTTGCTAGTGGATTTAATATTTATAATAGCATCTATAACAGATAAACTTGACGGACATATTGCAAGGTCAAGAAACCAAATAACTACATTTGGAAAGTTTTTAGACCCAATTGCTGATAAAATAGTAGTAATAGCAGCAATGATTATGTTAGTAGAATTTGGACACTTGCCAGCATGGATTCCAATTATAGTTATATTTAGAGAATTTATTGTGTCTGGATACAGACTAGTGGCAGTACAAAAAGAAGGAAATGTAATAGCAGCAAGTATATGGGGAAAAATGAAGACTGTAACACAAATGATAGCAGTTATATTAGCATTCATTGATCCAAATCCATATGGAACTATATTCAATGGAAACTTAACAGGCTATGTATTTGGAATCAATTTACTAGTTACGCTAATGATGAGCGTATCAGTAGTAGCAACAATATTCTCAGGTTGGGAATATGTAAAAAACGGAAAAGAACTATTCAAAGATTCAATGTAGAGGTAGAGTTATGGAATTTGAACAAGCAAAGAAAAGGACTGAAGAGCTAAGACCATTATTACAATATTACACAAAGAAATATTTTGACGATGAACAAGTTGTTAGTGATTATGAATATGATATGCTTATGAGAGAATTAAAACAAATAGAAAAAGAGTATCCAGAATTAATAACAAGTGATTCTCCAACTCAAAGAGTAGGTGTAGGAAGCATAAAAAAAGGCTTTGAAAAGGTTACACATGAAGTACCATTACAAAGCCTTCAAGATGTGTTTACATTTGAAGAAATTGAAGATTTTGATGAGAAAATGAGAAAGGCTGCAGAACTATATAATAGACCACTAAATTATGTAGTGGAAACAAAAATAGATGGTTTATCTTCAGCTATTGAATATAGAAATGGCAAATTTTATAAAGGTGCAACAAGAGGAAATGGAATAGTTGGAGAAGATGTAACACAAAATATTGCAACCATAAAGCATGTACCTAAAGAACTAAAAGAACCTATTTCTATAACTGTGCGTGGTGAAGTTTTTATAGGCAAAACAGATTTTGATAAATTGAATGAGGACAGATTATTAGAGGAACAAGAGCAATTTGCAAATGCGAGAAATGCAGCTGCTGGTTCATTAAGACAATTAGATAGTAAAATCACAGCTTCAAGACCTTTAGATATTTATGTATTTAATGTGCAAAAATGTAATGATATTAAATTTGAAACACATTACGAAAGCTTGTTATATCTAGAAAAATTAGGTTTTAATGTTAATCCAGTAAAAATATTGTGCAATAATATGCAAGAAGTTAGACAAGCTATTGAAGACATTGGAAATATGCGCAATGATTTAGATTTTGGTATAGATGGTGCAGTTGTAAAGGTAAATGATTTAGAGCTAAGAGAAAAGGTTGGAACAACATATAAGACACCAAGATGGGCGGTGGCTTACAAGTATCCACCTGAGAAAAAGGAAACTTTGTTAAAAGACATTATTTGTCAAGTAGGTAGAACAGGAGCAATTACACCTATGGCCATTTTGGAGCCAGTATATGTAGCAGGTTCTAAAATCTCAAAAACTACTCTTCACAATGAAGACTATATTAAGCAAAATGATATTAGAATAGGCGATAGAGTTATTATTCAAAAAGCTGGAGATGTTATTCCAGAAGTAGTTGGAGTAAATAAAAGAAAACGTGATGGTACAGAAAAGAAATTTGAAATGCCAAGTACTTGTCCAGTTTGTGGAGCAGAGGCAGTAAGAGAAGAAGGAGAAGCAGTAGTTAGATGTATAGGAGTTGAATGTCCAGCTAAACTATACAGAAGTATTATTCACTTTGCTTCTAAAGATGCAATGAACATAGACGGACTTGGAGAAGCTATTATTGGAGAACTAATAGAAAGAAAGCTAATATCAAACATTGCAGATATATATAAGTTAACAATAGAAGATTTTGAATCATTAAAGAAAAATGGTAAAAAGTTTGCACAGAATTTAATGAATGCAATTGAAGAGAGCAAAACAAGAGATTTATATAGAGTTATAAATTCACTTGGAATAAGACATGTTGGTGTAAAATCAGCTAAAACACTTGCAAAATATTTTAGAAATATGGATAAATTGATGGAAGCTTCTTATGAAGAATTAAGAATGATAGACGATGTTGGAGAAATAACAGCACACGCTATTTATGAATTTTTTAGACAAGAACAAACTATTGATTTAATAAATAAATTAAAACAAGCTGGAGTTAATATGAAAGCAGAAACGAAAAAAAGTTCAACAGGTAAACTAGCAGGAAAAACTTTTGTGTTAACTGGAACATTGGAGCATTATTCAAGAGATGAAGCAGGTGAAATAATTGAAAAATTAGGTGGAAAAACCTCATCTTCTGTTTCTAAAAAAACAGATTATGTACTAGCAGGAGAAGATGCAGGAAGCAAATTAAAAAAAGCACAAGAATTAGGTATTACAATAATTTCTGAAGAAGAATTTATTGCTATGACAGTTTAATGAAAAGGAAATAAATTATATGGATGGAAAATACACATTTGAAGAATTTTATAAAAATTTAGAAGACGGGTACCAAATATATTTTACGTATGTACGCAATAGATATTTGCTATTTAAAACTTCAGAAAATTGCTATACACAACAATTATTAACAGTACATGATAAAAATCCTCAACCAAGGCATTCTATGATTACTTTTAAACGAGTAAAAGAAATGTTTCCACATATGGAGGAAATTGAGTACAAAACAGGAATTTAGATGTTGAATAAAAACAGAATTTTGACTTTTAGAGAAAATAGTGGTATAATAAAGTTATCCAAATTATTTATTGTTATTGGAGGTAACAAAAATATGGCAAACAGCAACAACATCATTGAGAGACTAACAATGGGTCAGATGAAGGCTCTTGAACGGATAGGGAGAGAGCATGGTTACTTTTATAGGAATGAAGGCAGCCAAGAACTTCGAGAGGACGGCAAATATGTCGTTCATGTGGATTTCGACACAGGCTGCGCTGCAACAATTAGTCCAAAACTTGGAATAAGAATTGCATGTGCCAGTGCTTTCAAGCAGGTTGATGAAATCTATATGCGCGGCATCAAGATTTGGCCACTCCAATCACAGCAGCTTTTCTAATTAGAAAAGCAACAAGACCTTCACTTCGGTGGAGGTCTTCCTTTATGCAAAATATCAATAAAAAATCAAGTTTTTGTATAAATTCTATTGACAGAAAAATGTTAAGTAGATATAATACAGGCATAGAGGCGACTACAACATAGGAGGTAGCTTGAAATATATGAGTAGTGCAAACGTATATTATTCATCTGACATAAATTATACAGAAACTAGTGATGAAGATTTAATAAAAATTATTAAATCAGGCAATAAATATGCACTAGAGTATCTTATTGACCGTTATAAAGGCTTAGTTAACATGAAGGTTGGAAAATATTATATAATTGGTGCGGAAAGAGAAGATATTGTACAAGAAGGATTGATAGGATTATTTAAGGCTATCAAAAATTATCAACCAGATAAGCAAAGTTCTTTTAAGAATTTTGCAAATATGTGTATAGAGAGACAACTAATTACTGCTATAAAAACCTCTAATAGACAAAAACATATGCCACTAAATTCATATTTGTCTTTAAATATGAATGCATATGATAATAATGAAGAAAATCAAAATAATGCTGATTTAATAGAAATATTAAATACAAACCTAGTAGAGGATCCTTTGGATACTATTACTCAAAGAGAATATTATAAAATAATTGAGAGGACGATTGATAAAACTTTAAGTGGATTTGAGAAACAAGTGCTTAATTGCTATATGCAAGGAGAAAGTTATGTGCAAATTGCAGAAAAATTAAATACACCTGTTAAGTCAATTGATAATGCAATTCAAAGAATTCGAAAAAAAGCAATAAAAGAAATAGCTGAATAAAATGTGTGTATATAATATGCACATAAAATATGCTTCTATAGCTCAGTAGGTAGAGCACAGCCATGGTAAGGCTGGGGTCGCCGGTTCGATTCCGGCTGGAAGCTCCATTTTTTTGAAACTTATTTGAATGTAAAGGAGATAATTTGAAAAAGTATCAAATAGAAAATAAAAAGAAATTTGCAATTTCAGTAAGTATAATTATCTTAAGCATAATAGTAATATCAATTATTACAGTGTGCATATTTAAAATGAAAAGAAATACACAAATCACGAGTAGTGAAGATGTACAAAATACAGTTAATGAAGATACAACTCAAGGAGTGGATGAATTTGCTAACTTACAAGATCTTGTTTCAGTTAAGAATAAAACGGAAGAAGAATTACAAGAAATAAATAAAAAAGAGATAGAAAAAAGTAAAGTTAGCAAAAATGAAAATAAGACTACTAATAAGAAAAATACGGTAAATAAAAATAAATACTATATAAAAGTAAATTATGGAGCCCAAGTAGTAAACATTTATACATATGACGAAAAAGGAAAGTATACTGTGCCTGTAAAAGCATTTGTGTGTTCAACCGGAATAGAAACACCGACTTCAGGAATATATAAAATACCAGCCAAAATAAAGTGGTGTTATATGTATGGAAATGTATATGCACAATATTGTACACAAATAGTAGGTGATATCTTATTTCATTCGGTTCCATATTTGAAAAGAAAAAATGATACTTTAGAGTATTGGGCATATGATAAATTGGGAACTAAGGATTCACTAGGATGTGTTAGATTAACCACAAGAGATGCTAAATGGATATTTGATAATATCTCATATGGAACACAAGTAGAGTTCTATTCTAGCTCTAATCCGGGACCACTTGGTAAACCAACGGCACAAAAAATTTCAAATGCACCAAAAAACTTAAGAAACTGGGATCCTACTGACCCAGATCCTAAAAACCCATGGAGAACATATAAAACAAAGCAAGAAGAAAAAAATACAGAAAACAATACCACATCAAATGAAGTTAATAATACAACTAATAATGTTTCAAATAATGAAACAACAAACAAGCAAGAAAACAATGAGGTTTTAAAAAATGATACAAACGAGGAACAAAATACTGAAACCTCAAATAATGAATTAATAAATAATAATACTGAGAATAATGAGACTGAAAATAATAATGTAGAGAACAAGCAAGCAAATAATACACAAATATAAAGTGATGTAATAAGGAGGAATCAGCCATGAAAATGGGAATAGTCGGCTTACCAAATGTAGGCAAGAGTACATTGTTTAATGCAATAACAAAAGCAGGTGCAGAATGTGCAAACTATCCATTTTGTACAATTGAACCAAATGTCGGAGTAGTAGCAGTACCTGATGAAAGACTAACAAAGTTAGCTGAAATTTATAAACCACAAAAAGTAACACCAGCTGTTATAGAATTTGTTGATATTGCAGGGTTAGTAAAAGGCGCAAGTCATGGCGAAGGTTTGGGAAATAAATTCTTATCACATATACGCGAGGTTGACAGTATTGTTGAAGTTGTTAGATGCTTTGAGGATTCGAACATAGTTCATGTTGATGGAAGCATAAATCCAATTCGTGATATTGAAACAATTAATTTAGAACTGATATTTGCAGATATCGAAACAGTTGATAAAAGAATTGACAACGCAAAGAAAAAGATAAAAGCAGATAAAAAATATCAAGAAGAATTAGATGTTTTTGAAAAAATAAAGCAAGCATTAGAAGCAGGAAAATTGGCGCAAACCTTATCTTTTACAGATGAGGAAAAAGCAATAATTAAAGATGCATTTCTACTAACAATGAAGCCAATATTATATGTAGCAAATGTCTCAGAAGAACAATTGAATGATATCGCAAATGATAAAAATGTAAATTCAGTAAAAGAATATGCAAAAGAACAAGGAGCAGAAGTAATTTCTCTTTGTGTAAAAATTGAGGAAGAATTAGCAAGCTTAGGCGAGGACGAAGAAAAGGAAATGTTAGAGGCTTTGGGTCTTGAAGAGTCTGGACTTGATAAAGTAATTAAAGCAAGTTATGATTTGCTAGGATTGATGTCGTTTTTGACAGCAGGAGAGCCTGAAGTAAGAGCATGGACTATAAAAAAAGGAACCAAGGCTCCTCAGGCAGCGGGTAAAATACATACTGATTTTGAAAAGGGATTTATCCGCGCAGAGGTTGTCGGCTTTAATGATTTGATGGAATGCGGAAGTATGGCGGCTGCAAAGGAAAAGGGACTTGTCAGACTGGAGGGCAAGGAATATGTAATGCAGGACGGGGACATTGTTCTTTTCCGGTTTAACGTGTAGCATAAAAAAACAGGATGCAAAAAAGCATCCTTTTTTTAGTAAATAATAATATTAAATATGTTGGAGAAGTTATTTTAATGAACGATTATAAATTTCTATTTAATGAGGCGTTGAATGCAAGAAATAATTCATATGCGCCTTATTCTGATTTTAAGGTGGGGGCGGCTCTGCTTACCTCGGACGGAAGTGTTTTTACAGGCTGCAATGTTGAAAACGCTTCTTATTCTCTTGGCTGCTGTGCAGAAAGAACAGCGTTTTTTAAGGCAGTTTCAGAGGGAAAAAATCAGTTTTCGGCAATTGCCGTTGCCGGAGGCAAAAATAATGCCGGAGCAGTTTGTTATCCCTGCGGAGCATGTCTTCAGGTTATGACAGAATTTTGCGATAAGGATTTTAAAATCGTGTTATCCGATAGGGTATTAAATTTATCGGAATTATTGCCGTATACATTTGAAATAGATTAATACATGGATTTCTTAATGTTTCAATAACATTGAAATTGTATGAATTTTATAAAAGTTATTGACAAATGCATGGAATAATGTAATAATTAAAGCATAAGAAATTATCGGGAGGAAATCAATGAAAAATATAACTGCTTTTTTATCCGCAGCCGTTTTGACTTTTACATCATTTTCTACGGGAGCATACGGCTCCGGTCAGGCGGAAGCCGCGGATATTAAGTTAAATTATGCTGAAGCGCTTCAGAAATCTATTTATTTTTACGAGTGTCAGCAGGCGGGGCCTCTTCCTGAATGGAATCGAGTCGAATGGCGCGCAGATTCCACGGTCGATGACTTTATTAAAGGAGGATGGTATGACGCGGGGGATCATGTTAAATTCAATCTTCCTATGGCCTATTCGGCCTCTATGGTTGCATGGGGTCTTTATCAATACTCGGATGGGATTGATAAATGCGGAGAAATGACTAATTATGTAAATAACCTTACCTTTGTTCTGGATTATCTCGCCAAATGCGATCTCGGCGATAAAGTAGTATTTCAGGTTGGAAACGGTCAGCAGGATCATACATGGTGGGGTCCGGTTGAGCTTTATGAATATGGCATGAATGAAAACGGCAATTATAACGGCAGGCCATATTATGCAGGCACGAAATGCTCAGCCGCTTTCGGCGAAATGGCGGCGGCTCTTGCGGCAGGATACTGCGCTTTGCAGGGACGTTCGGACAAAACTGATTATTACCTTGAGCATGCTGAAAATATTTTTAAAATTGCGGATACGGCAAAGAGCAACGCCGAATATGACGACAGTGACGCGCAGGGCTTTTACCGTTCGTCTCATTTTTATGACGAATTGTTCTGGGCTGCAAACTGGCTCTATAAGGCTACCGGAAATAAAGAATATCTTGATAAAGCTACGGGCTATATACCATTTCTTGACAAGGAGCTTGGCTCTGACGAATTAAAATATACATGGGCAATGTGCTGGGACGATGTTATGCAGGGAGGCATGGTTCTCTATGCTCAGAATACAAAGAACCAGACATATATAGACCGCGTTAAGAAGCATCTGGATTACTGGACTTATAATGTGACACAGCTTGAGGGCGGTCTCAGATGGATTGATTCATGGGGCTGTCTCAGATATGCAACTTCCGCAGCGTTTTTAACTGCGGTTGCATGCGATACTCTTCCGCTTGGGGATACGGCTGATTATAAGTCATTTTATGAAGCGCAGGCCAATTATTGCCTTGGAGATAATCCGCTGAATCAGAGCTTTGTAGTAGGTTACGGTGAAAATTATCCGCTTAACGCCCATCATAGAACCGCACATGCGTCATGGAACAACGACTTAAGCAATCCTCCGAATAATAGACATATTCTTTACGGCGCATTAGTAGGAGGCCCTACTCAAAATGGAGAATATGAGGACGACAGACAGAATTTTATTAACAATGAGGTCGCGTGCGATTATAATGCGGGCTTCACCGGTCTTTTAGCAAAAATGACCGATGAATACGGCGGAGCAACAGATCCTGATTTTCCTGAGCCTGAAAAGCGTGACGATGAATTTTACGTTGAAGCGGCTCTAAAGCAATCGTCAGGCAGCGGTGTTTCACTGAGTCTTAAATTTACCAATCATACTGCTTGGCCGGCGAGAGTTGTTGACAATATGTCTTATCGTTATTACTTTGACGTATCGGAGGTTATTTCGGCAGGTTATTCTCCAAACGATATTGTCGTAAGAGTCGACCGAGATCAGGCTCTTATGTACGGCGAAGAATATGCCGCTGTTATTTCGCCTATAACCCAATACAAGGATAATGTTTATTATATAGAGGTTTCATATCCTAACGGAGCGGCAGCGCTTCCGATTTCAGAGGGAAGACATCAGTGTGAAACAATGCTCGCTTTGGTATATCCGAATTACGGATCCGGCTGGGACGCTTCAAATGATTATTCCAATCAGGATATTCTGAATGCGGAGGATGGTATTAAAACCGATAAGATAACTGTTTATCATAACGGAAAGCTTGTTTTCGGAATAGAGCCGGACGGTACTTCGCCTGATACCAGCCAGCCTACCGAAGAAGACTTGCCGGCGCTAAAAGGCGACGTTAATTTGGACGGAAAAATTTCGTCAGCGGATATTGTTGCAATCAATAAATATTTACTTAATTTAAATGCAATTTCTGAAGAGGCGTTCAATAATGCCGATTATAATTCAGATAAGGCGGTAAACGTATTTGATTCCATTGGAATCAGAAAACTTATATTAAATAAATAGTAAAATAAAAGCGGCTGTTAAACAGCCGCTTTTTTATA
>OLGE01003507.1_pt1 | contig 12342 bp, 10 predicted proteins | sample 1605151 | NCBI WGS metagenome assembly OLGE01 (sample SAMEA3888912, study PRJEB22519) | human gut metagenome | biome: human gut; feature: human-associated habitat; material: faeces | place: Denmark | collected 2010
TCAATGAGCCTGCTTTGAACTGCGATGCGCTCGTCTAGAAGTGACAATAATTTCGCAATCTTGATTTGTTCTGAAATGCTTGGCAATAAGACCTTTAGCTTTAACAATTTATTTACGGCCAACCCAGGTTGAGCAGATTGATCCGAGTATTGCCCTAAGTTCATTTTGAGAAACAAGTAGTGCAGAAAATTGGTGTCGCTCTTTTCGTTTCCTGCAACTGCTATTGCGTGTTCTGTTATATATATTTTACCAAATACAGAACGCACATTCCCGCATAATGCTCCCTGTCTTCCAATTAAAACGTATAGTCCATCGTGATTATATGAAGAGGTATATCCCCTCAATCCATTTCCTCCATACACAGGAAAATTTCCATTACTAGAAATTAAGTCCGCTTTGATATTTTTACCACTCTTAAATTCTGAACAAACATCGTTTATTGAAAAGTATTCCCACTCCCCGGTGAACTCCGGGAATCTGAGAGACGGGCTATTATGGCTCGTTTTATCGTCAATTTTCATATTAGTCATTCACCAAAATAAAAAAACTACAATATTCCCAACTCCTTCAGGTAAACATCGATCTCCTTGTCAAGTTCGGCACGCTTTGCCTCCAAATCCTTGATCTCGCTCATCACCGCGTGAATGTCTATCGGTTCCTCTTCCTCAAATGTATCAACATAGCGGGGAATATTCAGGTTATAGTCGTTGTCACGGACTTCCTGAAGGGTCGCGCAGTGGCTGTATTTCTCAATCTCTTGGCGTTCACGGTAGGTATCGACAATCTTCTTGATGTGCTCAGGCCTTAGTTTGTTCTGGGTCTTGACTTTCTCGAACTCCTTGCTGGCATCAATGAACAGAATATTCTCATCCTCCTTGCGGCATTTCTTCATCACGAGGATACAGGTCGGGATGCTTGTGCCGTAGAAGATGTTCGCCGGGAGACCGATAATAGCATCGATGTAGTTCTTCTTCTCGATCAGATATTCACGGATCTTGCCCTCGGACGCGCCTCGGAAAAGCACGCCGTGAGGAGCCACGCAAGCCATTGTGCCGCCATCGTTGAGGTGATAGACCATATGCAGGATAAAAGCGTAGTCGGCCTTGGATTTCGGAGCCAGAACTCCGGCCTTGCTGAAACGGTCATCGTTATTGAACTTCGCGGCGGCGGACCACTCGGCGGAGAACGGAGGATTCGCCACCACCGCATCAAATTGTCTGTCTCCGAACTCATCGTCCTCAAGCGTATCCCCATTATGTATGTCGAAATCCCTATACTTAACCCCGTGAAGAAGCATATTCATTCTTGCAAGGTTGAATGTGGTAGGATTCTTCTCTTGGCCGAATATCTCGTCGGCATTGCCTTCGCGGGCGGTACGAAGGAGCAGAGAACCGGAACCGCAAGTCGGGTCATAGACGGTCTTCAGCCTGTTCTTTCCGGTGATGACGATTTCCGACAGAATCTGGCTGACCTCCTGCGGAGTATAGAACTCACCGGCTTTCTTGCCTGCTCCGGCGGCGAATTGCCCGATCATATATTCATACGCATCGCCCAATATGTCAATATCTTGCGCATCCTCAAGACCGAAATCAATGCCGTCGAGCGCGACAAGGACATCACTGATGAGCCTGTTCTTGTCTTCAGCCGTCTTTCCAAGCTTCGGCGAAGCCAGGTCAATGTCGGAGAACAGGCCACCAAAGTCATCCTCACTTTCCTGTCCGATGGTGCTGTCTTCAATCTTCTTCAGAGAGCGCTCAAGAGCCGGAAGGATATTCTCTTTTCCCTGAATCATAGATATGATGGTGGAGAACAGGTATTCAGGCTCAACGAAATATCCCAAGTCCTGGATGCACTGCGCTTTCAGTTCCTCCTTCAATTCTTCATCACCGCTTTCCCAGGCGGTCTTGAAGTCTATGTTGTCGTATTGTAGTATCTCATTGGCGCGAAGCTCGATTTTCTCCGAAAGATACTTGTAGAATATGAATCCAAGGGTGAAGTACATAAAATCACCGGCGGACATATTGCCTCTGAGTGTGTTGGCAACTGTCCAAAGCTGTGTGCGCAGTTTCTGCTGTAATTCTTCGCTCATATCGTTTTTGTCTTTTTAATCCCAACTGAAAGTGTCTATAATGCCACGAAGTCTGGCCATAACCCGTTTGAAGATGTTCCTACGTTCGATAAGGCCAACCTTTTTTCTCATTATGGCATCCTGTATGATCTCCGGCTTCTCGCGCTGAAGGTAGTCGTATTCCTTGAAGAAACTCTGCAACGACTCCTTGTCAAGTCCCTCATCATCGGCCAGATTGGCGATGGCTTTCGACTTCTCCTTTGAAATATAGTCGTTCAGGCGGCCTTCGAGGTCAATGTTCCCGTCCGCCTTGGCTCTGATGAAGCCGCTTTTGTCATTGTCGATGTTCTGCTTGATGAAGCCGTCAATGAGTTTTGTCTTGTTACGCATCGCGGCATCCCTTATCATAGTGTCAAGAATATGCTGACGTCTGGATTCATAATCCTCGTTCTCTGGATTCAGATCCTCAATGAGGGCAAGGATATATGCGACATTGATGACATCGCTGTGCAGCAGCTCAAGGCAGAAGTCTATGTCTTCAAGTTTGGAATCGCCATAAGGGATTTCGGGCTCTTCTAAAGTTCCGGTCCGAGCATCGTCTTTGTCCACAACACCGACTGTGATGTCAAGGTACTTGCTGCGGAAGTCCATATACTCCTGCTCAGACATAGCAAAATACTTATCTTCCGAGGTATAATCCTCATAAATCTGGATCTCGGTCTTTCCTTTGATGATGTCCCTGAAAGCAAGTATAAAGTCTTTCTTGTCACGCTCGCTCTTCAGCGAGTCGATGAAAGCCGGATCCGGATATTTCTTCAGGAAATCAATCATCTTCTGATTGATTTCCTTACGAACTTCTTGATACGGCTTTCTGACGATATATTCATTTGGCTCATTGTTGCTGAAAAGTCTGATGGCTGCATCAACCTTGGATTTCAGGTCGCGGAAACAGATTATCTTGCCGAAACGCTTCTTCTCGTTGAGCACGCGGTTGGTACGGCTGAACGCCTGAAGGAGACCGTGCCATTCCAGATTCTTGTCCACATACAAGGTGTTCAGCTTCTTGGCATCAAATCCGGTCAGGAACATACCCACGACAATCAGCAGGTCAAGAGGCTCCATATCAGGCCTGCGCTTCTTCATACGCTCGTTGATGTCATCGTAATAGAGACTGAAATGAGGCACATCGTATGCAGTGCCGAACATTCTGTTGTAGTCATCCATTATCTCCTGCAGCTTGTCGGCGGTCACTTTCTCATCCTCAAAGCCTTGTCCCATTCCAGTAAGATTGTCATCCTGGCTCTCGTTCGCCGAATAAGTGAATATCGCGCCGATGCGGATCGACGGTTTCAGTTCCTTGAATATCCTGTAATATTCAAGGAGCATCGGGACAGACTGGACAGCGAACATCGCATTGAACTCACCGTCAAAGGTAGAATGATTGAAGTTGTTCAATATGAACCGCGCGATCTCCCGCATCCTTGTTTCCGATTCCAAGTCCACATCTTCTTGTCCTTTATAATATTCAACAAGGAAACCAAGCACATTATCATCAGCTATGGCATCTTTTATCAGGTATCTATGCAGACATTTCCCGAATACTTCCGCTGTGGTATGTTCCTGTCTGGCGTTTTCCCGAAAAATCGGTGTTCCGGTAAATCCGAAAATCTGGAGATTGTGAAAGAAACCGACTATATTCTTATGGCAGTCACCGAAGTGAGAGCGGTGACATTCATCGAAAATCATCACGACCTTCTTGTCACGAATGTCTTGCAGGTGCTTGTTGTAGTAGTCTTTCGTGACCGCACAGTTCAATTTCTGTATGGTGGTGATGATGATCTTGGAATTTCCGCTTAGTCTCTTGATGAGTTCGCCTGTGTTGTCAGTATTGTCAACAGCCCCTGGCTCGAACGCTTCATATTCCGCTTGTGTCTGAGTGTCAAGGTCGTGTCTGTCCACCACGAACAGCACCTTGTCAACGCCATCGACTTCCGAAACCAGCTGCGCAGCCTTGAACGAGGTCAACGTCTTTCCAGCTCCTGTTGTATGCCATACATACCCGTTATCATTGGACTCCTGCACTTTCTTCAGAATCTCCTCCACGGCATAATACTGGTACGGGCGCAATACCATCAACATCTTGTCTCCTTCGTGAAGGACTATGTACTTGCCTATAATCTTGCCAAGAGTGCATTTCGCCAAAAAGTCATCGGCGAAGAGTTCAAGGTTGTTTATCGGTTCGTTGTTTGGAGTCGTCCAATTGAATGTGAACTTATAGCCGCCATTAGGATTATTCGCGAAGTATCTGGTGTTTACCCCGTTGGAGATGATGAAAAGCTGAATGTAGTCAAAGAGTCCATTGAATGCGGTCTTCTGGTATCTCTGAACCTGATTATATGCCTGCTTCAGTTCAACGCCCCTTTTCTTCAGCTCAATCTGCACAAGCGGAAGACCATTTATAATGATAGTAACGTCAAAGCGGTTCTTCCTCTTAGCCTCAACTGTTATCTGGTTCGCCACCTGAAACTCGTTCTTGCACCAATTCTTGGAATCGAAGAAATTAATCCAGACACGATCTCCGTTTTCGAGTTCAAATTCTTTCAAGTCACGAAGCTTCTTGGCCTTCTCGAAGCGCGTTCCACCTTCAAGATAAAGCAGAATCTTGTCAAATTCAGACTCAGTGAAAGACGTGCGGCCGTGTCGCTTGAGCTCGTCTGTGTTATGCTTCTCAAGCTGAGCTTTGAAATTGGACTTAAGTTCATTCTCATCATTGAGAATGACACGTTCATAACTGTTCTCAATCAAGGTTTTGATCAACCCTTCCTCCAGAATCTGTTCACTTTGTACAGGCATATTATATTCCAAAAGACAATATATAGCAAAGTTAGCAATCTCTTAAAGATATTCAAGTGTCATTGCTATCATTCGCACATTATTACTATCTTGGCAAGTGTCCAAAAACAATCAACATAAAAAAAGAGTGACCAAATATTGGCCACCCTTCTCTTTATGTTGATCCGAACAAAGTCTTTTATATCTCCTGCCGCTTGCGACGCCAGTTGAGCATCGGGAGGAGGAAGGAGATGACGGCGGCGCCTAGCCAGAACCAGCTGACGTAGGTGAAATCGTGTTTGGTCACGGTCTCGCCGAGTTTGTTCACCACCTCGACTGTGTTGTTGTCCAGAAGGAGGCCGGTGACTACGTTCTGCAAGCCGGCGGCGGCGTAGGAGGCCACTCCTACGATGCCGAGGGCGGCTCCGGAGGCTTTTCTCGGAACGAGGTCAATGGCCATCAGACCGCCAAGGAAACTGATCAGAACACCGATGGCGATTCCGAACAGAACCATTGACAGGATGAGCGTGAAATGACTGCCGTTTCCGAACAGGAAGAGGTAGAGGGAAATCGCCTCAAGGACACCGGCGGTGAAGGCGGGATATTTCCTGTCTCCCTTGAACACCTTGTCGGACAGCCAGCCTGAGAATACCGTTCCCAGCACTCCGAAGATCGGGTTGATGCCGATGATCGCGGCGGCGGCTTTGAGGTCATATTCATAAGTCTCCTGAAGGAAGATCGTGCCCCACTCGTTGATGGCGTAGCGGCTCATATACATAAAGGCGCTGGACAGGGCCAGAATCCACACTCCGGAATTGCGGAGAACGGCTTTCTGGATCTTTCTGGTCTCGGCGGCCCTGGCCTCGGCGGACTCAGCGGACTCCTGCGCGGCCGGCTTCTTTGTCTCCTCGCCGGAAAGTTCCTCAATGGACGGAAGTCCCTTGCTCTCAGGCGTGTCGTGCAGCCAGAACAAGATCAAAAGCACTCCCAGAAGGCCGGCGCAGGCCGCTCCGAAGAAGCCCCATTTCCAACCGAAGGCGGCCACAATGGAACCTACGAATATGAACGAGAGGCCTTCGCCGATGTTGTGCGAGGCGCTGAAAAATCCATAGTACGTGCCACGTATCCGCAGCGGGAACCACCTCGAAAGTGTGACGATGGAAGGCGGAGAGCCCATAGACTGAGCCCAGCCGTTGATGCCCCACATTATCGCGAACACTATGAATATGATGGAGCCGCTGATGCCAGCGCTGACCGCTGTGGCGCCAAGCACTCCCATAATCAGGTTGGCGGCGGCCGACAGCACCAGACCGGTGGCCATAAACCTTTTGACATTCGAGCCGTCGGCCAGGAATCCGTTGACGAACTTGCCCACGGCATAGGTCCAGTAAAGGCAGGCGCCAATGATACCAAGCTGCGTGGCGTTGAGCAGGCCGGCGTCAATCAGCGGCTGCTTCATCACGCCCATCGACATACGGCACACGTAATAGAGCGCGTAGCCGAACGTGATGGCGATGAAGGACTGGAAGCGGGAACGTTTCCAGACCTTGTCAGTGTTCTCCGGAGCCACCTTGGCGGCGGACGGAGAACTTATCCTGAAAAAATCGAGAAATGAAGCCATCTTAAATGAATATTATGACTATCCAGACGGCTTCCTAATCGTGCAATCCCTTTTCGCGGAGGTACTTGAGCAGCTGCTCAGGACGGTCGGTCTGGATGAGTGACGCGCCGTAGCCGATCACCTGGTCGTAGATGAGGGCAGGATCGCCGCAGTCAAGAGCCTTGTCATCGTCCAGATAGCCGCAGAGGCTTCCCCAGATAGTGTTGATCCAAAGCTTTGAGCCTGAGTCGATAATCTTCTTGAAGCAGTCCTCAACCTCAGGGGTCATCTTCTTCCAGCAAACCTCGTAGGCGAGAGGAACGGTGCCGGTCTCCATATATTCATTGAAAAGAGCCTTTCCGGCCTCTTTCTGGATGTCAATGATAGGCATATACATCATATTGTGCTCGTGGGCGGCCATCCTCCCGGCCACCTCGGCTACAGGCTTCTTGCCCTTGATCAGGATCTGGTCGGTGACTCCGAGTTCCTCGGTGAGGGCGAGAACCAAGTCGTAATATTCATAACCCTGATCCACGTTCACGCAGATGCGGTTCTTGCAGCACTCCAGCGCCTCGCGGAGGGTGCAGATGTGCAGTGAGTCGGTGGCAACGCCGTGCGCGCGCTTGAGGCGGAACTTCTTGAGCTCATCCAAGGTGTAATCGCTTACAAGGCCCTTTCCGGTGGTGCAGCGGTCGATCGTCCTGTCGTGAGAGAGCACGAGAACGCTGTCCTTGGTGAGCTTGAGGTCGAGTTCCATTATGTCAGCGCCCATCCTGATGATGGACTCGATGGCAGGGATGGAGTTCTCCGGATAGTTGCGCCAGTCGCCTCTGTGGCAGGCCACGACCACATACTTTGAGGCCGGGTCGTGCATCTGCGCCACGATCATCTCGGCCCTGTTAGGATACTTGGCCGCGTCAACCACATTCTTCTTTGCCGTCCCGCAGGAGCAGAGGCACACAGCGGCGGCGATCAGGTACAAAATTCTTGCTTTCATATATTCATTAATTTTTAAAATTTTGTCAGTCAATGTCTAAAGAAGCTTCCTTAGTTCAGCGAGGGCGCAGGAGATGTGGTACTGGACCGTCTTGGGACTTATCATCAGCGCGTCGGCAATCTCTTGGTAAGTCTTGTGTTCGTAGCGGTTCATCCTGAAGATTGTCTTCCTTAGGACAGACATATCTTCCAAAGCCTCGTCTATGCTTTTCAGCAACTCGAACGTGTCCATTTGGAACGACGGCTCATACCGCTCCGTGCTGACTCCGACAGTGGCCTTCTGGTACCTGTCGCGCACGCCCTTGCGCTTAATGAAATTCAGGACGGCGTTGTGCGCCATACTGAACAGGTAGGACTTGAGCGAATCAACCTCACGGAGAGCTTTACGGGAGTTCCAGATCTTGAGGAACATATCCTGCGTGATGTCCTCCGCCTCCGAGGAGTTCTGAAGCATACTGAACGCGAAATTTCGGATGCGCCCGGCATACAGAACATAGAGGATGCCAAGAGCCTTGACATCCCCTCCTGCTATCTGCTCAAGTAACCGCTTGTCTTCATTAAGCATTTCACCTGACAAATATAACGATTATTTACCACTTTCTTACACGGACCTTGTACATATCAATGTCAACATTGATGATTCTGTCCGGGGCGGAGGCGCTGGTGTAGCCGATGATGGAAACGTCCAGGACAGCGTCCTCGCTCTTGACCTTGAGCTCGTAGTTTCCATCGATGTCTGTTCCGGTTCCGTTGTTGGTGCCACGCTCGATGACCATAGCGCCGATCACCGGCTGTCCGGACTTGTCAACGACCTTTCCGGTAATGATTTTCGGGCCTACGGTCCCCGAAGCCTTAGGTCTGGCTTCCGGAGCCTTTTTGCTCAAAAGGATCTTCTGGTCCTTGAATTCGACCTTGACACCTGGAAGCACCTTCTTCAGGATAGCTTCGATGTCCTCGTTCTTCGCCGTGACCGAAACCTTGCCGGCAAGGTCAATGTCGGTGTCCACATAGGCGAAAGTGTAGGAACTACCAGCCTCGATAGCCTTCAGGAGTTCCTTGACTGTCACATCCTTGACATTCACGGTCGCCGTCCTGCTCTGAGCGTACGCACCGAGCGAAAGCCCGAGGGCGCACAGCACGCAAAGCACGGTTCTGGTGAATGAAGGAAGAATGATAGATATTCCTTTCATTAATAATTAGTGTTTTTGGTTTTGTTATCAATTGTGATTGTCTTTCCTTGACGCTCCCAGCGGACCGGAAGGAGGGTTGAGAGGATCTCCATAATCTCATCGACGGATTCATCCTTGACCGTCAATGACATACGTTTGTCCTTAAGGTTGCCGAGGTCAGCCGCGATCTTCATCTGGTACTTGTGCGACAGGCTTTCCAGAATGTCGCCGAGCTTCACATTGTCGAATGCGAGGCGATGCTCGTACCAGCGGCAGCAGTCATCGGCGTTCACCGCCGTCACCTCAGTCCTTCCCCTGTCCCAGGAATATTTCTGGTCAGGCCTGAGGATGACGAGTTCCTTGCTTTCGGTGTCGGAGACCTGCACGGAACCGCTGCGGAGGATCACCTCGGCGGAATGTCCGACAGGGTCGCTGACAATGTTGAAAGTCGTTCCGAGAACCTTGACCTGAAGGTTGTCGTGCATATTCACGATGAACGGGCAGGCCTCGTTTCTGGTGACCTCAAAGTAGCCTTCGCCGTCGATGGAGACATTCCTTGCGCTCTTGCCGAAATCCTGGTTGTAGGACAGCCGGCTGTCCCGGTTGAGCCATACGCGCGTGCCGTCAGGCAAGGTGTAGGAGCCGACGTTGTCGGACGAAGCGATGAGCACGGTCTCCCTTTCGGGAGCCATATTCATTCTCCCGACTGTCGCGCCTCCTATGAATATCGCCACGGCTGCGGCGGCGGTGACACAGTAACGTAATGGCTTGCTGTGCAGCAGATTGGACAGCCATCCGAGTCTTTGAGCCGTTGGGGCAGTCCCTTCGATGCTCGCTGAGCTTGTCGAAGCGCCATCCTCTCCCAACGAAGCCATAAGCCTCTCCAGTCCGGCCGTCAAGTCGAAATCAGGAGAGTCCGAAGAGACAGAGTCCCAATATTCCTCCAGCAAAGCCTTCACCTCCGGTTCATCTCCATACGCGGCAAGCCACCCGAGGTACCGTTGTTTCAGTTCCTCGGAGACCTCCACACCGCCGAAGAAGAAATCCAGGATGCGTCTGTAGTCTTCGCCCTTCATTATTTGCCCGCCTGGGTGAATGTGTAGGTACTTGTGTAAGATCCGGCATTGAGACGGATCGTTCCGATACGGTCTGCACCTGTCGTGTTAGGTTGGGTGGTGATGGTTGATTCACTGACGCCCTTGGTGCCGGAAGCAGGTTCGATCGTGAACCAGTCCTCACCTTCAAGCGACCAGTCACACGTGGCGCTGATCGTGATCTGATCGGTTCCGCCCCCCACCAACGTAGCAGGTGTCTTGGCGGCCAACGTAGTCTTGATGACGACAGTGTCGTGCACCTCGGACACAGTCTGTTTCTGGCAAGCGGTCCCGCCAAGAAGCAGCGGAACGACCAGAATGAGTTTTGTTATGAGTTTTAGTTTCATGGAGTATAAAAATGTTTTATATAAGGTAAGACACCTTCGATGCCCTATATGCTAAAAAACGATCAAGACTTTTATCAGGTAATCCTTAAAAAAGGCTATATTTGTATGATATAAAGCCATGTCAAAGGATAAGAAAAGATGATTCTGGATGAAACGATATTCGAAGGGCTGTACTACAAGTACAGTGACAGGCTTTACAACTTCGCGTTCAGGTTCGTGTCGGACGAGCACACAGCGCAAGACATCGTGCACGAGGCCTATGGCACGCTTTGGGAGAAATTCGAAGGAAAGGAAAGCGACGCATGGCAGGCTCTTCTGTTCCGCATTGTACGGAACCGGTCGATTGACACACTGCGCCACCAGTCATCACTCAGGATTGTCAGTCTCACGGATTCTTTCAGAAACGTCTGCGACGAAGGTCTCTATCAGATGGATTTCGCGGTCAACGACTCCGACCGGAAGACAATCTACGATGAACTCACGGCGAACATCCACAGCATCATGGGCAAGCTTCCTGACAGATGCCGCGAAGTGTTCATGATGAGCAGGTTCCAAAACATGAAGAACAAGGAAATCGCGGCGGCTTTGAAAATCTCTGAGAAGGCTGTGGAAAAGCACATCCACAAAGCCCTGACGGTGTTCAGGAAAGAATTGGACGGCCTCGCCGGCAACGGGAACGCGGATCTCCAGAGCGGAGCCGCTCATTTCTGGCTGCTGTTCATCCTCACCTGCATGGTGGATTGATCACGGACATAGGGTTGAATATAAGAAGAAAGGGTGGCTAAAAAGTCACCCTCTCTGAATATTACGTCATGACAATTATCTATAGCAGATGCTGAACTCGGCCAGACTGCACAGGGGAACCTTCAAGGCCCCGCCCTTTCGTCCTGACGCCGTCACGACAAACTTGACGTACTTCGCCTCCGGCTCGATCTCCGCCGCGTGAACGTTACGGTATGCGCTCACGCCGGTATAGTCGAAATCGCAGACCTTGGTGTAATTCTCTCCATCCAAAGACACTTCCAGATGTCCGCCTTTAAGGTCGGAGGCATAACGGTCCTGACGCCGGTACAGGTCGAAGTCCGAAATACGCACCGGAGAGGCGAGTTCATATTCAATGAAATACGGCAGCTTCAACACCGCCACGTCGGTCTTTTGGTAGCCGGATTCCCATTTCGTGTTGATCTTCCCGTCGATCGTCAGCTCCGGGCCGGCTCCGATCTTATAGGAGTTGCAGTCACGCACCGAGATGTCGGACTGACTGTAATGATGCCTGTTGAACATATTCATCACTGACTCCGACTCGCCTTCCACCTTGAAGCCGCCTTCCGACTCGACACCAGCCACAAGGGAATAATACCTATCCTGTGCCTTGGACTTGTCGATGCGCACAGTATAGACAATCTCGGAGACACCCGGGGTGAAACCTTGCTCAGAAGAGGATGTCACTGAATATGATCCCTCCGGAAGAAGCGAATATTCCGCCTTGTCCGATGGGACGTTGAAAGTGAACTTCACGCCGTTGTCCCAATTGTTCTCGATGCTTGTGCGGACCTTGTATTCAACAGTGACGAATCCGTCATTGTCCTCCAGTTTGTCAAGATCGGTCTCGGACACTCCGGATTTGTCCAGACTGAACGCCATCATGCTCATGTCCGGGACGATGACAGTGCTGCCAAGTTCATCGGTCTGGGCGTCATTCACGCCATCGGTGAGGCTTTTCAGCCTCAACGCCACAGCGTAGTTACTCAGATCGGAATAGTCCGCTTCCGTTGAAAGTCTTTTCAAGGCCTCGATGTTGAAATCCACCTTGAACGTAGCCTTCTTGTCCTTCATCTGAAGGTCAGACGATTCCAGAGACCAGCAGTCCGAAGGCAGAGCCAGAAGCGACGCAGAGTTCTCCTCATTGTACTTTACCAGCACGGCGGCATCCTCCGACAGCCTCACCTTTGGATTCTGGTCGTAATAGCTGCCACAGTAGGCGTTCACCTCAGCCGTGAACGAGGACTGCACGTCATAGATTGTTTCTGTCTTCTGGTATCCGTTGTTGAGGATGTACACGGAAGGGTCGTAAAGATTGTCCTCCAGGTGGCTCGGCTCGCAGGCCGCGGCGGACAGAAGCGCGGCTAAGCCTATAAGAGTATATTTTCGTTTCATAATGATTCTTTTTTTAGAAGTCGTTTCCAGTTCTACCATCCGTAGTTCTGAGTCAGTTCCGGAACCCTGTCAAGCTCGG
>OLGE01003511.1_pt1 | contig 12321 bp, 12 predicted proteins | sample 1605151 | NCBI WGS metagenome assembly OLGE01 (sample SAMEA3888912, study PRJEB22519) | human gut metagenome | biome: human gut; feature: human-associated habitat; material: faeces | place: Denmark | collected 2010
TAAGAACGTTTTCAGTCAGAAAATATATAAAAACAGATTAGCAGCATCCCTTATGTAGGGATGCTGTTTGTCTATAGGATGGTTATCCTGAGTAATTTCACATGTTGCATCGGAAAATAAGTATAAATAGGGAACGCAGCGCGTTCCCTATCTGTTAGCCCCACTCCTTCTTCACATTAAAGCAGGGACAGGCTTTGTTGGCAAACTCATTGTGCCCATGAATCGTGGCTAATGGATATTCCTCCTTCAGCTGCTCAATGAGCGAGCGCATTGCCGCTTTCTGGTCTCGGGTCCTTGTATCCTTCGGCTTGCCTTTCTTCGATAAACCGCCGATGTAGCAGACGCCAATGCTGATGGAATTATGGCCCTTGCAATGGGCGCCAACCTCCTCTATCGCACGGCCTACATGAATGCTGCCGTCACGATAAATCACGAAATGATAACCTATGCAGCGCATTCCGCGCTCCCGGTGCCAGCGGTCAATATCCGCTACGGTGAAGTTGCGACCTTCCTTGGTCGCACTGCAATGAATGATGATTTCCTTTATCTTACGCATGATAATGATTTTACGGATGATTTGAAAGGTGATAAATACTTAAGCGGAATCGCATCAAAGCCCCAGTCTCTGATAACGAGCGTGATGTGCTCCCTGTTCCTGATTGCTTCATCCACCTTCTCGCAAAACTCCGAGAAGTATTCCTCAGAATGAAGCACAAGTCCCGAAATGTAGGATCTGCCCAGAATGATGCTGCCATACATTAATTTATAAGGGCCATTGCCCGGAACGAAGAACGGCTTGCGGATAACAGACTTCGGAGCTCTGCCGTTTTCCTTCAGAATGACAGGCATGATTCTGCTCTTCTCATCATCCCTCAGAAACTTCGGGTTGGAAACCGGCACAAGTGCCAGTCTGTAAGCATCAGCTTTCAGATAGCCCTGAGGACGCTCCAATGTTCCGCAGAAAAACTTACCGTTAATGACCATTGTGCCATCAACTCCCCATGGAGTGAAACGGCGGCGAAATATACAAATATGCATGATAATTTACAATTAATAATGAATAATTGGTTTAAGGGTGGTCATTAAGGCTGGGTTCAGACCCGAAAACCTTAATGACCTTAATGACCTTGACCTTAATGACCGGATTTAAACCGTAGATGCTACTTTCTGATAACGCGAATCAGGCAGAATATTGATGAGTCCCTGTCGCTTCCAGTTCTTCAGCATCTGTCTTACAGCCTCGTGCGTAACGTTAGCGCCCTTGACGGCAACACTCTGCTGCTGAGCCTGTTCGAAGGAGAAGGTTACGTCTAAGCATTCAAAAATAGAATCGTTTCTACCACGTCGTGAACGATCGTATGGCGACTGCCCTGAATAGTTCTTCGAAGAAAAAGCATCCTCAATGCGACTGCGGAAGAAGTAGAGTGCATTCTCCAGCTGATAATCAGCCAGGGTGTCGAAGACAGCAAGCATGGTTGGCGTCTGCATCTTCACTATCAGTTCCTTCCACAACTGCGGATTCTGCTTCAACTGTGTCTCAGCGCCCTGGAACCCATGCTTCTGAATCAGCGTTTCCAGAACCTTGCAGAGCATGATGCAGGTCATCATTCTCATCGTGGTTGGACAGATACGGAAACGCTGGCGGGCTTTCACCTTGTCGTCATTTTTCATCGTCTCCAGTCTGATCTGTTCCAGCCATTTTCTACCCTTTTCCTCCAGCTTCGGCAGAACCACCTCACCGGTCAGCAAAGGCAGAAGATGAGCAATCTGAATAATGCGGTCGCGCTGGCGTTCGTTCATCACATACATGTTGTCAGAAAGAGGAGTGAAGGTATTATCGGGCGTTTTTGCCACGATGATACGGCTCTGGAAACCATCCGTATAATTGCTTACCACTCGATAGAGCGCATCGGGCGTTCCGCACATCACCACGTTCCACAACAGGCGTTCGATATGGACGTTTACCGCATCCGCACTTCGAGCCTCACGTTCGTAGCTCGTACCGTCGTAAGCCTGTCTCAACATGACTGAAAAGTCGCTCATCGCTGATTTCCACTTCTGCGCTACGGTGTCAGCTTCCGGAGTAAACGAGAAGGCGTGCTTGCCTTCTGTGTTAGCCAGTCGTTCAGCCAGATTCGCCACCGTATTGTTCAGTGTCAAGCATCTTACAGGCAGTTTCGGCTCTTCCGGCTGCTCCTTCTTGTTCTTAGCTGCACGTTTCTTGGCTCGCCATTCATCCTCCTTCTGCTGATACATTTTGTCCATTTCCTTCACTTCCGAAGTCCATGCGTCAATCACGGGGTCAATACTTCCCTTACCAGATGCAAAATCACCGGCGATGTAGGAGATGAGGTTCAGCGAGTTCATCTTGCCGTGAACGGAAACCTTCACGCCCGTTGCGAGCATTCCGATGGCAGGACAGATGGCTGTGATTACAGGCAGTGCCAGTGCCGGACCCACTGCGCTGACGGAATCCCGAATGCCTTGCGGCAACTTAGGCAGCGCATTATAATAGAACAGATCATCCTTCGCGTTAGCCTCGTCCAGCGCATTTACCAGCGCCTCATTGTCAGCCGCCGAACCACCACCCGCATTTCCCTGCTTCATTCGTTCCTGACGGATGGCAGAGAGCACATCCTTCAGTCGTTTAGGCATTTGCGTGATTTTCTCGTTCAATGCCGAGTTGATGCAAGCCATCTTTTCCTGTTCGGGAAACCCATCGTAGCAGGGAATAATCTGAGCCAGCTGATTGCGGTCAAAACCACAGATGTGGCGCAGGTTCACAGCCAGCTCAAAGGTCAGCGTATTGCGGTTGGAGCGCATCGGCTCCTGTCCATCATTATACATCTGCCACCACTTCTTAATGATTTCCCCATAAGGAATCCCGAGATAATTGTCCTGAGCAGCAGAAGTAGTTGAAGTAGAAGAAGTTGACGCAGCAGCAGTTGACGCAGTAGAAGAAGTTGACGCAGTAGAAGAAGTTGACGCAGCAGAGGCAGAAGCAGCAGAAGTAGAAATTCTCGAATTCTTAAATTCCTGCCCCTTAAAAACCCCTTGAGAATCCTTCTTGAATTCTTCCTTCCAAGGCTCATAATGCTTGTTCGCCTTGTGCGCTCCTTCCGGCAGATCCTCGTTTCCGTATCTTTCACGCTCTTCCAGGACTTTCCCTTCAGCTGCCACGGCAGCCTCATCATATTCATCCTTGAAGAGCCGTGGCGAAAGGAAGAGCAAATCTTCGTCATCCGATGTGGTCGTGAAATAAACCCGGTTAATGTCGTGAGCCGAAGTATCCATTTCGCACTTGAGCATCGTAGCAATCCTCACCTGATTCTCCAGAACCGTCTTGCCCTTTTCGCGTTCAAACACCGCATGTCCGCCTTGTCGTGCGCTGCGTTCCAGCATCAGCAGTCCGTACTTGTCCGGTTCTTTCAGCAGCAGCTTGGCAGCCTTGGCAAAAGCCTCCGGCTCATCCATATCAAATCCGAAAGCACCGCTTGGCAGTTTCATTCCCTTCACCACGCCTTGCGGATAATGGCCGGAATAATTAAACTGCACCAGTCTCCGTTTCGCAGCATCGTTTCCGGCACGAGCCAGACGAAGATTCGCCTTCTGCTCATTGCTTCCACGCAACTGCTTATACTCCTCTTCCGAGGTGATGGAGCGGGCAACCTTGTGTCCATTCTCCACCTTAATTAAATAACAACTCATCTATCTGTTTCTACTTATCGTTTTAAGTTGAATACAAAAATCCTAATGTTTCAGTTGGTAATCCACTACCGCCTCAGCCCCTTCTTCAGCCTCAACAGCCAGCGCTCGGGCGATGTTGATTCCCTCATGGCAGAACACCTTCAAGGTAAGCTGAACAGCACCGTCCTTGGTCTTGCTCACACGACCATGCGCCAGTTTCTTAATCAGTTTCGACTGAGTTCTGAGGCGGTGCTGCACTACGAAATCAAATGTTCCGTCAGGCATTTGCTGAGCCACGCCCATCGAACGGAATCGAGGAACCTTATTCACCCCCGATTCCTGAGGACTGAAGAGGAAATACTGCTTAGCATCATAGTAAGCCATTCCACCCAACTGCACATGCTGGCAGTCATTATTATTCACCTGCTGGTTCTGAACATTATTCTGAGCATTGTTCTGAACCTTGTTTACTTTCTTAACCATAATCTGAATTGAATTTTAGGAGAAGAAACATCCGGATTGTTGCGCGCTTTACCATGGAAAATCCTCCTCTGTTTCAACTCAGTTAATAACTAAGAATCTCCGCAATAAGTCTCCAAGCGAAGCCTCCCTTTTTACCTTTTTACCCTTTATGGTAACGTGGTTGCAAAGGGTTAAGGTTCTTTTACCTTTTTACCCTTTTACCTTTTTACCTTTAAAAAGCCTTTTCAATGTCCGTAACCAGAATATCCTGATAAACCTGACCATTGTGCTCATGGGTAGTAAACCGGAGCGTAACAGCCACCAGCTCACCAGCCGCATACTTACACTGAGCCATATTGCCCAACATTGCCGCAGCGTACTGGTTCTCATACTTGCCGCCCATTTCTTGGAGAACGATGTTGCATTTCATCATCTGTCCGTTCTCACTTTTCTGACTCTGCACAGCGAAGGTCTCGCCCTGCTGCACCACTCTCATAATCTGAGTATACATATTATATAATGCACGAAGAGGTTTTCAAGAGCACCAAACCATTTCAGCGTTGTCTTGTTTCTTCGACGCTGCAAAAGTACTGCAGAAAATAAGGCAAAACAATGCTTTTCCCACAGCTTCCCCGAAAAACCCACGTTTTTGGGAAAAATCGGGCATTTCTTGGGAAAAACAAATGGCCTACTCGCTCAGTAGGGAAAAAACAATGAAAAATCGTATAATATTAACAAAAAGGCAAGAAAATACTCTCATTTTCCTGCAAGCCTTCCCCCACACTTTTCCCGATAAACTGCTGTATTTGGGAAAAATCGGGGCTTTCTTGGGAAAAATCAAGGCATTATTGGGAAAAATCCCATGTTTCTTGGGAAAATGGTAATTTAGTAAATAATATGGTCAATGCCCCCACTCGCCCTGAAGGGGCAGAAGCTCCTAGCCCAGGGCAATCGCCCTGGGTAAACCAGCAATCAACCTTGCGCCCTGTAAGGGCAAAAGCTTTTAAAAATCCCCCATTCAACCAACATTTTAACACTCAAAAAACTTATAAACCGGAAAAGAAATCGAGAAAGAGGACGAAAGACGTGAACGTCAAATGCAAAGATGATGCATTCTGGGATGATTATGATAACAATTATAATGCTAATAGAACCATCACCATCACAAACAAAAAAATAAATACTCCTTGCTTGCTAAAAAAACTTCAAAAAGCTGTGGTTTTCTCGGAGTTTATTTATACCTTTGCAAACAAATATTTAGATATTAAAAAACAAAAACATCAGAAAATGAAGAAATCTAAGAAAACATTACGCCAAATTATCGCCCTCATGACGATAGCATTTACCACCATATACCTAACTGCCTGCGGCGGCAGCGACGATGATGGTGACAAAGATGATTTGATTACCGCAAGTGAATATCTCCCTGGTAAAGAGTGGACCATTGGCAACGAAACTTATTCTTTCTACAAGAACCACCTATTGGTATGCGAAAGTAGCGCAAACGTTACAACTGGCGGTTTGACAAGCCAAGCTTACCTTTATTTCGGAACATGGCAGTTAGATGGCAACCAACTAACAGCAGCAATAACATCGAGTACCCAACCAAATTTTGATGCTAGCAAGTTTTTCCATGGTACATATAGCAACGTACATACAGAGAAAGATACATCTGGTGGAACTATCAGTTCTGACAAACCTGGCTCAATAACGATAACAGAGCCAAAGCCATATATCGTTGGTACAGGTACAGATGGAAAGTCTTGCTATATTTACTACCATAAGAACATGACAGAAGACAAGACCGACGAGACAATCCACGATGGAGCTTTACATGGCACATGGTACAATAAGGTTCAGTTGACGGACACCAAAAACGGCACAATGAAAACATATGAAGCAAAAATGATTTTCAATGCCGATGGAACCGTACAGTTTGTAATAGGTGACGTGATAGACTTCACAACTACCTACGAGACAAAGAATGGTACTGTCACTTTAGGTAGTTACCTACTAAAGGACAATCCGGCTTCTTTTATCTATCTTCAGTACGGCCCAGTTGTATCGCTATACGACGTGAGTCAAACACGCTATACGTGTGATCGATGGTATAATACTCCGCAATAAAATGTATCTAAATACAAGCCCTCATTGTGGCAAAATTGTGAAGGTAGGAGTTGTATTGATGGCAGAATAAATTATCCTGCCATCATTTAAATTTTCCTTTCAATAGAGGTAAAAAGAAAATAGCCAAGCCTATAAACAATATTCCAAGAAAAGCAATTAGAACTGAAACGACAATCAGAATAGTTAATGCCAACAAAGTATTTTTAGAGAATACTTCCTTCTTAAAAAGCCCCCATGTTGTTAACTCATCTTTTTCCCTCTTGAGACAATCCACAAAAGTAACAATCAACCATGTTATTATAGCCAATACAATCCCCGTGACCAAACTACTTGTAAAGACGGTTTCCATAGGCAACTTTTCATGAATGCTTTCATAGCCTTCATGTTCTTCTCTACTATAACAACTCAGCAGAATCAAAAGAAAAGCTGGCTGGTGGAATGATATTGAGCACTGCAAAGAAACTGCTAAAAAATATTCTACTACGAAAGAATTAATTGCCAATCGCAACCAATACAAGAAGTTGAGAAGGAGAATCCTGTTATTCAAACAGAAACTTTCTGCTCACATTTTGGGAAAAAGTATAGGGTTGGAGTCATATTGCAATATGACTCCAACCCTATACTAATTGCTACTTATGAATTTCCAAAAATTTATATCCATTAAAATGAACCAAGTGTTCTGGACTATCAGCAATCCAAACTTCTGTCTCCCATGCAATGTCCTTTGCTTTTGTTCTAAAGACATTTTTGTTTTCAAAAGCAGTAAAGAATACTGTATTCACAATACATCCCGATTCCTGAAGCTTTCTTGAAATTTTTCTAACTCGAATTTCATTCCATTCACCAGTACTATGATAAGCCTCTATCAGATAAAGCAGATTTTTCTCCTTGCTATAAGCGATAACATCAGGAAGTTCCTCGTGTTCCAAAGTGAAGAAATTCAATTCTTTCAATTTTTCTTCTTCGATATACAGGAACTTATTATTCGTGTCACCGACGTATAACACTTCTGCTCCAAATCCAAATGAAGGGAGAAAAATCTCAATAATCGCCTTTTGCAAGGTATTATGCTCCCCAAATGACAATTCCAAGGACTTACCATTAGGCAGGGTTACTGGGATTTTCTGAAGCTCACGTTTCTTCTCTAATTCTTCTTTAAGAGACTTTATTTCCGCCTTAAACTCTTCCAACTTTGCGTTCCACAAATCAGTAGAATAGAATTGCAACAACTCCACAAAGGCTGCGCTAAGTGCATATCCTCTGATAGGGCTATTTGTCGCTAATTCAATTTTTGATGCATAATTAATAACAATACCTGCTTCTAACGGCAATTGTAAATCTTGTCTTCGTACATTATCATACGAACCAGGAGAAATATTCTCACCTAAATATTTATTTTCAAAAGCTATTATATCACGCGTTTTCAGAAACTGATTAGCAGTTTCTGAAATGGCATCTTTAAAACTCTTACGGATATTCCCTACAGCAAGACAAGCTTTAGCCATTCTTTCCAACCTGCGGTCAGATTTGTCTGTAGGAATTCCAATTTCAGACAGAATATCCAATAATTTGAATACAAGCTGTCTTACATTCTTGGGTGTTGTATCTTGTACTTTTATTTTCATACTGCAAATAAACTATCAGGAATCATTCTGTTTAACACATATTCAGGAGATTGCTGCTTAGCATAATAAGCTTTCTTTACCTGAAGAGCTATTTTATAAGCTAGCAGTGGAGGTACGGCATTTCCTATCTGATTAAATCTTTTGGTTTCTGTACCTTCAAATTCAAACCAGTCTGGAAAACTTTGTAATCTTGCCGCTTCCCGATCTGTTAATCGGCGTCTTCTTCCATCAGCCAATCGAACTCGTTGCATATCACTCGTTGCACCTGCAAGATTTCTGCAAGTAATTGTTCGTGCTGGTTTATTGGGATATAAATCACGAGGATTTACGCAATGCGACTTCTTTTCATAAACAGCAATATACTCATCCTGGCGGGGAGTCAATATTTTACTTTCAGGCTCCGGACTTAACATTGTATCGCCAATAGCCTCAGCTACAGTAGCCTTACGCAATTCTTTTGCCGGAAAACTGAACGTAGAACGATGTCCTACACATATTAAACGCTCCCGATTCTGAGGAACCCCATAATCTACGGCATTTAAAATTTTGTAGTCAACATAATAACCTAAGTTTTGTAGCTCCTTTACTATCAAATCAAGATACCACTTGTGTCTGCCCAATATGTTCGCAACATTCTCAAATAAAAACACCTTTGGTTGCAATCTACGAACCGCATCAATAAAGACAGGGAAACCATCTCGGGCATCCTCTATACCCATTTGATTACCAAATCTACTAAATGGCTGGCAAGGCGGACCTCCAATAACAATATCAATGTTATCGGCCATCGGATATTCATAACCTACTTCAAGAAATTGATTATAACAGTCACCTCGCAAGTTTTTATTATATGTAGCAACAGCTTCATTTACCATTTCAAAGCCTATTGTTTTAAAACCAGCTGCCTCAAACCCAAGAGATAATCCGCCACAGCCAGCAAATAAATCGAGAACAACTGCTTCTTCCCGAATTTTCGGTTTCAAAATATCATTTATATATTTACTATATTCTGTCATCTTATTTTATTTCTTGTTAAACTAAGATTATTAGATGCTATTACAATAACAGCAATACAAATAACTTTGATTTGCAAAAATAATAAAAAAAAACGATATATTACTATATAAAGGAGAACAAATTGAAGGAGGAATGCAGATTTAACATTTATAAACTTAGTTCTTTAATGCGCCACGCCCCAAAATACAGTTGTAACGGGCTGATTACTACATTTTCTAATATTACTATAGCAACTTCCAGCTATTCCTGCTGAAGAAAACAATGATCGGAGCCTTCAAGCTACTCCGAGAAATAATTGTCCTTATATTGGCTTACAGATACTCTGTAAAGCAACCTCTCATTGAAATATCTTGCCAAGAGATACATACATTTATAGCCTGTCTCATTCATCAGATTGAGCAAGCGGGTCTTAACAGACTTACCGTAGTTTTTCTTTCCCATCTTATTCTATAGCTATTTCAAGATAATTTTTCAATGTATTGAATACTCTGAGGCGTTTGGCGTAATCCTGCAAACGAGTGAGATTGCGATTGGGCTTTCTCAAATAAGAACGAATCACTTCCGCACAAACATCCAGCCCCAATTTGTTTCTGTATTTCACTGCATCACAAACACTTCGTTCCAAGTCGGTTATGCGAACATGAAAACCGGATATTTCTGCTTCCATAATGCCAAACTCCAGATTCTCCTTCTTCCAATAATACAATTCTATCGGAAGCGTTTCTGGAATCTCTACATTCCTTTTATTGGCGATGGCAATGCAAAAAGCTGGTGGAACAGTTGTCGAAAGCTGATGATAAGTCCAGGCATTGTATAGACACACAACACCTTTAGGTACAATCCGCTCCACATCTATCATTGTATTCAGCAGGGCTTCCGGAACAGCATAAATGCCCTGGCGCAACTTGATCAAGTCGCCACGTTCCTTAGCTCTCAACAATCGCTTATACTCTGCTATATGAGGAATATCAGTAGTAGAGATTGTGCCTCCTAGTGCTTCCACTTTACAAACTATATTGTCCATATCACATTTATATTAATATCATTGTCGCTGCAAAAATACAATATTTTTTTGAAAAGCGGTAATATTCTACGGAATATTTTCAAAAAAGCCGTAGAATATTACCGGAATTATCTTTGTTTTATACCCAGGGACGATAGTTATCTCTAAATCTTCCTCTCTACTTTCCTATACCAACTCAAATACTTCTCATATAACCATCCCTTTTCGCCAGCTTATAATACAGATCCTGGGCGGTATGATAATCGGGGTCGGAGCCTTCAAGCCACTCAGAGAAATGGTGGTTGTGGTTCTTCTGCGTTTCCTGCTTGCGGAACGATTCCACCACACATTTCTTTTCTGCATCCAGAAACATCAGGTTCATGCGGGCGGCAAAGGCTGCCTTGTCCTGATTATCACGCACCATGTGGAACGTATATTTCATCAGGCACCAGACTATGTACCAGCTTTGCTGAGACGTAATGTTGCCTTTTATCCAGAACTTCAACTTCTCCTCCAATTTTATAGAATCTACCCAGTTCACAAAGAAAGAGTCGCTGTTACGCTCAAAATCATCAGCCCTGGCTATTTCAGCCTCCCACATTTTATGCTCACCCTGATACTTGAATAGCGTTTCAAAATCCTCGGGCGAAGCCTGCTCCCTGACTAGCGTACGGACAAGTTCTTCTTCCTCATCCTCCTCTCGCTCAAACCAGTCAGAACAAAGCGTATAATTGTTGTATTTATCCTCAACCCCATCCATCACTTTCTGTAAACTGTCGTTGGTAATGGCTATTCTCCTGCTTTCCATGCGGTGCTTCTTTACCTTTACCTCACGTTTCAGATGGTCAGGTAGCGTGCCCTCGTCGAAAATTCGCTTGATATAATGGTAAATAATCACAGCCTCATGGTCGGTGCGGAAAAAGCGGGTTCTGTATAAGGCTAGGAAATCAGCACAAATAGTACTTACTGTGGAGATGGTTTCTGCCAAAGACATCTGCAAACCGGTAGAGACAAAGTTCCTGTAATGGGAATCAAACTGGGGAAAGTCGTCTCCGGCAGGAACTTTAAGCTTCTCGCATTGCTCGAAAATAGCCTTGGCATAGGGAATCTGACCATACTCCTCTTCCTTATCGAGCAAATAGTCTGAATGCTTCCGGGCGATAGTCTGAATATCCTGGAGCACCTTCTCTAAAACATCAGTATAAATCCCCATGAATTCATCATCGTAGCTCTTGTAGATGGAAATGTAGACTTTCTTATGGAGCGTATGAATATATTTAAGAAAATCTGTCAACTGCTTGGCAAGGTTCTGGTAAATATGAAAATAACAGGTAAGACCTTTATGCTTTCCTGCATTCCATTTAAATACATCTTTAGCATGCTGAATCTCCTTATACAAATGTTCTGCCTCTCTCTTAAACTGACCCACATCAGTAGTTGTTACTGGAGTGTATTTCTTGACTCCTGTTACTTCATCTTCCACAAAAAGATCTTCTTCTGATGAAATCTTCAGAAGAGAATTGTAGTTATTGTCAGTATTTGGTATTTCCTCTGTCTGCATATTCTTTTTCTAGGTTTGATTTGTTATGTTGTTTAAATAAGCGGCGTGGGGTTCCCTGTAAGTACCGGTATTCGGGTACCTGCAAGAACCTTCGGTAAGGCACAAACAAGTACTGCCCACGCCGTAGAGGAGTGGACGCCTTGCTGTCACCGTCTTCTTACCGAATTTCTGAATTGCAGGTTCTGAATACCGTAGAAGTGTCAGATAATCAGCGTCAATATTCTATATGTTATATTCTATTTTACTATCTGTTTCTTATTATTCTATTTTAAAGACTCGGGGGCACTTTTTAAAGTGACTTCGATTCTAATTAAACAAATGTCTTGGCTGACAACCAGCCTTGACGATAACTAACACCTGCACATTAAATGCAAAATTGCCCCAAAATTATAAAATAATTGCGAAAACATCTATATTTTATTGCAAATATTAACAGAAAATAGCAGAAAACTCAGTAAAAAGGGATTTTAAACCTCTAGACAACGAGATGGGGAAAAAGCTGATTATGTAAATAATGGTTACCATACTACGGGCTGAAGGTCCCAAAGTTCCTAGCCCAAAGCATCGACCTGGGTATGATAGCAATCAGCAAGGCGCCCTATAGGGGCAAAAGCTTTGTAAGCTGAAAAATGTAAATCTTCCTTACTCTTATATGAAGGAAATGAAAATCAGCAGTTTTTGAGTTTTAGAAGATAAGAAGTAAAAATTAGAGGGTTAGGAAGGAGTTTTACCCCCTCTCCTAAGGGTGAAAAATGCCCCCTCCTCAGACATAAATCTGTCTCATACTTGACGTATTTTTGACAAATTCGAGGGGTAAATAAGGGGTAGAATGAGGTAAA
>OLGE01003518.1_pt1 | contig 12307 bp, 13 predicted proteins | sample 1605151 | NCBI WGS metagenome assembly OLGE01 (sample SAMEA3888912, study PRJEB22519) | human gut metagenome | biome: human gut; feature: human-associated habitat; material: faeces | place: Denmark | collected 2010
ATTTGCATACTCTTTAACAAGACCTTCCATATAATTTTCCTGCCAGCCTGATAATCTTTCTCGAAATAGCTTCCAATCTTTTTTACTTATGTCCATGATTTTGAACCTCCTCAGTCTCATGTTAGTCTCAACAAACGATTCCAAAAATGAGACTGTCTTGAGACTACAACTTTATAATTTACCTGCAAATCCCGGTTTTATCGCGTTTTGCTATATCATAGAGTCTCACTCAGTCTCAAATCTCGTGAGACTTCGTTGAGACTAACTTTGAAATATTCGTTTTTCAGAAAGCTCTTTAATCGTCTCTCTTTAGAAAGCTTTTTCTTAGAATATTCTGATTTTAACCACTTGATTTTTCTCAAAATTTCTATGACATTTTCTATGACATTTCTACGACATTTTCTGTGACATTTCCCATCTTCATTATAAGCGTTACCTAAAACAAATTTGTGCCTTTAATCAATTCAATTTTTACCTTCTCCCTACTTCCATACATAGAGCTTTTACTTTCATCAATAGTCTATACCTGATGTTTATTCTATGAATACATACTTTCCCTTTCCTTTACCATTTACCACTTTAACAACTTTCATGTCTCTAAGTTTTGTCATGACTGCTCTTGCTGTGGATGGTGAGCAATCAAGAATTTCTTTTATTTCTTTTATTTCTTTTGTTCCAAAAATCTGATTTTTCTCTATTTCATCATACACCTTAAGAATATTTGCTTTCGAAGGTTCATTATATTTTTGTTGCTCAATCGCCGACTTTATCATATCAACCGCCGATTTTTTATCGTCAATCGCCGACTTTTCTTCTCCAATCGCCGGCTTTTGGTAATCAATCAACGACTTATTGACTGCAACAGCCAATTTTTTTAATGAATCAGCGGTTTTTTCAACAATAGTTTTTCCAACTTTTGAATTATAAATAACCGCCTGCAACATAAAAGCATTTGTATGATAAACAGGATCTTTTTGTCCCACCTGCTCCAACTCATTACGCAGTCTTTCATTAACGCTTTAAATGTTTCTTATTGACATTATGAATTTATCGTACTAACCTAAACTCGTAGAATATATTTCAATAAAGGTAATGTTTCGAAAACTTTTGGTTCCGATTATAATAGAGCAGCTTTTAGCATCTCTCATTGGAACCTGCCAGTGCAAATCTCTGCTTTGAGACGGTTCCCTTTATCACAATTACCAAGCCAATCTGCTGGATACCATTCTTCATTATTCACAATTCTGTATAAATAAAGAACAACTCATGTGGGATTGGGGATATGCCTCACTCATTATTGGAATAAGAAAATAACTGCAAAGGAGATTTTTACTATGAAAGAAATAATTTTAGGAAATCACATACGAAAGGTTCCTTCAGTTGCTGTTGGATGCATGCGCCTTTCTGAAAAATCGAAGGATGAGATGAATCGTTTTATTCATGCAGCTCTGGAACAAGGTGCATATCTCTTTGATCACGCGGATATCTACGGTGATGGTATGAGCGAGAGCATATTCGGCGAAGCGTTCGCAGATGATTCATCCATAAAGCGTGAGGATATTTATCTTCAGTCAAAATGTGGCATCCGTCAAGGCTTCTATGATCTCTCAAAGGAGCACATTCTGAAATCTGTCGATGGCATTTTACAAAGGCTCCATACAGATTATCTTGATCTTTTGCTTCTTCACCGTCCGGATACACTCGTAGAACCGGAAGATGTTGCTGCTGCATTTGATGTTCTTTATGAAAGCGGAAAGGTACGCCATTTTGGAGTTTCAAACCATAAGCCGATGCAGATTGAACTGCTGCAGAAATATGTCCGCCAACCACTCGTTGTCAATCAGGTTCAGTTCAGCATCCCTGTTTCCAATCTTGTTGCAAATGGCATGGAAGTCAATATGGAAACCCCAGGTTCAATCGATCACGATGGAAGTCTGCTCGACTACTGCCGCCTCCACAATATCACTCTCCAGGCATGGTCTCCGTTTCAGATGCCGGCATGGAAAGGCTGCTTTCTCGGAAGCGACGAATACCCTGAACTGAATAAAAAACTTCATGTGATTGCCGAAAAATATAATGTCAGCGATACTACTATTGCGGCTGCGTGGATTTTACGTCATCCGGCAAATATGCAGATTGTTACCGGCACTGCAAGTGAAAGCCGCTTGAAAGAAATTATCGCGGCGTGCGATATTACTCTGACTCGTGAGGAATGGTATGAGCTGTACCTGGCGGCAGGTCATCTGCTTCCGTAGGGATTATCGATTACCAGCATTATTTTCAAAATGCTGGTAATCCTTAGAATTAGCAAGTTGTACAAAAGAATCTTCTCTTTTACGAAGTCTGGTCTCATAAACGAGATAAAGGTTCTGGCAGATGCAGAGCTTGTGTTGAGCAGATCAGAGTACACGACCTCAGACACAGTCACGCCAGCTTACTTATTAATCAGGGCTGTGATGCCTTGATGTTAGCAGACAGGCTCGGACATGAAAAGGTATCCACAACACTTAACACATACTCCCATCTGTTTCCACATAAACAGCAGGAGCTTGTGCATAGTCTGGAATCATTGCAGGCAACAGATTCGCCAACACCTGAACCACCATCTGATAACCCTCTGCTTGAAGCCGCAGGTATCACATGTGAAGTGCCGCAGACTCAGAGCAACGGCTCAGATGTAACAATCCGACCTCAGTTTGGACCTCCGTTAGTACCATCAAATACCGCATCAGGGAAAATCATCCAGATGCCACAAAGAAAGATCATATAGAAGAAATCCAGCAGTCATCAGGGTTTCTTGCTATTAAAGTTAATGACAACCATATGAAAACGATAGAAAAAAAGTAGTTGCTATTAGTAGCAAATTAGTAGCAGTGCAAAAGAAAAAGTCTCGGAATCCGCTTGTTTAGCGGGTTCCAAGACTTGTGACTTCTATTCAAACTCGCAGAGTCTGGTTTGATTTTGGTTATTCCAATATGGTTATCTATACCATTTTGTATTGATATCTTATGCATTTTCCACACATTATTTTTCGTTTCACATATTTTTAGTACCAATCCAGTACCATTGCATTTTTTCATTATTGTGTGTAGTTCCGGTGGCTTGCAGGTTCATTTACTATTCACAGAATAATTTTCTGCTGGCTTGCTTGTCCACCTATGGAAATTATAATCTCCAAGCAATATTTCTGCAAGAAAAAGTTTTGTGGTACTAATCGTTAGTACCACGATTGTTTTCCATGTACTGAGCCAAATCAATTACCTTATCCTCTTTGTTTTCCGAGCTTTCCAATACATTATAAATCCATTTTTCCATAGCTAGTTCTGTGTCCGTTTTTCTTTAACTGAAACCAATACAGACACATCTAACTCAATGTTAGCATCTATATATTGTGTCTGATTTAATCCCAAAAAGGAATATATGATATAGATTTTCTAAATATTCCACCTTGTCAACGAGTTTTTGTGGTGGGATGTAGACATTTTAGAAACATTCATATCTCTTAATTTTCACTGACTTCCGAATCGATAATTTTAAAATTCTCTACCAACTTAAATATTTCTTTTGAATTCGTTGATGATACTGAATAATCTGCTTTTTCCAAAAACGAGTTAATCAATGAGTATTGAATTGACCCCATTATTTTTTCAAATGAAAAAGAAGAATACTTTTCTCCTTGTAAATAAATTTTTCTATATAATGCCGGTATAATCAAAGCCATTGATGTCTGAAACTTATAACTTTTACTTGATATTCCATAGATTTCTTTTGACAATGGATAAGGAGTAATACTAGTACACTTAAGAAGCCAATCATTAAAATTTTTAAATCGTTCAATCATACTATTTACATCTTCATTAACTGTCTTTTCTTCATTTTCGTTTGCAAACTCAGATTTCATCTTCATGTACTCCGTTGCATATGTAATAGAATCTTTAAAATCTTTATTAATTCCGTATTCCAACACATACAGAATCGAAAAGATTCCTTCATGAACTTTCTTCTTTAAAAATCTATCCTTTGTAACATTATACACTAGCGCTAATAATTCTCTTTGATTAGCAAATAATTTATTTACAAATGAATTCACATAATCATTATATGGAGAAGCATATACCGCATTTCTAATTTCTTGCGGAGTTAATGCTTTTGTTCCCTTATTATATCTATTAAAAACTTCTAGTTCAAACTTCTTGCCCGGGAAATCTCTAAATACATATGCGGGAAGCTTATGTCCAATTATTTCTTCTCTTGCCTCTATCGGAAGTTCACTAAAATATTTACCTTCATATTCATCCAATAACTGTAATCCCGTTAATGCAAATTTGCCTTTTCGAAATCTGTAAAATGCAAATAATCTGTGTTGTCCATCCACTACATTTAAAACTTGTACATCTTTTAATCTTGATGAACATAGAAAAACCGGCGGAATCGGAATACCAACCAATATAGACTCTATTAGTGAGCTTTCATCCTCCAAAGTTGCGCGATATTCTCTCTGATAATCAGGTTTTAAAATCAAGCTATCACTATAATCCAATCTTTGTTCTTCTGTTGTAGACAACTCTTCAAATCCCTGTAATTCATATCCCTTATCAATCGCATCAACTATGTTTTTAATTGTTTGATCCAACTGTACTGGCTTTACTTTAAATGTCTCTTTATTCATTTTCAGCCTCCATTCTATAATATTCCATTACATTATGTTTTAACAAAATATCTTTTGAAACAGATGTTAATTCTGGATAAATATCCTTAAAACGCATTCCCATTGTATATAAAGAAGCTAATATTCCTTTTGCATATTTATGTGGAATAATTACTTTCTTTAAAAACTCATCATGAAAATCTATGCCTTCTAGTTCACAAGATTCTTGTGGAAAATAAACAAATACTCCATCTTGAGCTACTACTCTTGAATTATTTTTAATAGCTGTTACAACACATGGATATTTTGCAGTTTCTAACACCTTCGTTTCCTCTGATAAATTTAAAATTACATTTCTGTTTATTGACTCTAAGTTGAGTTTTTGTGGATTTAAAAACCACACCACAGAACTCCCGTCATCATTATCTGAATAATCAAATGCCTTTTCTAACGCAAACATAAGTGATACCATATGTGAATATGTAAAATCTAATAAACATGTCGGTACTCCAAAATGCTGTGCTAATATAATCCATTCAAATTCATTATCTATATTACGGGTATGATTATCCAAATATAGTACTGAATTGTTTTTAAATTCTTCAATAAATTCTTTTGCCGTGGTATTTGAATACAATCTCATATTGCGATCATCCAATCTAAATACCGATGGCAATAATACCTTGTCTTGTCCTTGTCCTCTTGATAGAACATATTCCTTATCCAATTCTTGGATATACTTAACATAATCTACCAAATTTTCTATTGTTTCTTCCATCTTTAATCCTCATTTCATATTACGTTATTCCTTATAAAAAACAATATCATAGTAATTGTCTTTAAGAATCAATTTTGCTCGTGTTACCTTTAAAATTTCTTTTTCGTAATACAAGTAATAGAAAAATACTTTCATACCTTCATTTTTTAGTTTCTTAATCTTTCGAAAAAAATCATCTTTAAAAGTAATTTTATTAGTCCACGGCGACAATATAAAGAAATTCATTCTTACTGTATAGTCTCTTTTTATTAATTTCTCGATTTTTCTAAATTGCTCCTCGTACCTTTGTGCTTTTTCTACTGGATAATCACAAGACTCTTCTTCTGAAATAATAGTTTTATTCTCAACAATTATTTTCTCTTGTTCAAAAAAATAATCCGCTTTATAATCGCCACAGGTTATTTCTTGTTTTCCTGCACCATACCAATGATATCCTGATAAAGTTCCAAGACAATATAACTCATAAAAAATTTTATTTATTATATTTAAATTTAAAATTATTTTAACACTATTATGATCCAATGAAAACAAAGAATGAACAAATTTACTGTCTCCCTCTATTCTTTGCAAATTCACCTTACGGTTTTCTAGAGATATTAAGTTTGTCAATTTCACAGAACTGGCAACATATACTTGTTCTATCTTATTTTTATAATATACCTCTGCTACAAATCTTGGCGGTATTTCCTTAATAAACACACCATTTTCCATTTCCATTGGAAAAAAAATGTAAACAAAATTACAATAACCATCTGTAGCAATAGCTAATTGTGTCATTTTCATTTCCAAAGCATTTACAATTTTATTTACTACACTATATGTCGGATTATTCTCATCTCGTTCTATCTTACTATAATATTTTTCATTAATATTAGCTCGTTCTGCTAAATCGCTCTGACTTAAATTTTGTAGCTTTCTATAATATCTTAACAAAAGTCCTATATTCATTATTTCTGTATTTATTCCGCATATATGCGGTTTATTTTCCTCCTACTACGTTTTATAATCAACTCATATCAAATCAAGGAGGATTCAACATGATTAACACAATTGAAGAATTTATTGAAGCATTTACAGAGATTAAACAAATGGGTTGGATTAGAACTCATCGTTCAGGCAACACTGGGATTGGCAAAACGCTCGAAGACTTACTCGATATTCAAGAAAACAATTATCAAGAGCCTGACTTTGGTGAATACGAATTAAAAGCATCTCGTTCCAACTCAAACAGCATGCTCACTCTTTTCACAAAATCACCGCTTCCAAAGGGTGCCAACACAAGATTAAGGTTGATGTATGGTTATGCAAGTTCTGCATATGATAATAATGAAAAAGTTTTACATGCAACACTAAATGCAAGAAATTTCACCAACATTGCTAATACCGGAAACGCATTAAAAGTCGATTATGTTGTTCAATCACCTTCTGACCTAATACTTATAGAATCTCAGCAAGGAAATTGTGATGCTTATTGGAACGTAAATGATCTGAAGCAAAACTTTTTAAGCAAATATCCAAACAAACTAGTATATGTAAAAGCAGATTCCCGTGGTTCTGGTGCCAACGAAGAGTTCTATTATCATTCCGCATACATATGTGATGGTTTTAGCTATGAAGGACTAATGGAACTTATAAAAGAAGGCAAAGTTTTTGTAGACCTACGTATTGGACAATATCCAGATGGAAGAACTCATGACCACGGAACAGGTTTCCGTATTCGTGAATGCGACCAAGATGCTTTATTCAATAAACATCAAATAGTTTAATAGTTCACATATTCCGTAAAGAGCCTCTATGTCTCTTTACGGAATATTACAATCAATTCCTTATTCATGGTTTTTACCTTTTTCCCAGCCTCATTTGTTGGTGAGTTCTCGCTTGGCATAACTTTGTTACTTATAGTCCTACCTAACGTAGTAATATGTTTCAAGCCTTTTGTCTTGCCTAACTCAACCAATATCTCATCCGTCGGCAATTTAACATGTTTAACGGTCCTATTTCCAACGACCCAAAACTGATAACTATTTTTTCTACATTTTTTTGTTACTGTGTCAAGAACTAGCGACAAGTCTCTATAAAAACTATATACATCTCCAGCTCTTTCAAGATTATTATCATCCTCCAATATTTCATCTAATGCCTTTTTCAAAACCTCACTTGGTAAATCATAGGAAAAACCCTTTTTGTATGATGTTCCTCCCATAAGTTTTTTATCAATATCAATAATTTCCTTATAGGACAGTTTCTCATAATCACACCATTGTAACGACACTCGACTAAATTGACCATATGCAACTGTTGTTCTACTGTCTCCATATGGTGGCGATGTAATAACTAAATCTATTGAATTTTCAGGAATAGAAACTAATTTTGTAGCATCATCTAACGATAAAGATACAATTGAATTATTTTTACAGCCAACACGATTTCTAAAGCTATTCATCTTCTCTACATTTGCATCTAGAATTTGCAAAAAAATCTTTTTAACATTAGGATTATATTTTTTTACTTTCTCTGGTGTCATTCGGTACATCTTGAACTCACCATTTCGTCTATTTGAGGCTAACCTTGTTGTCTCCGAAAAGCAAAGCATAAAATAGTCTTTAATATCATCATTATCTATTTCAGCAATTATCGACTTAATTATTTGAAGTTCTAGTATGCATTTAGGTACAAACCAAAATCCCAAATTTTTAATATTAGGTATTTTAATCTCACAATTCATTTTCACTAAATATTCATTTAAAATACCAGGTGCATTTTCTCCCCAATTGCCTTTATCTAATACTTTAGCAGTAATATCATAACCTGCTTCATCCACATATCCCGTTACCATATTCAAAATCTTATCATATTTTTCATATTCTTTTTCCAGATCAAAGACAAGTTTATCTCTATATTGTACGATTTCATCTCCAATTAATGTGGTTTTTGCCTTTGAAATTCTATGTGCTAACGGATTTAAATCATTTCCATATACTTTCTCAATATCTGCTAATATGCCTTCTAAAAGTACTGTTCCTGATCCCATAAACGGATCTAACAAACTCTCGATATTTTGATACTTCTTTACTATTGAAATAATATTCCTACTAATTGGATAAACCATCACTGCCGGATAATTGTGGATACTATGAGTCAATTCTTTTGTATCTTCATTTTTAAAGTCCCAAAAATCAGCTGGCAACTTATCAAACTCTTTTACTAATTGATCGTCTACTATACCTAACTCTTCCATTTAAGCCTCCATAAATCTATTTTTTGATTTCAACTGTACAAATTGTGTCATTATGCCAACCACCATGAGGAACCAACAATATTCGGCTTATTTCAAAACCATTAGTTTTTCCTATACCACCACTATTCCATCCAAATGTGATAACCTTCCCCCCCGTTTTTAAAATTCTTGAGATCTCTTTTTTATGTTTCGACCAAAAAGATGCTTTAGTTGTATCCCATGTCACATTATATCCAAAATCATTGTAACATTCACTAACCTGTCTTGGAGAAAAAGGCGGGTCATAAAGCACTCCATCAATAGACTTATCATCAAATAATTGTAAAAAATCTAACGCATCCATATGATATGTTGTATCAAATTCAGGATTTAAATCATTTGTTATCTGTGCAAATTTATTTGTATTAGCAAAAGGATCTATCCATAGTCCTTCTGTTATCTCTTCTGTAAGCATCTCCTTAATAGGCTTTATTTGAAATGTATTTTTACTCGGCATTGCCCATATTCTATCTATTCTCATTCTAGTTTCTCCAATTTATTTTTAAGTATTTGTGATATGACATTTATTCTCTTTTTCCCACACTGTTGCTGAATAATTTTTGTAAACTGACCATCTTTAAATAACTTTTCTTTGTTGTTCTCGTAAAGAGTCAATATATCTTCTTTCATTTCTTTTTCAGAAAGTTTTCCACACCAATACTCGTCAATGATTCCATTTATCACAAATGCAACGTCCCTTTGATTTTTACAATATGTTCTATATTTCAATATATAATCACCTCCACATATAACATATTATATCATGCAGTCCACAGATTCACAATAAAATCATACTATTATTCACCTATTTCTTTATTGTTTTATTATTATTTTCTTATCAATCTTTTATTTCTATATTTATAAAATAATCTTACTGTTTGGTTGTCAACAAGCATCCAACTGGAATAGCAATAATCCCTATCACTTCAAAAAATGCACTATATGTAAACTTCTAGAGATTTTGCAGCTAAACATAAAAACATCCAATAATTACAGGCTTTTTATGGAATATTGCATGATTTTATTAATGTGTATTTACAACTATTGATTCACCTATATTTTTACAGAAAATCCAGTATTTATGCGGTCATATCAACTTTAGTTGTAAAATTACTGTAAGTTCACTCTATAACCGCAAATGTGCCAACTCGTTTAACTACAATCCCTATGTACTTCAATATTTTCGTCTTAGTCTCCATATTTTCTGCCTGACCCCCCTCACAACTGTATATCCAACATAGATTACAAGTGCCATCGTAAAAAGATTGATGGATAGGATTGATTTAATAACATCAGCCATAAACACAATTATTGCAAATATACATACACTTTAACTGGAAGAGACAGAAGAATCACCTTCCTCTGCCCCTATTCCACATCTTATCTTTATCAGTATCTCTGCCAACACTCTCATCATAAATTCTCTGGAACTCCTTATAAAGCTCATTTCCATCTGGCTTTATCCCCAGCCTTTTCATTACATCCGAGAACAACCTTATGCTTCCACTGATATCAGCAATATCAAATCCGAATATATCAGTCTTAACAGAATCACTGACATTTTCATAACCACCTAGCTCTGATATTCTCCTGACAATCCAGCCAGCTTTGTCCACAGGCTCTTTTTCTTCATGTTCCACCAATTCCACCAATTCACTTTTACCTGTCACATTAATTATACTTTCGCCAACTCTTACCACATTCACATCAGGCGAATTATGAGGCTCTGGTATTCCTATGCCATCTAAATCAGACTGTTGTTTTCTTGATCTATCAGCTTGCTCTTTCTGTCTGCCTATTTCATTCTGAATATTTTAAGGATTCATTACCTCAACATTTGCATCCGGCTTAACAACCATTTCCGCTGTTCTCTCATCCAGCATATCCTCTTCCATCCCCGGTATGTCAACATCCCTGTCTGCAACGATTTTTTCTTTCCCAGATACCGCATAATAAGCCGTATACAAGTCTTCTTTTATAATGTCATCAGCAAGCTGTATCTGCCTCTTAATATCCTTTTTCTCCTGCTTTAGCTTGTCCAGTTCTTCCTGCACTTCCACATGCCATATCTGATATTCCCAGTACTGCTCTTCATTCTTTATACTGCGTTTCCGACTAGAGCTTTCTCTGTATATCTCATGCTGTCTGTCCTCAATCTGCTGAATCTTTTCTTCCTGCTCATTTATGAAATCCACAAGATCCACAACACTTTTGATGTCATTATTTACAATCAGCAGATATTCGTCCTGTAACTGATGAAACCGCTTCAAATCCTCTGTATACTTTGCTCCACCGACTGCAAAACGCTTCTGCTCTACAATCCTTAATCTGTATAGCTTTGCATAAAACTTCTTCTGGAATGGTGACAGCTTCGCCCTGTGCAATCCCCTGATATCCGACGAATAAAAGTAAGGCTTTGCCATCCAGGGCATATCCACATGATGCCTTAGCATATCTTCTGAAAACATCTCGTCCAGCTTTGCCAGTTTATGATAATACCGAAATCCCGGTGCCTGCACTTCCATCCACGCATCTTTCTTGAATACATATCCAAGTCTTTTCATCAGATATTTAAAATGCTCCACATTTCCGGCTGCATACGCACACATCTTAGCATCCCTAAGAATTATCTCTTTCATGGACATTTCCTTTTCCCACTTGTCCCTACTGATATTCTTTGGATTCCTGCTGTACTCTGCCGGCATGATAGCAAGCCCCAGCTCATCACAATATTTATTTGTAATAGGCTGAAGATAATTCTTCCAGTTGCCTTTCGGTGAATTGTATTTCTTGCCAGTTGTCATGCTGACACTGTTCCAGATCAGATGCCCATGCATATGTTCCCTGTCAGTATGGACTGCATACTCCGCCTCATAATCATCACCAAGCACATCCTTTGCGAAATGCTCGAGGACATACATTGCCTGCTCTGCTGTTACTTTTTCCTCCGGCGAAAACGATATGATCACATGATAGCCCTGCCTTTTACCTGTCTTATGAAATATATTCTTTGTCTCTTCCATCTGCTCAAATGCTGTATCTGGCAGGCAGTTAATACCGCCCACCAGTATACATCCTTCTGTCTTATTCGGATTCTGGATATATTCCAAAGCATTCTTCAGGTGCGATGCTGGATTTCTGCCCTCTGACTCCTGTATATTTAAGATCTTTGTAATCGCCATACTTCCAGCACCTCCCCGAATGTTTTCTTTACATCATCCAGACTGTTCTGCAATTTATCAATATCGCTGTAATACAATCTCTCCTGTGAATTGCCAAGCTTTACCGTCTGATTAATATTATTTGCAATACCTGCTATGATACGGATTGCTTTTGCCCTGTCCTCAGGATAACTTGTATCTATGTTGCCGCCCGTCCGGATCAATTCTCTTATATATGCACTTGCTGTCATTCCCGTCCGGTTAAGTGCCGCTTTTAGAATATCCATATCTTTCTCCGACAGCTTCACAGATACCTTATGATCTTTCCTGTCAAACTTGTATCTTCGCTTTCCATCTGCCATACGTTTCTCCCCTTTCGTAATTCTTCAATGCTGTATCAAACCAATCTCTTTTTATCTGTACCATTGCTTTTTTCATCCTTT
>OLGE01003532.1_pt1 | contig 12276 bp, 8 predicted proteins | sample 1605151 | NCBI WGS metagenome assembly OLGE01 (sample SAMEA3888912, study PRJEB22519) | human gut metagenome | biome: human gut; feature: human-associated habitat; material: faeces | place: Denmark | collected 2010
ACGGATCATCCTTCGTACCCGCAAAACTCAAATTTCCTCTTTGCCGCCGTTTTTTGTCCGGATCACAAAGAGAACCACACAAAGAAGCACGATGCAGATTGGAAGTGTCAGCCATACAATGGCGTCAAGTCCCACTGCCTTAAAAATACCGATCAGAAGATATCCAACCATACATACACTTCCCACAACAAACACATACGGAAGCTGTGTCACCACATGGTTGACGTGTTCACAGTGACCGCCGGCAGATGCCATGATCGTCGTGTCGGAGATCGGTGAACAGTGGTCTCCGCAGACTGCACCCGCCAGACAGGATGCGATGGAGATAACCATCATCTGTCCTTCCGGGAATACCCCGATCACGATCGGGATCAGAATGCTGAATGTTCCCCAGGATGTTCCGGTTGCAAATGCCAGAAACGCAGCAACCAGGAAAATGATCATCGGAAGAAATCCCTGCATCGCAGATGCAGAATTTGCCACAAGATCTGCCACAAAATATTTTGCACCGAGCAGGTTTGTCATGCCTGATAATGTCCACGCCATCGTAAGGATCAGAATCGGCGCGATCATGGACTGGAATCCCTCCGGGATGCATTTCGCAAACTCTTCAAATGACAGCACATCACGCATCATATAATAGATAAATGTAAATACCAGCGTGACCGCACCGCCAAGCACCAGTCCCACCGATGCATCCGAAGCTGCAAACGCATCGACAAAGGAAGCACCCTCAAAAAATCCACCGGTATAAACCATTGCCACAATACAGCTTGCGATGAGAACCGCAACCGGAAGAATCAGATCCAGCACATGTGCTTTCTCATTGATGACCTCTTCTTCATTTCCCTCATAAGGTCTTCCCGGCGTGGTAAACAGATCTCCTGCGATTGCATTCATCTCATGTTTTTTCATCGGTCCAAAGTCAACCCTGAGTACCGTCACAAGTAAAACCATGACCAGTGTCAGTATCGCATACAGGTTATACGGGATCGTCTGTAAAAATACAGCAAAACCGTTGATTCCGGAATCTTCCGGCACCGAGGATGTCACTGCCGCCGCCCACGAACTGATCGGCGCAATGATGCACACCGGAGCTGCAGTCGCATCAATGATATAGGATAATTTTGCACGGGATACTTTGTGCCGGTCTGTGACCGGGCGCATCACACTTCCCACCGTAAGGCAGTTAAAATAATCATCTACAAAGATCAGCACTCCAAGGATCATGACGGAAATCTGCGCACCGATCCTTGTCTTAATATGCTTTGATGCCCATTTTCCAAACGCAGCAGAACCGCCCGCTTTGTTAAGCATCGAGACAAGAATTCCAAGCATGACTAAAAATACAAGGATACCCACATTCCAGGCGTCCGCAAGTTTATAAACCATACCCCCGTCTTCCTGAAAGAAGATCGTGTTGATCATCAGTTCTAAATTAAAATTGGAATATAACAGTCCCCCAGTGATGATCCCGGCTAAAAGGGATGTATATACCTCTTTCGTGATGAGTGCCAGACCGATCGCAATGACCGGCGGCAGCAGCGCAAATACCGTCGCATATACACCGCACTGGTAATTTTCCGGATCTGTGATCACCCCGGATGTATTTGCCGTTACAAACAGTAATATCACGATCACTGCAAGAAAAATAAGCATTCCGATCTGTTTTCTTTTCATATGTTTCCTCCAAACATTACTGATTTTTTGTCTGTCAACAATCAATCAGAACTTTCCATATTTCTGTATTTCCATACGTTTTATAGTGTAGCGTTTCTTCTGCAATTTTTCAAACATTTTATGCATAATCATGCAATATTATAAAAGAGTATTACTGTTCACTCGTACCTCGCTCCAGTAACGGATTTTGCCGATGCTTCGCATTCCAAATCGGCAAAATCTGCTGCCACCACTGTATCATACGGCATTTTCAGTTCAGAAAATGCCTGCCTGTGAACAGTAACCCGATCTTTTCTGTCAGGATTCTGCGATCAGTTCCGAAAGCGGTGCAAATGTATATCCCATCTCCTCCCATTTGGTCAAAAGTTCATCTAAGATCTCCTCATTCGTCTTTGAAGTGCTGTGCAGCAAAACGATTGCTCCCGGATGGATCCTGGTCAGCAGTTTATCAAATGCTTCCTCCTTCGTCGGCTGGTTATCGACATTCCAGTCCACATAGGCAAGGCTCCAGAAAAATGTATTGTATCCGAGTTCTTTTGCCATCTTTAGATTTTCCGTGCTGTATTTTCCCTGTGGCGGACGGTAATATTTGATCATTTCTTTGCCCGTGATCGACTGGTATAACGATGCGACATCATCGATTTCCTTTTGGAATGAAACCAGCTCCGATATGGATGACATATCCGGGTGATGATAAGTATGATTGCCAACGGCATGCCCCTCTTCCTCCATGCGCTTTACGATATCCGGCGCTGACTCAAGGAAATGTCCCACGACAAAAAAGGTCGCTTTTGCATTGTGTTTCTTTAATGCATCCAGGATCGGTTCTGTATTTCCATTTTCATACCCGCAGTCAAAGGTCAGGTAAATTGTCTTTTTATTTTTATCGCCCACATACCATGCGTTGTATTTTTTTAATTCATCCGCTGTCACATTGCCGGTCGGCTGGGTTCCCTCCGCTCCAAAGCCCAGTCCCCAGTTATCTGCCTGATTCTGGACAGACACTGTCTCCACTGTTTTTTTCATCTGCTGTTTCTGCAGCGAACCTGCGCCCCAGCCTAAAAAGAACATAAAAACAAACAGTGCCGTCACTTTTAAAATTTTCTTTTTGTTATGGTTCATGTTTTTCCCTTCCATCCCGATTATTGATATTGCATAACATCTACGCATCGCAATCATGCATGAATGCTATACTTTACAATATTTCTTTTTGTATTCTATGTGGGAAGGCGCATGTACCATGCCCGGAAATATTGATCCGGAAAATCTGTTACAAAAAAAGTACCGTATACTGACATTTTTCTTTTTTGTCATATACAGTACTTTTTCTTTTCTATCTATTTATCTGTATTCATTTAAAACTTTCCGCCCAGATTCTCTTCTCCGTACTTACTCATAGCGCAATGCATCGATGACTTCCATCTTTGAAGCCTTGTTCGCCGGGTAATATCCGAAAAATACACCGGTCAGCATAGAGAAGAACAGTGATAACAGAATTGCTGTTGCAGATGGATGTACCGACATGATAATGTAATTTGCATACTGCGAGTACATATTCTGAATGACAAATCCAGCTACTTTTCCAAGCAATGCTCCGATTCCCACACCGATCAGGATACCAATGATGCCGCCGATCAGACAGAGCATGATCGCCTCTATAACAAACTGCGTACGGATGGTACGCCTTTTTGCACCAAGCGCCATACGGACACCGATTTCTCTGGTACGTTCCGTGATGGACACGAGCATGATATTCATAACGCCGACACCACCTACGATCAGTGAAATCGCCGCAATACCGGAAACCGCAATCGTGATCACGTTAAGTACCGTATTGATCATACCAAGGTCGGATGCCATGTTGTATGCACTGACATGGAAGTTTTTATTGCTCGCATATACCTCATCAAAATATGATAAGACATCAGCGGTTGCCTGGTTGACATCCGCAAGTGGGTCGATCATAAGGTTAAAATAATCATAGCCTGTATGGTCAGCCCCCTGAAGTTTAAAACAGGTCTGAAGCGGAATCATTACATCCGTACTACGATCTTTTTCCGGAATAGATGTGTCCACTTTTCCAAATAATGCCTGATTATATACATAAACACCAACTACAACAAAATCATAGATTCCACCATCAGATGTTGTAACAGAAACGGTTTCACCAATGGGATCTTTTCCGTTAAAATATCTCTCTGCCATCGTATCTGCGATCACACAAACTTTCTTTTTGCCATTATTATCCGCCTTTGTCAGATTTCTTCCGGCATGTATCTCCAGTTTCATATACTCTAAATATTCCGGCGTAATACCATCTAAACTGACATTTGCATAATTACTGGAATCTTTTTCATCTTTAATAGTTCCTGATCCAAGATATGTCTGGGCTGCAACACCAGTGACTTCTTCCGGATATTTTTCGATCAATCCATCGATCATATCCTGTGTAACATAATCACTGTCTGTCATCTCCGGCTGTTCCCAGGTAGCCCAGTCCTCATCATTTTCCGGATAACGTGCTTCCACATACGCCTGTACCATATTTCCGCCAAGGGAATTCATGGTTGCCGTCAGTGTACTCTGGATAGAACCACCGATCGTTGTGATAATGATCACTGAGCTGATACCGATGATGATTCCGAGCATTGTTAACAGGGAACGCATCTTATTGCTGGAAATACTCGTGACCGCCTCTTTGATATTTTCCCAAAACATTAATGCTCACCTCCATTATCTGCCACGATCTGTCCATCTAACAGAGTAACGATACGCTCTGTCTCCTGCGCAAGTTCCTGGGAGTGTGTGATCAGAACAATTGTTTTTCCCTGCTCCTCATGAAGCTTATGGAATAAGTCCATGACCATATGACCTGTCTTAGAATCAAGTGCTCCGGTCGGCTCATCCGCAAGAATGATCGCCGGATCATTGATCATTGCCCTTGCAATTGCAACACGCTGTTTCTGTCCACCGGAAAGCTCATTCGGTCTGTGATCCGCACGTTCTTCCATTCCCACCATTTTAAGCATTTCCATGGCATGTTCTTTTCCGTTTTTGGAATGTTCTTCTCCATATAGTAATGGAACCATAACATTTTTTAATGCATTGGCTCTCGGAAGGAGATTAAAGTTCTGAAATACAAAACCAATCCTGCGGTTTCTGATCGCACTCCGTACTTCATCCGACATTCCATTGACATCCTGTCCCTCCAGATAATAATCTCCCTGTGTCTGGCGGTCGAGGACTCCTATAATATTCATAAGTGTACTCTTACCGGAACCGGATTCACCGACGATGGAAACAAATTCCCCTTTATTTACGGTAAGGTTGATTCCATGTAAAATTTCAAGTTCATTTGGTTTTCCCAAATAATATGTCTTAACGATATTTTCCATTCGGATTACTGGTTCACTCACTACTCATTTCCCTCCACGCTGGTGCTCATACCTTCTGCATCTGAGGTTTCATCTGTAGATGCGCCTGTTCCCATATCCTGCTCGGAATACATCTGTTCCGGTGTAAACTGCTGTCCTTCTGTCACCGTTCCGGAGTAATCATAAATTAATTTATCTCCTTCTGCCAGATCTCCACCGGTTACTTCCGTATAGTAATCTACTTCTTCACCAACTGTGATATTCTTCTTCACCGCTGTAGCAGAACCGTCTGCATTTGCCTCTGCAACAAGTACGTATGTATTTCCGTCATCATCCGTCTTGACAAGATCATAAGGAATCGCTAATACTTCACCTTTTTCCTTGATCATGACTTTTGCTTTTACTTCCATACCGACAAGTAATTCTTTGTTATCTAAAGATATCTCTACGGAATATCCTCCGGATGTTGTCTGTCCGTCAGATCCCGTGGACTGTCCTTTGACACGTACCACTCTGGTCACAGTTCCATTAATGGTCTCATCTCCCATGGCATCCGCTGTTACAGTTGCTTTCATTCCCTCTTCAATCTTTAAAATATCAGCTTCTTCCACAGTTGCCACCATTTTTAAAGAACTGGTATCTTCGATCGTTACAAGTGGTGTTTTTGAATCTGCATTAACATCTCCGACAGAAACATTGACTGCCGTCACAACTCCACCGCAAGGTGCTGTAATATTGCAATCTTCTAACTGTTCTTTTAAATCTGTCAGTTTATCTTTGGAAGATGAATCCGATCCTTTATACTTGTCAAGTTCTACCGCACGCTGTGCATCCTCGATCGTACGGTTCGTGGTCTCTAATACTTTCTGGTAATCTTCCTCAGCAGTAGTAACTGCTTTCTGTGCAGCTAACAAAGACTGAAATTCTGCATCCGATTTATCTTCACTCTTATCCCACATAATACTCTGTGCGTTATAAGCATCCTTTGCATCATCAATTGCTTTCTGTGCAGCTGCAAGCTGTGTCTGCTGATCTTCTTTTGCACGACTGACTGTTTCTGCTGTCTGCTGTGAATTAATACTGTCTGTCGCATTTGTATCAGACATATTTTTTTCGAGATCCGCAATCTGATCCTGAATCGTAGAGGAATCTAATGTACATAATACATCTCCCTCTTTTACAATATCTCCGACCTGAACATTAACTGCTGTGATTTCTGCTAACGCTTTTGAAGTTGCATTATTCTTCGTGATACCCGATACAGTACCTTTTAATGAAATCGTATCAGATAAATCTCTCTTCTGTACCGGCTCCACCTCTACTGTATTGACTGCTGTTGCTACCTGGCTTGTCATTTTCTTTACTGAACTTCCAATGATCGCAGCTACAACGACCAGAACCACAAGCACAATAATAACTACTTTTTTCTTTCCCTTTTTCGGTTTTGTCTTGTCACCCATTTTTATTTCTCCCTTTTCTTAATTCGATTTACGGTGATTGTATCATTATCCATTTGCCAAAAAAAGGCACTTAAGCAAATATTAAGAAATCTTAAGTTTTCCATCCGTAAATCTTTCTTTTTTTGTATTACTGTAATAATACAGTGGTTTTGTTGGAGTGTCAAGACATTTTTCGTATTTGGTATAATTTTGCATACCAGTTTTCCCTGTCTTTTAGAATCTACCGTATTCTTTCATCGTATCATGTGCAAAACCGTCACATGATCCAATTCACCGTTCGTCAATCATGCAAGCATGTTGACTCACTTGCGTTCATTATATCCCGGAAACAGAGCATCATTTCCCGTGTCAGACTAAGTCCCTCCGGATCATCCGGGACATCCTCAAAATCAACCCATTCTGCGCAGGCAAGTTCCTCCTCATCCAGTCTTATCACATCTCCCTCATCATCCAGTTCACAAAAATAGCCAAGAAGAAGATTACTGTCAAATCCCCAAGGCTGACTCTTGTAATAACGGATATTTTTTACGGAAAGCCCAACCTCTTCCTTCACTTCCCTCGCCACCGTTTCCTCCGCAGTTTCACCGATTTCGGTAAATCCGGCAATCAGTGCATATCTTTTATATTCACGGTTTGCATATTTTGTCATGAGGATTTTTCTGCCGTTTGTCACGCCCACGATCACTGCCGGTGCTATTTTCGGGAAAACCATGTTGTTACAGTCCGGACATGAAAGCATCCGGAGTTTTTCACTATGTACCAGTTTATGCCCACATCTCCCACAATAGACATTATCGCGGTACCAGACATACAGATGCCATGCGGTCGCAGCTGCAAGCACCCGCTCTTTCGGCTGCATGGTGCGTGTCTCAAACATTTTATAGTATACAAATCCCAGCACCTCTATCCCTTCCCCCGGATCTGTCAGAAAATAATCATCCTCCCCGATGGAAAAAAGATAAACGCATGCAGGGATTTCCTTTCCCATCCCACGACAGATTTCAGAAAGTTCTTTATAGGTCAGATAACACACCTGACCATCATTTTTTGCCAGAATACGGTTATCTTTAAAGATCATAAGAAAACTGTCTGCCTGTGGTACCTTTTTGTGATATTCATTACTAAGATGCATCGGAAATATATCCTGAATCATTGTATTTTTCTCCTTTATCTGCATTTATTCTGACAGAACCTGAAACAAATCACACCTAAAATCTAATCTTCTTTGTGCCATCATTCAAAAAACGGATGATATTTCGCTTTGAAATACCATCCGGCCTGTCATATTATTTAACCTTTTTTAATATGTTTATGTGTAAACAGATGATCCTGACAATATTCATAATTGCCGTCACACTTTGAACAGAAACGGAACTCTAAATTCGGATCATCAAGTTCTGTCCTGCCACAAATCGCACATTTGTGCTTGGTAATGCCGGAACCCGGTCTGGGTTGACGCATCTGGGACTTGAACTGCTGTCTCCTGTGTATTTCATGCGGCGAATAACGTTTGAAATTCCGCGTTGAAAAGAAGAAAATGATAAAATTGAGCAGGGACATAAAGATTGCCACTCTGCCGGCCCATCCACTGACAATAAACTCATAAAGCGTCAGTATCGCATAAACAATCGCCATCCATTTCATCTTGATTGGGATAATGAAGTAAAGCATTACCTGCATATCCGGATACATCACGGCAAATGCAAGAAAAATGGACATATTGATATAGTTTGTGGAAAATCCCGACGCAATCGAATAAGATAACTGTGCCGCCAGTGCAGGCATCTGCGAAATTACAGATGCATTCATTGCATAATAAATACCGTACAGAACAAATGCACCGATCACGGTAAATATCATTCCACCGAAAATATAGACATTAAACCGGAAGGTTCCCCAGGTACGTTCCAGTGCCATGCCAAGCTGGTAATAAAACAATGCCATGATCAGTAAGAAGATCAGATTGGACTCTGTCGGCATAAACACCCATGTCACCAGTCTCCAGATCTGTCCATGTAAAATATGATAGGGACTGAGTGTCAGATAGCTTAAAATACCAGGCGATACGGTTCCGAATACATAGCCGATCGTATAGGCTCCGATCAGCCATATAATAAGGTTTGGAACAGCGTAACGACCAATTTTACGTTCTAATTTATTTAACCAGTTCATCGGATAAAACCCTAACCTTTCTTTGAAAACACTACTTTTTTCAGTATATCCGTATGCCTGTGCTTTGTCAATCCAGGCTGATTTTATTCATAAAAAGTTTATATTTTTCCCCGATTTGCACATTGTCTTTTGTAAAATCATGTCGTATAATGTACTTTGCTTGGCTTTTGCCCGGCATTCTTTTTAATAAGAAGAAACAGCCACTTTATTTATATATTATCCGGATTTTCCGGAGTTACTGACTGGAGGAAATTATGGAAAATAATACGCTTCACAAACTTGGAATTGATATCGGTTCTACCACCGTAAAGGTTGCTGTGCTCGACGAGCATGACAATCTGCTCTTTTCCGATTATGAAAGACATTTTGCCAACATACGGGAAACGCTTTCTTCTCTGATCCAAAAAGCATTCGATCAGCTCGGTGACCGGAAGGTTGCTCCAATGATCACCGGTTCCGGCGGACTTACACTTGCAAAGCACTTAGATGTTCCTTTCGTACAGGAAGTTATCTCTGTGTCTACCGCCTTACAGCACTATGCTCCACAGACAGACGTTGCGATCGAGCTCGGCGGTGAAGACGCAAAAATTATTTATTTTGAGGGCGGTAACGTTGAACAGCGTATGAACGGTATCTGCGCAGGCGGTACCGGTTCTTTTATTGACCAGATGGCTTCCCTGATTCAGACAGATGCCTCCGGTCTGAATGAATATGCGAAAAATTACAAAGCAATCTACCCGATTGCAGCCCGCTGCGGTGTTTTTGCCAAAACAGACATCCAGCCTCTGATCAACGAAGGTGCCACAAGAGAGGATCTCTCTGCTTCTATTTTCCAGGCGGTGGTAAACCAGACGATCAGTGGTCTTGCCTGTGGTAAGCCGATCCGCGGCCACGTTGCATTCTTAGGTGGTCCGCTCCACTTTTTATCTGAGTTAAAAGTTGCATTTATCCGCACCTTAAACTTAGATGATGAGCATGCGATCACGCCGGACAATTCGCACCTTTATGCAGCGATCGGTTCTGCCTTAAACTGCAAACCGGAACAGAATACCACTCTCTCTTCCATGCTTGAGAAATTAAACTCTGATATACATATGGAATTCGAGGTAGCACGTCTTGATCCGTTATTTAAAGATCAGGCAGAATACGATACCTTCCGTGCCCGCCACGACGGACACAATGTAAAGACAGGTGATCTTTCCACCTACGAAGGCAACTGTTATCTCGGTATCGACGCCGGTTCCACAACAACAAAGATCGCTCTCGTCGGCGAGGACGGTTCCCTGTTGTATTCATTTTACAGCAACAACAACGGAAGCCCGCTTTCCACTGCGATCCGTTCCATCAAGGAGATCTATGAAAAACTTCCGGCAAATGCACATATCGTACACTCCTGCTCTACCGGTTACGGTGAAGCTCTCTTAAAAGCAGCGCTGATGTTAGACGATGGTGAAGTAGAAACGGTAGCACATTATTATGCAGCGGCATTTTTTGATCCTGAGGTAGACTGTATCTTAGACATCGGTGGTCAGGATATGAAATGTATCAAGATCAAGAACCAGACGGTAGACAGTGTACAGTTAAACGAAGCCTGTTCTTCCGGCTGTGGTTCTTTTATCGAAACATTTGCAAAATCCTTAAACTTTTCTGTACAGGACTTCGCAAAAGAAGCTTTATTTGCCAAAAACCCGATTGATCTTGGAACACGCTGTACTGTATTCATGAACTCTAAAGTAAAGCAGGCACAGAAAGAAGGAGCTTCCGTAGCAGATATCTCTGCCGGACTTGCCTACTCCGTCATTAAAAATGCTTTATTTAAGGTTATCAAACTCTCCGATGCAAGTGAGCTCGGAAAAAATATCGTCGTACAGGGTGGTACTTTTTACAATGATGCCGTGCTCCGCAGTTTTGAAAAGATTTCCGGCTGTGAATGTGTCCGTCCGGATATCGCAGGTATCATGGGTGCTTTCGGAGCTGCTCTCATCGCAAGAGAACGTCATGAAGCTGACTATCAGACAACGATGCTTTCCATCGACGAGATCAATGCATTAACTTTTGATACCAAACTTGCAAGATGTCAGGGTTGTACCAACCACTGTCTGCTGACGATCAACCGTTTCTCCGGAAACCGCCAGTATATCACGGGAAACCGCTGTGAGCGCGGTGTCGGCGGCGTAAAAAACAAAGAAAATATTCCGAACTTATTTGAATACAAGAATAAACGCTTATTCGACTACCCTTCCTTAAAGCCGGAAGAAGCCCTGCGTGGAACAGTAGGTATCCCAAGAGTTTTAAATATGTACGAGAATTTCCCGTTCTGGGCTACTTTTTTCAAAAAACTCGGATTTTCCGTTGTACTGTCACCACAGTCCACCAGAAAAATCTATGAGCTCGGCATTGACTCAATTCCAAGTGAATCCGAGTGTTATCCGGCAAAACTTGCACATGGACATGTGACCTGGCTGATCCATCAGAATGTAGACTTTATTTTCTACCCATGTGTACCTTATGAGCGCAATGAATTTCCGGATTCCAACAACCATTACAACTGCCCGATCGTAACCTCCTACGCGGAAAATATCAAAAATAACGTGGAAGATATCACTTCCGGCAAGGTACGTTTTTATAATCCATTCATGGCATTTACCAGCGAAGAAACTTTATCTTCCCAGCTTGTAAAAACCTTTGGTGCACCGGAATTTGCCATCCCGGAATCAGAGATCCGTGACGCTGTTTCCGAAGGTTACAAAGAACTTGCTGTTGTCCGCATGGAAATGCAGAAAAAAGGTGAAGAAGTCTTAGCTTATATGGAGAAAACCGGCAAACGCGGTATTGTATTAGCAGGACGTCCATACCATGTTGACCCTGAGATCAACCACGGTATCCCGGAACTGATCAATTCCTATGGTATTGCCGTACTGACTGAGGACTCCGTTTCTCACCTTCATCAAGTGGAACGCCCTCTGATCGTTATGGATCAGTGGATGTATCATTCCCGTCTGTATGCGGCTGCAAACTTTGTAAAAACCAGGGATGACCTTGATCTGATCCAGTTGAACTCCTTCGGTTGTGGCTTAGACGCAGTTACCACCGACGCAGTCAACGACATCCTGACAAAATCAGGCAAGATCTACACATGCTTAAAGATTGATGAGGTTAACAACTTAGGTGCTGCAAGGATTCGTATCCGTTCCCTGCTCTCCGCCATCCGTGTGCGTGAGAAGAAACAGACAAAACGGACTCCTTTGAGGCACGAATCCTCCTCAATGGCGCTTCTTCCCCTTCCCACCCTTGAAGTTCCTTCTCGGCCGCTTGTTGGCCCGCTCCGGCCCGTCCGACCCCACGTCCAGCCGGCGGTAGCGCAGGCCGTCCTCGCCCTCCTCGATCACCTGATTGGAGATCTGCTCCGACTGCCGCGCCAGCTGCTGCATCGTGTTCCACTCGTCACCTACGCCGATCTTCCGGCCGCGCTGGAGGTCCAGCTGCGCATGCCGCATCTTCTTCTTCTGCTCGCGCGTCAGGTTCACGCGCACGAAGTTCTTTTCCTCGAAGTCCGCGCGCTCGTTCATTTCGCGGTCCAGGCCCAGGTC
>OLGE01003545.1_pt1 | contig 12243 bp, 7 predicted proteins | sample 1605151 | NCBI WGS metagenome assembly OLGE01 (sample SAMEA3888912, study PRJEB22519) | human gut metagenome | biome: human gut; feature: human-associated habitat; material: faeces | place: Denmark | collected 2010
GAAAGGATACAGACAGAAGTGGAAAAGGAAGATTTCTTATTAAGTCAGATCGACGAGTTTCGTGAGAAAGCGAAACAGCTGCAGGATCTGCTTGCAGCGAAGGAGAATAAAGTACAGGAACTGCAGTCGATTGTCAACGAGCGGGAAGGCAAGGCCGAGGAGTGGCAGCACATTCTGGTGGAGCGCCAGGAGGAAGCTGACAAGATCGTGACAGAGTTCACGAAGAAGGTCGATGATCTGGCAGACCGTGTGACAGCGAAGATGACCGAGATTGAGACAAGCATCTCGGGGCAGGTTGCGGAGGTAAAGCGTGCGAGCGAGGAGCAGCTTGCATCGAACCGCAAGCTGAATGAGGATCAGATTGCTGCAAATAAAAAGCTTTCCGAGGAGCAGCTTGCGACAAACAAGCAGTTTTTGGAGGAGCAGGCAATCGCGAACAAGAAGCTTTCCGAGGGACAGATCGCCGAGGTCAAGGCGTTGCTTGAGAATGCGACAGCACAGCTGGAATCCATCAAGACAGATCTCTCCGAGAAGGTACATTCGGAGAACGTGAAGTGCTACCGCAACATTCAGGATCTGTTCAACGAATTTGATTCCAAGATCGAGAAGATGGACGAGATGGAGCAGGGAGTCGGATCGGTGAAGGGATATGTCAAATGTCTTTCCTGGTTTGCAATTCTGAACTTTGTTGTTCTGATCGGATTCATCCTGTATTCTCTCGGTGTGTTTAATTTTTAGCTTTAAGGAATAGAAGATCATATGAGTACAGAATCAAAGAAAGTGTGGGTCGTGGGGCATAAGAATCCGGATACGGATTCGATATGCGCCGCGATTTCTTATGCATATCTGAAAAACCAGAGCGGGGACAAGAAGACTTATGTGGCAAAGCGTGCGGGCGCGGTGAATGAGGAGACCCGCTACGTGTTAGAACGCTTTGGCGTGGAAGAACCGCCGCTTGTGACCTATGCCGGTGCACAGATCAAGGATATCAATATCCGCAAGACGGCCGGTGTCAGCAATCAGATCTCGCTGAAACGGGCATGGGAGCTGATGAAAAAGCTGGAGGTTGTAACGCTTCCGGTTACCAATCAGTTCGGCAAGCTGGAAGGTGTGATCGTCACCAAGGATATTGCGACGTCCTACATGGACGTGTTGGACAACTGCGTGCTCTCAAAAGCGCGCACACAGTACAAGACGATTGCGGAGACGATCGACGGTGAGGTCTACGCCGGGAATGAGCATGCACATTTTGTGCGCGGAAAAGTTGTGATTGCAACCTCCAACCCGGAATACATGGCGGATTATATCGAGGACGACGATCTGGTGATCTTAGGCGACCGCGAGGAGGCGCAGATGCAGGCGATCCGGTCGAACGCGAGCTGCATCATCATCGGCGGCGGTCTCGAGGTGGCGGAAGAAGTCAAAAAGCTTGCGGAGAAGCGGGACTGCGTGATTATCACAACGCCGTTCGACACATTTTCCGTGGCGCGTCTGATCAATCAGAGTATGCCGATCAAGCAGTACATGACCAGACGGGAGCTCGTCACGTTTGACATTGACGATTATGTGGACGACGTCAAGGATGTCATGTCGCGGGTGCGCCACAGAGATTTCCCGGTGCTCGGCTCAAACGGCAACTACATCGGAATGATTTCCAGACGTAACCTCATGAATATGCAGAAAAAACAGATCATTCTTGTCGACCACAACGAGAAGTCACAGGCGGTGGACGGAATCGGAGAGGCGGAGATCTTAGAGATCATCGACCATCACAGACTGGGAAGCTTAGAGACCGTATCGCCGGTTTATTTCCGGAATCAGCCGCTCGGCTGTACCTCGACAATTATCTATCAGATGTATCAGGAGCAGAGGGTGGAGATTCCGAAAGAGATCGCGGGACTTTTGCTCTCGGCGATCATTTCCGACACGCTGATGTTCCGCTCGCCAACCTGTACACCGTTTGACAAGGGCGTTGCAAAGCGGCTCGCAGAGATTGCGGACGTGGATATTGAGGATCATGCAAAGAAAATGTTCCGCGCCGGAAGTGATTTCAAGAACAAGACGACCGAAGAGATTTTCTATCAGGATTTCAAGATTTTCCACACGGAAGACTGTGATTTCGGTGTTGCCCAGATCAGCGCCATGAGCGGAGAGGAATTAGAACAGATCGGAGAACAGCTCCGCCCGTTCCTGCCGCAGGTGCTCGGCGAGAAGCGTTTAAATATGGTATATGTCATGCTGACGGATATTTTGGAGGAATCTTCCAAGATTATATTTGCGGGGGAGGATGCCGGAAAAATTCTGGCGCATGCGTTCAAGAAGCAGGAGGATGCGGATGGCATCCTGTTGGACGGCATTATCTCACGTAAGAAACAGATGATACCTACACTCATGAATGAGATGTCAGAGCGAGCGTAGCTCGCTCTGTGAGCATAGCCCGCTCTGCGAACATAGCCCGCTCTGCGGGCATGGCTTAAAGGCTTTGGCGGTAATCCCTCGGGGATTCCCCAAAGCTTTTTTTGTATGCTCTCGAGAAGGTCGAGTAATTCTGAAAGCCGCAGGAATAGCATACTTCCGTGATCGGCGTGCCGGCGGCGATCAGCTCTTTGGCGAGAAACAGCCGCTTAGTGAGCAGATAGCCGCCGATGGTGTAGCCGGTCTGCGCCTTGAACGTGTGCATCAGGTAGGAGCGGCTTAAGTAAAAGCGGGAGGCCAGGTCATCGATCGAGAGATCCTCGGTCAGATGAGCGTTTAGATAGGTGAGAATCGAGAGAATCTTCTCGTTGGAAGCGGAGTCTCCCACGAATTCAATGTGGTGGTGCAGGGCGGCGCGGTTGAGCTGAATCATAAATTCCAGGAATAAAAGCCGGTGGTGCAGCGCCGCCGCATAGTCGTCGTCGTTTAAGGAGGCGTCCAGCGCGCGGATGGAGGCACCGAGCCTGCCGCCCTTGGAATCCTGCAGACGGAGGATGTGTGCCTGCTCGCGGTATGCCTGCTTAAAGCAGAAGGAGAGATCGCAGTCTTCTCCGGCGTACTGCGTAAGAAAATCCGGGGAGACATATAAAATGATGCGCTCGTAGGGAAGGTTCGAGTGGATCTCAGGTTTGTGTACTTCCCCGGCATTGACCAGGACAATATCGCCCGGGGCAAGCTGGTAGGTGCGCCCCTCAATACAGTAGGTCACGTCACCGCCGAGAAGAATTAGGATCTTGTGAAAATCGTGATAGTGATAGGAAAACTCCTTTTTATTCTGATCTTTCAAGTGAAATAATTTAAAACTCGATGTCAGATAACCGACTTTTTTATATTCCGGCATATAGGCACTCCTTCCGAATTAGATGAATAAAATGCTGTCAGGAAAAACAAACTGCCATTCAGGGAACTTTAATCCACCTTTTCCCCTGACATCAATCCAACCCTAACATAAAAAAGCACAATTTGCAATATACACAGCACTGGACGAGTATATATTTTAAAAAGTGTTTTATATAATAGAAACATATGAAAGAGACCAGTTACAGGAAATAAATGTTTTATAAACTTGAAATAATAAGATAGAAAAGAAGGAGAACGGCATGAAGAATTTCAGCAATTACAACGATTACAGTACAAAAGAAGAGTTACATTTTGAATCAAAAGCAGTACACGGAGCACTTGGTACGGAGCCGCTTACCGGAGCCGTCAGCATGCCGATCTTTCAGACGGCAACTTTCCGTCATCCGGAACTTGGGGAATCCACAGGATTTGCGTACAGCCGTCTTGAGAATCCGACCAGACAGGAATTAGAGCGTACCATGGCAATCTTAGAGGGTGGGATCAAAGGATTTGCATTTTCCAGCGGACAGGCAGCTAATATGGCAGTATTTTCCCTGTTAAATCCGGGAGATCATGTGATCTTATCTGACGATATTTATGGTGGAACATTCCGTATCATCGGCGATGTTTTTGGAAAATACGGAATCGAGCACACTTATGTGGATATGTCGGAACTTGATGAGGTAAAGGCAGCAATCCGCCCGAATACAAAGATGTTCTTCATTGAGACACCAACCAACCCGATGATGAAAGTGGCAGATATCCATGCACTTTCTGAGATCGCAAAGGGTATCGGAGCACTTACGGTTGTAGATAATACGTTTTTGACACCGTATTTCCAGAAACCGTTACAGCTTGGAGCAGATATCGTAACACACAGTTCCACGAAATATTTAGGAGGACACAATGATACGATTTCCGGTATCGTAGTTGTAAAGGATAACGAGGAGATCGCAGAAAAGATCCATGTTCACATTAAATCCCATGGCAGTCAGCTTGCACCGCTTGACAGCTGGCTGATCTTAAGAGGAATCAAGACTCTGGCAGTTCGTATGGACAGACATAATGAAAATGCAAAGAAAGTTGCGGAGTGGCTCAGAACACAGCCGAAAGTACAGAAAGTATATTATGTGGGATTTGAGGATCACAAGGATTATGCAGTGACCAAAAAACAGACGACGGGTTTTGGCGGAATGATCTCATTTACCGTTGACAGCTTTGAAACAGTAAAGAAAATCTTAAAGGGTGTTGATATGATCATGTTTGCAGAGAGCCTTGGCGGAACAGAGACACTGATCACTTATCCGACCACGCAGACACATGAAGATACACCGCTTGATATCAAGGAAAAACTTGGCATCACAGATTGTTTCCTTCGTATGTCAGTCGGAATCGAGAATGCAGATGATATCATCGCAGATCTTGATCGTGCAATGAATGCGTAAAAACGCGGCGCAGAAATGAGGATTACCATGAAATTTACAAAAATGCAGGCATTTGGAAATGATTATGTATATATTGATGCCATTCATCAGAATATTACAAATTTACCGGAGCTGGCACGTTTTGTCAGTGACAGACATTTTGCAATCGGATCGGACGGTATGGTTTTAATCTGTCCGTCTGATAAGGGAGATTTCCGGATGCGGATGTTTAACCCGGACGGTTCAGAAGGCGAAATGTGTGGCAACGCACTTCGTTCTGTCGGGAAATATGTCTATGACCATAAACTGACGGATAAGACAGAACTTGTGATCGAAACACTTGGTGGAATGCAGCATTTGAACCTGACTGTGACGGATGGATTAGTGTCTAATATCCGGGCGGATATCGGGGAGCCGAGACTGAATACGAAAGTAATTCCTGTAAATACAAATTTAGATCAGTTCGTGGAACAGCCGGTGGAGGTCTTAGATAAAACATTCCATATTACAGCAGTATCTTGGGGTAATCCACACTGTGCAATGTTTGTGGATTCTGTTGCAGACCTTGATGTGGAGCGTTACGGAAAGACGATCGAACATATGACATCCCTGTTTCCAAACAAGACGAACGTCACATTTGCTGAGTTTGTAAAACGTGATTATATCAAGATCCGTGAGTGGGAGCGTGGAACCGGTGAGACGATCGGATGTGGGACAGGCTGTTCGACAGCGGTTGTCGCAGGTGTTTTAACTGGAAGAACAGACCGCAAAGTTACTGTGGAGCAGATCGGCGGACCGCTTTTGATCGAGTGGGATGAAAAAACGAACCATCTGTTTATGACGGGACCATCACACACCGTATTTGAAGCGGAGATTGATGCGTCACATATTTTAGAAAAATAAAAGAAATTGTTACTGTTCACGCGGGGACTTGGCATCTGCTGTCAGGTTGTGCGCCAGAGACTGAATTTTGTGAACAGCAGCAGAAATTTGATATCGGGGCTGCCGTGCAGAATGTACGGCGGCTTTTCATGGTTTGAAGTTGTACATTAAGAATAAGGACGATTTATCATAATAATTGCCGGAAATGAAAATTAAAAAATGATATCTTTGCAGTTTTAAATTGTCCGGAACCGGAGGAAAAATGAAATTAAGTAAGATTTGTGAAAAGATAAAATATGAATGTTTACAGGGAAGCATGGATGCAGAGGTCAGGGACATCATCTATGATTCGAGAAAGATTGCAAAAGAAACCATGTTTGTCTGCATGGTGGGAGCAGTGACGGATGGTCATAAATATATTCCGGATGCGGTGGGAAAGGGGGCAAGCGTCATTGTTGTGGAGCGTGATGAAGAAGCTGCTCAGATCCCGGGTACGATCACGGTGTTAAAAGTGGAGTCTGCCCGCTATGCACTGGCACTGATGTCAGCAGCGCTGTTTGACTATCCGGCAGAAAAACTGATTACGATCGGACTGACCGGTACAAAAGGAAAGACAACCACAACATACATGATCAAAAATGTGTTGGAAGCGGCCGGCAAAAAAGTTGGACTTATCGGAACGATCGGTGTAATGATCGGAGATGAAAAGATTCCGTCTAAAAACACAACGCCGGAATCCTACGAACTGCACCGCATGTTTGCATCTATGGTGGAGGCAGGCTGCGAGTATGCGGTGATGGAGGTATCATCCCAGGGACTTAAGATGGACCGTACAGCGGGAATCATGTTTGATTATGGTGTGTTTACCAACCTTTCCCCGGATCATATCGGACCAAATGAACATGCATCTTTTGAGGAATATTTAGAATGTAAGAGCATGCTATTCCGCCAGTGCAAGATTGGTATTTTAAATGCGGATGATGAGCACAGCGAGGCAGTTGCAGCAAACCATACCTGTGAGATCCACAGTTTTGGCGTAGAGGATAATAATGAAAAAACATTTCTTGGGAAGCCGCTTGATCTGGTTGCAGCGGATCTTGGATTTATCAAGGAGAATGGAAAACTCGGTATGCATTTTCATGTAAAAGGCTGCATGGACTGTGAGGCAAGAGTGCATATTCCGGGTAGATTTTCGGTATACAATTCACTGGTGACCATGTTGGTATGTCATCTGGCAGGAATTTCGGATCAGGCGATCTTAGATGGTTTAAACAAGGTACAGGTTAAAGGCCGTGTGGAAATGCTTCCGGTATCAAAAGATTATTACCTGATTATTGACTATGCACACAACGAAGTCAGCACCAGAAGCGTGCTTACAACATTGATGGAATATCATCCGAAACGCCTGATCTGTGTGTATGGCGGCGGTGGAAACCGTTCAAAACTGCGCCGTTATGATATGGGAGAGGTGACCGGTGAGATGGCGGATCTCTGTGTACTGACCTGCGATAATCCGAGAGACGAAGAAATCCGTGATATCAATAACGATATTAAAGTCGGACTGGCAAAGAGCAATGGAAAGTATATCGAGATCGACGACAGAAAAGAAGCAATCGCTTACTGCATGGTAAATGCCCAGCCGGGAGATATGATCGTACTGCTCGGAAAAGGGCATGAGGATTATCAGGAAATCCGTGGCGTGAAGTATCATTTTGATGAACGTGAGGCAGTGGCTGAGATCTTAGAGGAGATCAAAGAAGGAAAACGTGTACGCACGGTGTAATTGCTGATAACAGGAAGTGTGTGGAAGATGCAATCGATGGATTGGAACAACGGGTTTGCCCGAAAAGCGGGAAAATATTTTATTGTAATACCACACGAAGTGAACGAAATTGGAGGAAATATTTTGAATACAATTACTGTAGAAGAACTGGCACAGAACGGAACAGAGGGACTGCAGCTTATAGATGTCCGTCCGGAAAATGATTTCTCGCACGGAGCGATCGAGAGCGCTGTTAATCTTCCATTAGAAAAGATTGAAGCGGGTGAGACAGCTATTTTAAAAAAAGATCAGCCTGTTTATCTGTACTGCCATGTGGGTGAAAACAGCCGTGATGCAGCTGAAATATTAGAGGACGATGGGTTTACGACTGTCAACTTAGAGGGTGGTTACCGCGCATGGTTAAGATATCAGCTCACGCGCGTGACAATGGAGGACGATTCAAGAAAAGAGCGCACGGAGCAGATTGAAAAAAGCCTGATCAAAAAATTCAGAAAACCAATCTGGAGCCGTTTCACCAAAGCACTGCATGATTATGAAATGATAAAGGACGGCGATAAGATTGCAGTGTGTATTTCCGGTGGAAAAGATTCCATGCTTTTGGCAAAACTGTTTCAGGAATTATACCGACACGGAAAACGCAATTTTGGACTTGTTTTTTTGTGCATGAATCCAGGTTACAACGAGGAAAACTGGCGTATTATTCAGGAAAATGCAAAACTTCTTGATATTCCGCTCACGACATTTGAAACACAGATCTTTGATTCTGTTGCGGAGGTGGATAAGAATCCGTGTTACCTGTGTGCAAGAATGAGAAGAGGATATCTGTACTCCAAGGCAAAAGAGTTAGGCTGTAACAAGATCGCGCTGGGACATCATTTTGACGATGTGATCGAGACGATCCTGATGGGAATGTTGTACAGCGGCAAAGTGGAGACCATGATGCCAAAACTTCACAGCCAGAACTTTGAGGGCATGGAACTGATCCGTCCGCTGTATCTTGTCAAAGAAGAGGATATCAAGGCATGGCGTGATTACAACCGCCTGCAGTTTATCCAGTGTGCATGCCGTTTTACTGAAAACTGTACAAGCTGTGGCGGGGCAAAAGGTTCGAAACGTGAGGAGATGAAAGATCTTGTGACGGAACTTCGCAAAAAGAGTGAGTTCATCGACAGTAATATTTTCAATAGTGTCAGCAATGTGAATTTAAAGACCATCATTGGTTATAAGAAAGATGGAGAGTATCACAATTTCCTGGATAATTATGATGCTGAGTAAAAGCGGATTTTTCGGGTAAAAGTGGGCGAATAAATATGGTAGAAAATCGAGGCGAAAATCCTTACTTTTAAAGTAGGGATTCGTTTGGTGTTGAGAAAGGAATCCTGCGTTGCGGGGTTCCTTTTTTGCGTGGAGGATTTGTAGTGAAGCGGTGCGGGGGTGTGGCTGTCAGCCCCCCCAGGTTCGCCATTCCAGCCCCAAAAGAGCCCTGCACCTTACATGCAAAATGAATCCCCCTACCCCAAAAACCACCCACGAAAGGAGTTCACCTATACAATGAAAGTCCACAAAACAATCACCTACGAATACAAAAACGCCCCAATCCCCGGCGGCGGCTACGTCACCGGTTTATTGTACCACCCAAAACAGCCCGGCATCCTCTATGCCAGAACAGACATCGGAGGCGTTTACCGGTATGAATACGAAAAAAAGTGCTGGAAAAGCCTCATCGACAGTGTGAGCATGGAGGACATCTCCGAAACATTTCCAATCGCATGCGCACTCGATGAAAAGAAACCGGAGCGCCTGTACATCATGAGCGGCATTAACGGACAGGGCTATGGAAAATTTTCAATTTCAGAGAATTATGGAGAGACATTTATTCACAAAAAAATCCCGGTGACCGTTCATGGCAATCTTTGCGGAAGAGGAACCGGATACCGTCTGGTGGTAGATAAAAAAGATGAAAACACACTTTATTTTGCAAGCCAGTTAGATGGTCTCTGGAAAACCACAGACAGAGGAGATACCTGGGAACGGCTTCCTTTAGAGGAAAATTACATGACCTGTGTCTGGGTATCGGATGATTCGAAAACAATTGTTGCAGGAACCGCAGGATATACGACAAGGGAGAGTGATACGCTTCGCGGTCACAGCCTGTATGTTTCCTATGATGCAGGGCAGACGTTTGAAAAACTGATGCAGCCGGAAAATGTCATGATTCATGACAGCAAAATGAACGGTCTTGTGGCATCGCGCTATGACTATGATGGAACATACCTTTATGTGACGATGAATGTCACCGGAAGATGGAATTATGTGGTCGACCTTGGATATAGCTGTGATTCCGGGGATGTGATCGGTGGAAAGGTTTTGCGGTATTATTTTTCAGATGGAAAAATTGCAGGGTATGATGACATTACACCGGATGCGGATGGCACGCTGACAGCAGATTTTTTAAATTATGGTTTTGGCGGTATTTCTTCCTGTAAAACAATGCCGGGACTTCTGGTGTGTTCAACGCTCTGCAGGGAAAAAGAGAGCGATGAAATCGTATATCTTTCGAAAGATTATGGCAGCAGCTGGAGCGTGAGTCTCTGCGGACTGGAAAAGGGGGATTTATATTTTAATACTTCCTACATGAAACCGGAGTATAACGGAAACCATTGTCTGCTGCACTGGCTGAGTGATATTAAGATCAATCCGTTTGATCCGGATGAGGTATGGTTTAATTCGGGAACCGGCGTTTTTATGACGGATGCGCTGCTCAGTGAGCATCCGCGCTATCATGATGCGTGTACCGGAATCGAGGAGACCGTTCATCTGAATGTATATGCGCCGGTTGATGGAGAGGTACAGCTTGTGGATATCGTTGGAGACCTCGGCGGATTTGCATTCCGGAATCTTGATGAACCCTGTAAAAATTCTTTTGATGACAGCGAGGGCAACCGTTACATTACCTGTATCAACGCAGATATTTCCGATGCGGACAGTAATCTTGGCATTGTGACGGCGAGGGGAAACTGGAAAGGAAAAACCAAAGGCGGTCTGGTGCGCACATGCGATAATTTTAAAACATTTGACCGGATCGGCATGCCGTTTGGTATCAATGCAGAGATCGACAAGAAACTGCATGAGATCGAAAACCCGAATGTCAATGCCGGATGGGTGGCAGTGTCACCGGATGGCGTCAATATTGTATGGTCGGTTGCGGATGGGATAAGGCTTCCGGTGGAACTGGTGCTTGTCAGCAATGATGGAGGACACAGTTTTCAAAAAGCAGGAGTGTTTGATCTGGCGGGGCAGCCTGTTGAGACGGGATATCTGAAAGTATTTTCCGACCGCAGCAGGAAAGATCTGTTTTATGGTTTTGGCGGTGCGTCCGAAATCTATGTGAGCAGGGATGGAGGAAGAAACTTTTATCAGAAACAGCCGAAAGAGGCATTTCCGGTCTGTGATTTTGGCTATATTGATACTGCAAATAAGACGGAAGTGCGCGGTGAGGGCGGAAAGACTGGCATATTTTACCTGGCATTGGGCGATGCAGGACTTTATAAACTCTGTTATGACACGAAAACAGAAGAAATCCATGTGAAACGCCTGACGGACACGGGGGATGCCTGCTACCGGATGGGACTTGGGGTGATCGGAGAGGACAGGGATTATCTGACAGAGGAAAAAGCAATTTATTTCTGCGGACGCCTTGAAGGGGAATATGGTTTTTACCGCACGTTTGATGAGGGAAAATCGTATGAGCGGCTGAATCAGGATAACCAGATGTACGGCGAGATCAACAGTATCGATGGGGATAAAAGAAAGTTTGGCAGATTTTTTCTGGCGACCGGGTCACGCGGTGTTTTGTATGGGGAGATGAAACGTCAGAGTCGGAAAATATAATATAGCAGAAAGATAAATTTTGGGAGAGAAGAATTCATTTACCGGATTTATCAGGTGTAAAGACGAACGTAAGAATATATCTATATATTAAGAAAGGAAAAGTTAGATGAGAGTTTACGAAGAAAACAACAGATTTGTAATTGCAGATGGAACATTGACATTATGGTTAGAACCATGGGGAGAAAATTCCTTCCGTGTGCGCATGACCAAAGAGGCACAGATGGATGCACATGACTGGGCGCTGACCGAGGAGGTAAAAATGTGTCCGCTTCAGGTGGAGTGTAAAGAAGTTGATACGACGGATCCATGGTACAAAGGCGAGGAGTTTGCAAAATATCATCAGACCGGAAAAGTTTACACCGTTAAAAATGGAAAAATCACGGCCGTGATCTCCCCGGAGGGATGGATCAGCTATTATAATCAGAAGGGAGAACTTCTGACCGAAGAGTACTGGAGAAACAGAAACCGGATCAACCGCTACTGTGTGCCGCTGCGCATTGATGCGAGAGAGTTAAAACCGATCCCGGGCAGTACGGATTACGAACTGACTATGCGTTTTGAGGCGTTTGATGATGAAAAAATATTTGGTATGGGACAGTATCAGGAAAAGCATATGGATAAAAAAGGCGCGGTATTAGAGCTGGCACACCGTAACAGTCAGGCAAGTGTTCCATTCTATGTATCGAGCAGAGGCTATGGATTTTTCTGGAACAATCCGGCAATTGGAACTGCAACCTTTGGTATGAATAAGACTGAATGGTATGCAAAGTCCACGAAGAAAATGGACTATTTCCTGACCGCAGGAGACACACCGGCAGAAATCCTTATGCAGTATACTGCAGCAACGGGAAGAAGCCCGATGATGCCGGAGTTTGGTTTAGGTTACTGGCAGTGTAAGCTTCGTTACCGTAACCAGCAGGAGATCTTAGAGGTTGCAAGAGAGCATAA
>OLGE01003549.1_pt1 | contig 12216 bp, 9 predicted proteins | sample 1605151 | NCBI WGS metagenome assembly OLGE01 (sample SAMEA3888912, study PRJEB22519) | human gut metagenome | biome: human gut; feature: human-associated habitat; material: faeces | place: Denmark | collected 2010
CAGGCGGGTGCCGCGTGCGTTGCCACGACGCATTATGCCGAGCTGAAGGCATACGCGCTGGACACGCCCGGCGTGTGCAATGCCTGCTGTGAGTTTGACGTGGATACGCTCAAACCGACCTATCGGCTGATTATCGGTGCGCCGGGTAAATCCAATGCGTTTGCAATTTCCGAGAAGCTGGGGCTGTCTCCGGACATCATCCGCCGGGCACAGACGCTGGTCAGCACCGAGAACAAGAGCTTTGAAAACGTCATTGAGAAGCTGGAGACCAGCCGCGTGCAGATGGAGAAGGAGCGCGAGGAGGCAAAGCGTCTGCGGGAGGAATTCGAGCGCTTCAAGGCGGACGCCGAGGCGGAGATACGCAAAAAGACCGCCGCCGCCGAGCAGGAGGCGGAAAAGGCGCGCAAGCGCGCCGCCGCCATGGTCGCATCGGCAAAGGCATCCTGCGATTTCCTGTACGATCAGATGGAGAAAATGCGCCGGGCACAGGAATCCGCCAAGGCGGCGGAGGAGCTGGAGGCGGCACGCAGGGCGGTGCGGGATCACCTGCGCGCCACGGGCGACACCTATGATCCGATTGAGGAGCCGGTCGAGGAGGACGGGGACTACGTTCTGCCGCGCCCGCTCCATAAGGGCGACCGCGTCCGGTTGGTGACGGTCAACAAGGAAGGCGAGCTGACCGATGAGCCGAAGAACGGCATGGTGACGTTTCAGGCAGGCGTTCTGCGCGTCCGGGCGCGCGTTGCCGACCTGCGCCTGCTGACCGACGCAGACGTAAAGAAAAAGGAAAAGCAACCGAAATCCACGGTCACGGTGGAGCGTTCCGGCGGGTTCCGGAACGAGATCGACCTGCGCGGCATGATGGGCGATGAAGCGTGCCTTGCGGTGGATCAGTATCTGGACGAGGCAGTCATGAACGGCTGTGAGAGCGTCCGCCTGATCCATGGCAAAGGAACCGGCGCCCTGCGCACGGCGATCTGGAAGTACCTCCGGGGCGATCGACGGATTGCTTCCTTCCGCATCGGACGCTACGGCGAGGGTGACGGCGGCGTGACGGTGGTGGAACTCAAATAATCGGAATGCTCCCGGATGCCGGGGCAATATGTGTTCATCCGAACAGAACAAGCAAGGAGGGGTTCCGTTATGAACGGACTGCATTTGATTCAATACCTGAAAGAGGCAAGCTACCCTGTGACCGGCACGCCGCTGGTGGCATTTCTGGGCGACAGCGTGACGCACGGCGCGTTTGAGTGCCTGCAGAGTGCCGGGGAAAACTGCAATTTCGATTTTGACGCCGTGTATCATGCCGTGCTGGCACGCGAGCTGCGCCGGATTAACAACTGGCTCCCGGTGAGCATTCTCAATGCGGGTGTAGCGGGCGACAGCGCCAAGTGTGCTCTGTCGCGCATCGACCGGGACGTGATTGCCCGCCGCCCGGATCTGTGCGTGGTCAATTTCGCGCTCAATGATGTCAACGATCCGCTGGAGGTCTACCGCGCCTCGCTGGGCGAGGTGTTCGACCGCCTTGCGGCGGCGGGAATCCCGGTCATCCTGCTGACACCGAATATGATGAACACGTATGTCCACTCGGATACCATCCCCATGTACCGCGCGTATGCCGCCGTGACTGCCGACTACCAGAACAGCGGGCGCATGGATGCCTACGTGGATGCGGCGCGGGCGCTTGCCGCCGAGCGGGATATTCCCGTGGCGGACACCTACCGCCGCTGGAAGTCGCTGGCTGCCGCGGGGGAGGATACCACCGCCTGCCTTGCCAACTACATCAACCATCCGACCCGCCCCATGCACCGCCTGTTTGCCGAGGCGTTGCTGGAGGTTCTGGAAACCGTGTGACCGGGAGGTATCGAAAACATATGATGAACAAAAAACGGTATGTGCGAATGCTGACAGGGCTGACAGCCCTGCTTCTGGGGCTGTGCGGCTGTGCCGTACCGCCGGAGACAACCTCTGCCCCGAGCGGGGTGCAGGCGCCGGTTGCCCCGGCAAACGTCCCGGAGAAGCCGGATGCCGCCGATGCCGGAGGCGCGCCCGTGACGCTGAATCTTGCCGATTTCGGCGCCGCCGGCAACGGACAAGCCGATGATACGGCAGCGCTGCGGAATGCTGTTTCCGCTGTGCTGGAGGCAGGCGGCGGGACGGTGTACCTGCCCGCCGGAACCTACCGGCTCACGGACACGCTGATGCTGACAGGCGACGACTCCGCCCCCCTTACCCTGCGGGCTGACCCGACCGGACAGACTGTCCTGGTGGCGGATGCTTCCGTGAACGGCCCTGCCGTTTGGATCGAGCGGTCGGGCGTGACGCTGTTCGGGCTGGATATCATCCTCGGCACGACCGAGGATCAGCCTGCCGTGCTGGTGACGGGCAGCCATGTCACGCTGGATTCGGTCACGGCACGCATGACGGCAGGCAACACGCAGCCCGGCTTTCTGGTGTACGGCTCCTATGATACGCTCCGGAACTGCGGTGTCGGGTATGTGTCCGACACGCAGTATATGGTGGTGTTCAGCAAGATGCCGGGACTGGATGCGGTCGGCAATGTGCTGGAGGATTGTCACTTCGGCGGCATGGCAGGCAAGTGCGTGCTGGTCACGAGCGAGGACGACAACGGCGTACCGGAGCAACTGACGATCCGGCGCAATGTGTTCCTTGTGGTCGGGTGCGATCAGGTGGAGGTGCGCGCGGCGCGGAATCTGTATATCACCGACAATATGCTGGATGCGGCGGGTGTCTGCGTCCTGCTTGATCCGCTGCCTGCCGGCGTGCGGGGCGTGCAGATAACCGATAACTACTGCGGCGCGTCCACCGGCGGAGCGCGGACGGGCGGCGTGCGCACCGAGAGTGCCTATGGCGGCACGCTGGAAAACGTCATCGTATCCGCCAACTATTTCTGGTGTCCGAACGCGGTGCGCGTCGTTCTGCCGGAGTATACCGGCTTTTCGCTGACCGACAACTACTTCGTCCTGACAGGCGGTGATGCGGTGTACATGGCGGCGGCTGTCGGCGCGTACATGGAGGGCAACGTGGTCGCCAACATCGGCGGGCAGTGCCCGCTGAGGCTGGAGGCTGTGGACGAGATGACCGTGATACAGGGCAACGCATGGGGCAACGGGATCGAGGTGCCGGAATGGCGTACCCGCTTCGCCGCCCAGAACAGTATGTGACGGAGGAAAACGGCATGACAATGATTGTGACAGGAAAAACAAGAAAAGCGCGCCTCCTCGGGTTGGCTTGCTGTGCCGCGGCGCTGGCAGTGCTGGCGTTGCTTGCGGGCTGTAACGGGACGGAAAGCGCGACGGGAACGGCAACCGCCTCCGACAGCCGCCCGGAGACCGGGACGGCGCCGGAGAGCGAGCCGACTACTGTGCCCGCCACCGACACGGATCCCGGCACAGAGACTGTGACCGCAACCGAGCCGGAGACCGAAGCTGAAACCGAGCCGGAAACGGTTTACGACATCAGCAAGCCGGAGTTCCGTCCGGAGCTGAGCGCGTCCTACTGCAACGTGCGGGACTATGGCGCAACGGGCGACGGGCAGACCGATGACACCGATGCCGTGAGCCGCTGTCTGCGTGAAGCCTTTGAGAAATCCGGCGTGGCATACTTCCCGGCAGGCACCTACCGCATCACGCAGACGCTGACTCTGCCTGCCGACGACTCCCGCGTGCTCCGGGTTATCGGCGCGACGGGCGCAGTCCTGCTGGGCGACGAAGGGCTTGACGGCACGGTTCTGCAGGTGAACATGAAGTATAATTTCTTCCTTTACGACCTGGATATTACGCACAAGGGGCGTGGCAGCTGTGTGGATGCCCTGTTCATTCAGGCAAAGTGGTGCCGCTTTACCGGCTCCGCCGCGTCCGGCGGGGCGGATGTTGCTGTGTTCCACGGCTCCAACTGCCGCTTTACGGAATGCTCCTTTGACGTCAACGACCCGAATGTTTACGCGCTGTCCTACGTCAAGACGCAGGACGAGATATCCATCAACAACCATGTTGTGGACAACGTGTTCCGCGGCATCGGGAAGGGCGTGCTGGTCGGCAACGGCGGCACCGTGGGTGACGGACGCTGTGAGGGACTCAAAATCAACGGGAACTATTTCTACAACACCGGTGCGGAGCAGGTGCGTGTCGCCGAAATCCTGCACGTCAGCATTGCGCACAACACGCTGTACGGCTGCACCGGCAGTGCCATTGTGCTGACGCAGAGAGGCAGCGGGGCGGACGGCGTGTATATCAACGACAACCGCATCCGCATGGGCGACGGTGCACTGGCGTGCATCACAACCGTGGAGGACACGGGAAGCTACATCTCCTCCGTGAATATCAACAACAACACGCTGAGCGGCGGGCAGTACGGGCTGTATGACCCGCTGGGAATCATCCGCGCACACGTCCGGGAGAACCGCATCAGCGGGCAGAGCGAAGCGGGCATATTCCTGGAGCAGAGTGTGAACAGCGGACCGTACTTCTTCTTTGATAACATCGTGACCGAGGCGGAAGGCGTGGATTGCTTCCGCATTCCGGGGCGCGGGAGTCTTGCCTTTGCGCGCAACGTGGTGAACGGAACCAGCACGGTTTCCCCCGCTCTGCGGCGCCGGTTCGAGAAGGGCTGTGTGACCGAGAAGGGCGACAATCTGACCCGCCTTGCCATGGCGGAGCAGGTGTAACGGCTGCAGATAAACAGGAACGGCGGGCACCTCGTCTGAGGTGCCCGCCGTTTTGTTTTTAGATGTGTCCTTTACTGTTTGAAGACTTTGTCCAGCCCCTTCTGGGCACTGTCCTTATTGCTTCTCATGAAGGAGGAGAAATTCTTCTTCGGGGACTCGCAGATCATGGGGAGCATATACACCAGGTTGTCCATGCTGCCACTGCTGTTGCAGCAGACCAGCCCGATATCGCTGACCAGCGATTTCCAGATGATATCCAGCATATCCGCGTCCTCCTGCGCCTCGGAGACCTTGGCGCCCAGCTGAAGCTCGTAGTATGCGGTCTTGACTGTGCCGGTGTAGTAGCCCAACAGCTCCAGCACCTCGCCTACCATCTGGGGATTGCCCGCCTTGTTGACGGAGGCCGGAACGCCCATCAGACCGTTCCAGTTGAGCGAGCGGTAATTCTCCTGCTTCTCGTCAAACTTGGGGTAGGGAAGCACGCCGAAGCGGATTTTCTCGGTGGCAAGACTGATAAGTCCTGTCGTGGAGTACAGCTGGAACAGCGAGTGACCTTCGGCAAACTTCAGCGCGGTATAGTTCACGGAGGGCCACATGTAGGAGTAGTTTGCCTTGTACATGGTGGTCACCTTGTCGATGAGCGAGAGCATCTTCTCGGTGTTGTCCTCATAGGCAACGTAGTAGCGTCCGGTATCCTCGTCCCTGTCCACGATTTTCATGTCGCAGGAGGTGATGAACGTGATGAGCGGCACCCAGCCCCAGCCGGAAATGCCGTAGTAATCATCCACCGTCCACTTGCCGTCTCCGTTATCCTCCGAAACGGCGGATGCCAGCGAGAACAGTTTATCCACCGTCCACTTTTTGTTGTTGACCAGTGCATAGGGGTCTTCCAAACGGTAGTTCTGCAGCATATCCTTATTGAAGACCACGCAGTGCGTGCTGGAGAGGCAGAAGTCGCTGTAGCCCAGCAGGTACCTGTCATCGACCTTCAGACTTTCCATCAGGTTGCGGTTCCAGTAGGGCGCATCCAGATTGACGGAGGGCAGGTCGGTGAAGTTCATCAGACTGTTGGAGGTGACAAGATCGGTGACGCCCTGGTAGACGTGCGTGAGCACCAGCTGGTAGGCATCGTCGCCGGTTTGCACCGTGTTTGCGATTTTGCCGGAGTAGGATATCCAGTCCCCTGCGTCTGCAAACTCGCATTCCACGCCCAGCTGCTCCTTGACAAGCACGCCGCGCTCGTACACGGCTTCGTCTAAGCTGTTGCCGTCCCGCTTCTTGTCCTCGTCGAGGATAAGGAGGTCCTGGTTGAATCCGATGGCGACAACGTTGAAGGTGGTATTGTAGTTCTTTTTGGCAATGTCGGGTACGTACTCGGTGCTTGTTTCCCCGGCAGCGCCGTTCTGCCCGGAGGCGGTTTCCGTGGCGGGGGCGTCCTCTTTTACGCATCCTGCCAGGATCGAAACGGAGCTGAGCAGCATCAGGCAGGCGAGGAGCATGGCGATCAGGTGCGGTAGACGGTTTTTCATGGCGTGGTTCCTTTTTGTAAATTACGGTTGTCTCCATTATAGCAGATATCTTGTAAAAAGTAAATAGAGAATCCGAAAAAAGTTTGTCGGTTTCGTCAGTTTTGATTGCGTCCGGTGATGCGGAGACCTCCTCTCCCCCGAAAAAAGCAATAAACCCGCTTGACAATGCCGCCCGGCTGTGCTATAATGCGAAGGTTTTTAAGGAACCACTGATTTATTCGGCGGCACATCTTCGACACATCTTTTCCCGCCTGCTTCTTGCCGAAAAACTCGATGTACATCCAGTACATCTTGAGTTTTTCGCAATCGCAGACGAAAAAATCTGTACCGAATATGCACCACCTCATTAAATCAGCGTTTCCTTAAGGCTAATCGGCACTTCCTTTATAGTATGTTTGCCCGAAAGGATACGGTATCATGAATATCCGCACTTCATACAGGCATACGCTGTATGCCAGCTACCTGGGTTATGTCACGCAGGCGGTCGTGAATAACTTTGTCCCCCTCCTGCTGCTCACCTTCCAGAGCACGTGGGGTATCTCGCTGTCCCGCCTGGCAACACTGGTGTCCGTGAATTTCGGCATCCAACTGCTGGTTGACCTGGCGGGTGCCCGCTTCGTAGACCGCATCGGTTACCGCCCCTGCATCGTCACGGCACACATTATGGCTGGTGTCGGACTGATATGTCTCGGCATCCTGCCCTTCTGCCTGCCCGATCCGTTTGTCGGGATCCTGCTGTCCATCATGCTGTACGCGGTCGGAGGCGGTCTGACGGAGGTGCTCATCAGCCCCATCGTGGAGGCGTGCCCGACCGACCATAAGGACGCGGCAATGAGCCTGCTTCACTCCTTTTACTGCTGGGGGCACGTGTTCGTCATTCTGGTATCGACCGCTTATTTTGCCTTGTTCGGCATAGAGAACTGGCGGTATATGTCGTTTGCCTGGGCGGCACTGCCGCTGCTCAATGCGGTATACTTTTCGCTTGTCCCCCTGAGGCGGCTGGACGAGGCGGAGGGCACCGCGCCGATGACCATCCGGCAGCTGCTCTGCCGTCCCGTTTTCTGGCTGTTCGTGGTGCTGATGCTGTGCGCGGGAGCCAGCGAGCAGGCGATGAGCCAGTGGTCATCCGCCTTTGCCGAGCAGGGACTGAGTACGTTTGGCTCGCTCAGCGCGGCTACCCGCAAGACGCTCTCGGATCTGGCAGGTCCCTGCCTGTTCGCCCTGCTCATGGGAACGGCGCGGGTCGTGTCCGCCCGCCTTTCGCACCGGCACGATATGCGCCGGATGATGCTGGTCTGCTGCGTCACCTGCATGGGCAGTTACCTGCTTGCCGCGCTTGCCCCCTCGCCGCTTGCCGCACTGGCTGGTTGCGGGCTGTGCGGACTGTCGGTGGGCATCATGTGGCCCGGGACCTTCAGTCTGTCCACCCGTGCGTGCCCCGGCGGCGGGACCGCAATGTTTGCTTTGCTGGCGTTGGCAGGGGATTTCGGCTGTACCGCCGGACCGTGGCTGGTGGGCAGAATGGCGGGGGATACCGTCCGGTCCGGACTGCTTCCGGCGCTGGTGTTCCCGGCACTGCTGTTCGCCGGGCTTTTGGCTTGCCGCACCCGACGTCAGGGCGTCGCGGTGAAGAGGTGAGCGCGTGATGGCTGTTCTTGTCATCTTTCTGCTGAGCTGTGGCGGACTGCTCCTGCTGGTGTTCTGCAAACCGGCGGTGTCCGTGCGGGGCAGACGGGTGAGCATTTTCTGGACGGCGCCGCTGGCGGGAGCGCTGTGCATGATTCTGACCGGGCAGATCAGCCCCGGCGAAGTAGCCGAGGGGCTGACCGGCGCGGGTGAGGTCAATCCGCTCAAGATACTGGTGCTGTTCTTCTCCATGACCATGATGTCGGTGTATCTTGACGAGCTGGGCTTTTTCCGCCTGCTGGCAGTCCGCATCCTGCGGCGTGCCGGCGGGAGTCAGCGGATGCTGTTCTTTTTGCTGTATGGGCTGGTGTCGGTGCTGACCGTGTTTACCTCCAACGACATCATCGTGCTGACCTTTACGCCCTTTATCTGTCATTTTGCCGCCAGCGCGCGGATCGACCCGGTTCCGTATCTGGTTTCGGAGTTTGTCGCCGCCAACACATGGAGCATGGCGTTGATTATCGGCAACCCGACCAACATATACCTGATGAGCGGCGCGGGCATATCCTTCTGGCAGTATACGCTGCGGATGCTTCTGCCGACGGGGTTGGCAGGAGCCGTGTCCTGCGGCGTCCTGTACCTGCTGTTCCGGCGGCGGTTGCGCGCCCCGCTGGACGCGCGGGAAGAGTCGCTCCCGCGCATAGACCGTCCGACCGAGATCATCGGGCTGTGCCATCTGGGCGGGTGCATTCTTCTTTTGTCTGTTTCGTCCTTCCTGAATCTGCCCATGTGGCTGATTACCTGCTGCTTTTTCGGCAGTCTTGTGCTGTTCACCATGGGCATCAGCTTTTTCCGTCACCGCGCGCCCTATCTGATTGGGCGTTGCTTTGTGCGTGCGCCGTGGGATCTTGCTCCCTTCGTGCTTTCCATGTTCGTGCTGGTTCTGGCGCTGGAAAAGCACGGTGTGACGGCGGCATTGGGGGACGTCCTGACATCCCCGCGCACGGTGGCAGGAACGCTTCTGAGCTTTGGCGGCTCCTCGTTTCTGGCGGCGAATCTGGTCAATAACATTCCGATGAGTGTGCTGTACCGCTCGGTTATTTCGGCGTTGCCCGCCGGGACGGGGAACGGGACAGCCGCACTGTACGCGGCGGTGGTCGGTTCCAATCTGGGCGCCTTTTTCACGCCTATGGGAGCGCTTGCCGGCATCATGTGGACCGGTCAGCTCCGCGACCACGGTGTACCGTTCTCCTTTGGCTCGTTTGTCCGCTACGGCGCCGCCGTGGCAATCCCGGCGCTGACGGCAGCCCTGCTGGGGCTTTGGATTGTGCTGTGAGTTCCCGCGGGGCGAGCGGTGCACTTTTCCGGTGGAGGCTTGCTTCTTTATGCCCCCCCTTGACAACCGCCCCGCTTTGTGATACCATGTAGCAGACCTCTCCGACACGGAATACAGGCAGGAAAGGCGTTCCGCAGAAGGAACGATATTGAAAGTATGCAGTCAAATACAGCCAGAAAAAAGCTCTTGTTTATCGGCACCGGCGGCACCATCGCTTCGGAACTGTCCGAGGGCGCACTCTCCCCGGCACTGGGAGCGGAGCAGCTGCTCCGTCTTGTCCCGGACGTGCCGCGTATGTGCGATGCGGACGCGGTGCAGCTGTTCGAGCTGGACAGCACGGATATCATGCCGGAACATTGGATCCGCATCGCGGACGAAATCATCCGGCGGTATGATGACTATGACGGCTTTGTCATCGCGCACGGTACCGATACCATGGCTTATACCGCTTCGGCACTGTCCTACCTGATCCAGAACAGCCGCAAGCCGATTGTGCTGACCGGCGCACAGAAGCCGATCGGCTTTGAAACGACCGATTCCAAGCAGAACCTGTCCGACAGCTTCCTGTGCGCCGCATCGGGAATGGCGGGGGTGTTGGTGGTCTTTGGCGGGCAGGTTCTGCTCGGGACCCGTGCACGCAAAACGCGCAGCAAGAGCTTTTCCGCCTTCTCCAGCCCGAATTATCCGCCGCTGGCAACGGTTCAGAACGGACGCATGGCACTGTATTTTGATCCGACCGAGGGGGAGACGCACTTCTGCCGGTCGCTGGATCCCTCGGTGGGGCTTCTCAAGCTGACACCCGGCACGGACACGGAACTGCTGCACTTCATGCTGGGGCGCTACCGGGCATTGGTGATTGAGTCCTTCGGCGTGGGCGGGCTGCCCGATCGCGGCGGCGCTTTTCGGGCGGAGATACAGCGCGCGACGGCTGCCGGCAGGCTGGTTGCGCTGACTACGCAGGGACAGAGCGAGGGAACCGACCTGTCTGTTTACAGCGTCGGGAGCGGACTGACGGACATGGGCGTTCTTGAGGCATTCGACATGACGCCGGAGGCGTGCTTTACCAAACTCATGTGGATACTGGCAGAATCAGACGATCCTGCCGTTCGCCGCCGGCTGTTTTACACGCCGGTCTGTCACGATATACTGCCGCCGGCGGATGCGGCGACTTTGACCGCCTGCCCGCCCCGCTTTTAGAAAACGTCGAATAAACGAATAAAAAAGCGAAAGGAAGTGCCCCCATGCGCGCATTTACACCCATCCTGACCGCCCGGCAGATGCGCCGGTGCGATGCGTATACCATCCGGGAAACAGGCGTTCCCTCCCATATTCTGATGGAGCGCGCGGCGGCGGCACTGGTGCGTTGCATAGACAGTCGCCCGGCGCTGTTTCCGGCAGGGCAGGTGCTGATTCTGTGCGGAGGCGGCAACAACGGCGGGGACGGCTTTGCCGCCGCGCGTAGGCTGGCGACCGGGCAGGACTGCACGGCACGTCCGGTTGCGGTGCTGTACCTGGGGCAACCGGGCGTGGACGGCACGCCGGATCCGACCCGCATGAGCGGGGAATGCGCCCGGCAGTACGCGCTTGCGACAGCGGCAGGCGTCCCGGTCTGTACGCCCGAGGCGCTGGATCGCCTTCTCCCGGTCAGCACCGCCGTGCTGGATGCGGTGTTCGGCATCGGACTTGACCGCACGGCGGAAGGTGCTGCCGCCGATGTGTTCCGCGCGGTCAATGCAGCCGGATTGCCCGTGCTGGCAGCGGATATTCCGTCCGGCGTCATGGCAGACACGGGGGCAGTGCCGGGTGATGCAATCCGGGCTGCGGTGACCGTGACCATGCAGGCGCTCAAGCCGGGACTGCTGCTGTACCCGGGCGCCGATCTGTGCGGAGAGGTGCTGGTTGCCGATCTCGGCATTGCCACCGCGCAGGAGGAGGCTCCGTGGGCGCGTCTCGCAGACGGCGAGCTGCTGCGCACTGTACTGCCCCCCCGGCAACGCCGCACCAATAAGGGCAACTACGGCAGACTGGCGCTGGTCTGCGGCTCGACGGGAATGGCGGGTGCGGCGTTGCTGTCGGCGTCGGCGGCACTGCGTACCGGGGCGGGACTGGCGCATATCGTGACGCCGGAAGGCAACCGCGCCGTCCTGCAGACTGCCCTGCCGGAGGCGATTCTGACGCCGTACTGCGCAGATCCGCCCGCCCTGCCGCACGCCGACGGGTATGTCGTAGGCTGTGGGTTGGGCACTTCGGCGTCCGCGTGCCGGGTACTGGAGGAGGTTCTGCAAGCGGCGGAAGCGTCCGCGCCGGTGCCTTGCCCCGCCGTGCTGGATGCGGATGCGCTCAATCTGCTTGCCGCACATCCGCAGCTGTGGGACGCACCGATGCTCCGCAATCCGAACCGCGCCGTTGTGCTTACCCCGCATCCGGCGGAGATGGCACGTCTGACCGGGCTGTCCGTATCCGCGGTACTCGCGGATCTGCCGGGCATCGCGGCTGATTTTGCAAGGCTGCACGGTGTGACGGTCGTCCTCAAGGATGCACACACGGTGATTGCCGCACCGGACGGGGCGATATGGCTCTCGGTCGTGGGCAACGCAGGCATGGCGCGGGGCGGATCCGGTGACCTGCTGGCGGGCGTCATCGGCTCCCTGCTGGTGCAGGCGCGCGATCGCTTGCGGGACGGAAGTCTGTCGGTTGCCGCGGTCGCCGCCGCCGGAGTGTATCTGCATGGGGCGGCGGGTGACCGATGCGCGGCTGTACGGGGTGAGTACGGGATGCTTCCCTCGGACATTCTGCCCGCGCTCTCCGACGTAACGCGCGGGTTGTCGGACAGCAGAACAGTGCTGGGGAGCATATAAGGGCGCCGCTGCTTGATTCGGCGGCACCGGAGCAGGGAAGCGAACCATGCGCCCGGCGGGGGCTTGTCCCTTCTACCGCCGGGCGGCTTTTGCTGTCCCGGTACCCACGTGTGACCTGCCGTCTGCGGTTACCGGAAACGGCGGGGAAGGCTGACACAGCAGGCAGGAAAGCCCTCAGGG
>OLGE01003552.1_pt1 | contig 12211 bp, 8 predicted proteins | sample 1605151 | NCBI WGS metagenome assembly OLGE01 (sample SAMEA3888912, study PRJEB22519) | human gut metagenome | biome: human gut; feature: human-associated habitat; material: faeces | place: Denmark | collected 2010
AGAAGCAGGTCGTTGTCCTTGGCAAGCGTTGCGGCGGTTGAATCTATAACGGTGAGCTGATGCTCAAGCATATACATATGCGAGATGGAAGCGAGTCTTTCGGCGCTCGGGTCCTTACGCGGGTCTGCGGTGTAAACCGCGTCGATGTTCTTTGCCATCAGAACTGCTCCGCAGTTGGTCTCAACTGCATAGTGGACCGCAGCCGTATCGGTCGAGAAGAAGGGTCTGCCGAGACCGCAGCCGTAAATTACCACCTTTCCCTTTTCGAGGTGATGTACCGCGCGGTTGCGGATGTACGGCTCAGCAATTTCATGCATTGCGATGGCGGTCATTACGCGGGTGCTGATACCGAGATGCTCAAGCACGTCGGAGATGGCCAACGCGTTTATCGTGGTGGCAAGCATACCCATATGATCGGCGCGCGTTCTGTCCATATCCTCGCCCATTCTGCCGCGCCAGATATTGCCCGCACCGACAATGACGCCGATCTCAACGCCCGCCTCACGGCACTTTTTAAGCACGGCGGCTACCTTGTCAATAAAGGGAAAGTCCAGAATCCCGTCCTCCCGGTTCGCGGGTGCCAGCGCCTCGCCGGATAGCTTGAGCAGGATTCGTTTATATACCGGTTGATCCATCGGAGTATGCCTCGCCTTCTGCAATTTCTGTTCGGGATCTTTCCGATCCCCAATGCTCGTTCGGTGCTATTTTACTACATTTCCGTCCGGTTGTAAAGAGCTTTCACGGATTTTTTCCGTTTTGACGAAAAGGACGGGAAAATGCGGTCGGACTGCTCAGTATCGTCCGTTATTCAGCCACCACGATCGCCACGTCGAAGCCATGCCCTCCGCAGGACAGCGTGACGGTTCCGGTGCCTTCGCGCCCCGTGGGGAGAACGTGTCCTTCCTCGTCCACGACAAACAATTCCGGACTGCGGTTGATGTACACAACGCCGTCCGCTTTGCCGGCAAGCTCAAACCACGAGCCGTCCGCATAGGTGCAGAGTCCCCGGAGCTGCTTTTTATCGCAGTGCAGCAGGCTGACGCGATACTCATGGACCAGCGGCTCAAAGAACACGACCTTCTTGTCCGGATACGGCTGCATGGGGCAGAAGGCAGGCGGGTCTGTCTCGTAGACATAGACAGGGAATTCACAGCGCAACCCGTTCCAGACAGCTGCCACATAGGTCATGCCAGGCGAGCGTGCCGTGATGCGGCAGCAGCGGATGACGGCTATCTCCTTGTCATAATTGGAAAATTTCACGCCTGTTGTAACAGGGCGCGCCTCATAGCAGACATTCATGGAGAACAGCGGCAACGGACGCGACTCCCCGACCTTGAGGCGAAGGAAATGCGGCTTTTCCAAAAACAGTGCCGTCGGCACATACTCTGCCGGATCCTCCCACTTCACGATCTCATGGTGGACATTCGGCTCGTCCTTCTCGGAGTAGAAGTCCTCAAACATAAGTTCAAAATCGTAGGCATGCATGCGCGTCCCCCAGCATCCCCACTGATTCCCGTAGGCATACGCCAGCAGCATGGTATCACCCTTGCGGATGTGGTGCTGTTCGTCGCCGGAAATACCGCAGTTGTGCAGCATCCAGCCCGTGTTGGCACGTATCTCGTTCACGCGGCGATAAATGAGTCCGTCGTCCGACTCATACACTGCCAGCATACTGTCCTCAGAAAAGCGATAATCCGTCGACAGAGCGATAAACTTGCCGAGATCCTCGCAGTACACCATATCGTAGGAGTCATTGGATCCCCGCGGACGTGTCACCGCCACGCCCCGGTATGTCACCGTGGCAGGCCAGTCCTCGCGCGTAATATCCGCTGTTGCAACGCGCGTCTCGTGGACTTCCCTGCCGTTGATATCCCGGGACGTCCACGTATAGTAGATGTACAGCACGGTGTCCTTGACCACAAAGGAAAATTCCCCCGCGCCCCAGTTGTGCCAGTCCTCGTCGTAATAGATGACCGGTGCAGGCTTGCCCAGCCAGCGGACGCCGTCCGGTCCTGCCTCACCCCAACCGTTCCCGCACCAGCGTTCAAACGGTCCGGTCGGGGAGGTGGAGCGGGCAACAAAGCCATTGTTGCACACACCGCCGCCGTTTGCGAAAACAGTGGAGGTATATCCTATGTAGTAGTACTTACCGTACTTGAACACCGCCGGATCACAGACCGAAAACCAATCCATGGAATTCGGAACCGGTGTCATGACCACGCGTTCCTCGCTCCACGTCCTGCCTCCGTCCTCGGAGTGCCGATAGGTAAACCAATCCGCTTCGTAGCCGTCGCCCGGGGAAGCAAACCATGCCTCGCATATGTCGCCGTGCACCATGATGCTGGGTCCGTAGCGGTACCCCCAGCTCTGGCATTGCCGGGGCATATAGATGTCCTGTCCCTCATCCTTCAGGATGAGTCTGAAATGCTTATCCATGTCGGTGTTCCTTTCTTTCTTCCGTCATTTGTATTGAAATTCAAGGCAGCCTTTTATCCGCAATCTGCCGGGCACGCGCCGGCAGAAAACCGTCCGGCGCGGCACGGCAGGCTCATAACTGCCGCCGGAGCTTTTCCAGCGCCGCTTTCTCCAGTCGGGATACCTGCGCCTGCGATATGCCGATCTCCGAGGCGATTTCCATCTGCGTTTTGTCCTGATAGAAGCGCAGGCGAATAATGGTCTGCTCGCGCGGATTCAGCGTGGCGACCGCCTCCCGCAGAGCAAGGTTCTCCAGCCAGGACTCGTCGCTCGCGTCACGCGAGGTGTCGCTCAGCTGGTCTATCACGTAAAGGGAATCGCCGTTTTCGCTGTATACCGGCTCGTACAGTGACAGCGGCTCGACAATCGCCTCCATCGCCGCAGCCACCTGCCCGCGCGGTACGCCCAGCCGCCCGGCAATCTCGTCCACCGTCGGTTCCTTTTGGTTCTCGGCAGTCAGCTCCTCCCGCACGGTCAGCGCCCGATAGGCAAGGTCGCGCGTGGAGCGGCTGATCCGGACGGCAGCGCTGTCCCGCAGGAAGCGGCGCACTTCCCCGAGGATCATGGGGACAGCGTAAGTGGAAAACATAACCTCACGGGCGGGGTCAAAATTGTCCACCGCCTTGACCAGCCCAATGCAACCGACCTGAAACAGATCGTCCACAACCCAACCGCTCTCGCGGCGTCCGGCGAAACGCTGTATGATGGAGAGCACCAGCCGCAGATTGCCGAGAATCATGTCCTGCCGCGCCTGCCGCCGCGCCGCCGCATCCAACGATTGGTCATTCATGCGGAGAAGCAACGCCTGCTTCTCCTCCTCGGAGAGAACCTTCAGCCGCGACGTATTGACGCCGCATATGACAACCTTACTGCGGTACATGGCTCATACTCCCCCTTTTTTTCGGTAAAGGGAGTATGAGCCGTGCCGGAAAGGGTTATGCGGTCAGGCAGGCTGGAAGGTTTTCTCAGGTGCCGGCAGGATTACCTACCCAGCACCGCGCCGTCACAGACCAGCGTCACGTCAGCGTGCAGGTTGAGGAGCGAGGCGGGGCAGGCAGTCGTCAGTCCGCCAGCCAGCATAGTAGCCACAGCATCGCGCTTGGCGGCTCCGTTCGCCATAATCAGAATCTTTTTCGCGCGCAGAATGGTTCCCATCCCCATAGTCAACGCGCGTGTCGGAACCTCCGCCTCGGAGGCAAAGAAGCGGGCATTCGCCTTGATGGTAGAGGGGGTCAAAGCGGTAACGTGCGTGGCAACGCACAGCGTGTCCGCCGGCTCATTGAAGCCGATATGCCCGTTCTGCCCGATGCCCAGAACCTGTATATCCACCTGACCGACCGATGCAAGGATCTCCTCATAGCGGCGGCACGCCTCATCCGGGTCGGTCGCAGCACCGTCCGGCACGAAGGTGCGGGACAGATCCACGTTAACATGACTGAACAGATTCTCGTTCATGAAGTAGCGGTAGCTCTGGTCGTTCTCCGGTGAGATGGGATAGTACTCGTCCAGGTTGACCGTGGTCACGTCAGAAAAGTCTATCTCGCCCGCGCGGTTCATTCGGGCAAGCTCCCGGTACATTCCCACGGGCGTGGATCCGGTGGCAAGCCCCAGCACGGCATCGTGCCGGGCGCGCATAACGTCCGCCACCAGCCCGGCGGCGACGCGGGACATCTCTTCATAGTCCTTGCATTCGATTACCTTGACAGACATAGCAAATCCTCCATACTGTCCGGCGTTTGCCGGAAAAATACCGGGAACCCCCGGATATGCCGCGTTGGACGGCGCCTGCCCCGGATTCCCGTTACCAGGCATCGCTGCCGTCCTCCGGAATGACCTCCCGGACGGCGGCAATGGCACACTCGATCATGGAATCATCCGGTTCAAAGACGGTGATGTGCTGCAGGGCAAGTCCCGGAGCCGCGATGATGCGCGTCAGCCAGTTGTCATGCCGCCCGCAGAATTTGATAAGCTCATAGCCAAGCCCAACAATGACGGGCACCAGCAGAATGCGGATTCCGCTGTACAGCAGAGTATTGACTATGCGGTTCCCCGTATACAGGGTCGGCGGGATGAAAAAGCCGACCAGGATGCTGACAAGCACCATCAGTATCAGGAACGAGGTGCCGCAACGGGGGTGAAACCGGCGCTGTATCCGCACGTTTTCCACGGTCAGCGGCAATCCTGCCTCATAGCAGAAAATCGTTTTGTGCTCGGCGCCATGGTAACGGAAGGTGCGCCGGATATCCTTCATCAGCGAAACGGCAGCCATATAGCCGACCAGCAGGATAATCTTCAGGATACCGGTAAAGATCGACTTGGTGTATCGGTTGTCCGCATCCAGCCAATCCACATGTGCGGCAAGCGTCTCGTACAGCCATGTCGGCACAATGATGAACAGTCCGATGGCAAGCGCCAACGCCAGCACGATGCTGACTACCGTCACTGCCAGCATCAGCGGAGAAGTCTTTTTGTCTTTGCCGCCATCCTTGCCGTGGGCAGACGTTTCGGCGACCGACTGTTCCGGCGCGGCTTCCGCGTCGGGCTGTGCCGCCGGTGCAGTGTCCTCCGGCGCGGCATCGGCAGGCGGGATCGCCTCGGCACTGCTGTCGCCGGTTGCCGCAAGGGGAGTTCCCTTCTTCGCAGCCTCCCGCGCGGCGCGGCGCTCTGCCTTTTCGCGGCGCATCTCCTCCTCTGCATCCTCCAGTCCGGATATTTCGGCAGAGCGCATCAGGCACCGATAACCGAATATCATGCTGTCCGCAAAATTGAATATGCCGCGGATGACCGGCACCCGCCAGGGCCACGGCCGCTTGCCGGAGGAAGTCGGGAATTTCTCCAGCACAATCTCCCCGCGCGGATTACGCACCGCCATGGCGGTAAGGCGCGGACCGCGCATCATAATGCCCTCCATGAGTGCCTGACCACCGATGGATGTTTTCCGGACGGGGCACGCAGCCTTGGATTCTGTCTTATATTTGCTCATTCTTGTCCTTTCTCCGTTCGCCTGCGGGGAGATCACAAATCCCTCCACGGGCAGCATACACGGTGTTCATATTCTACCATATATTTGTGAACGTAGTGTGAATACTGGGTAATATGACGGGAAATATTGTGGCAGTTTTGCCGCTCCTTTAGCATCGCAGTGGCGCATGGCGGGAAACATGTCCCCGGTGATGCAAGCAAAACCCACAACGACCTGCAGTGTTTCACAAAACAGTTGACAAAAACCGTGAAATCCTGTATAATAGAGGTAACAAAACCCTCCGGGACGGAGGGCAGGCTACATCTGAAAGGAGTCACATTCGTATGGGACTGATTAAGGCGGCTTTCGGCTCGGCTGGCGGCGTGCTTGCCGACCAGTGGAAGGAATTCTTCTACTGCGATGCTCTGGATAAAAACACGCTGGTCGTGCGGGGACAGAAGAAGACTACCCGCCGCTCCTCCAACACCAAGGGGAACGACAACGTCATTTCCAACGGCTCCGGCATCGCCGTGGCGGACGGACAGTGCATGATCATCGTGGATCAGGGGAAGGTTGCGGAGGTCTGCGCCGAACCGGGCGAATTCACATGGGACAGCTCCAGTGAACCGAGCGTTTTCACAGGCAAATTCGGCGACTCGCTTAAAAAGACCTTTACCGCAATCGGAAAGCGCTTCTCCTACGGCGGAGACCCCGGCAAGGATCAGCGCGTGTACTACTTCAACACCAAGGAAATTCTGGACAACAAGTTCGGGACCGCAACGCCCATTGATTTCCGCGTTGTGGACAGCCGCGTCGGCATCGACCGCGACGTGCGCCTGCGTGTCAACGGAACCTACTCCTACCGCATCTCCGATCCCATCCTGTTCTACACCAACGTCTGCGGCAACGTGGCAGGCAGTTACGAGCGCTCCGAGCTGGACGGTCAGCTCAAGACCGAGTTCGTTTCGGCACTCATGCCTGCTGTCGGGCGTATGTCCGAGTTGGAGCTTCGCCCCAATCAGCTGATGAACCACACCAAGGAGCTGCGGGATTACCTCAACCAGGAGCTGACCGCCGAGTGGGCAGAAAAGCGCGGACTGTCGGTCGTGTCGGTCGCATTGGGCGGTGTCACGCTGTCCGAAGAGGACGCCGAACTGCTCCGGCAAGATCAGCGGGCAGCCACATACCGCGATCCCGGTATGGCTGCCGGTATGCTCGCCACCGCGCAGGCAGAAGCCATGCGTACCGCCGCAGGCAACACGGGCGGCGCGATGACCGGCTTTATGGGCATGGGTATGGCAATGAATGCCGGTGCCAATACGCAAAATCTGTACGCCATGCAACAGCAACAGCAGCAGCAACAGCAGGCAGCACAGCCTCAGCCCGCACCGGCGCAGGCTCCCGCCGCCGACAGCTGGATCTGCCCCGGTTGCGGGAAGACCGTCACCGGGAAATTCTGTCCCGAGTGCGGCGCCAAAAAGCCGGAAGCAAAGCCGGCTGACAGTTGGATCTGCCCGGAATGCGGGAAGACCGCGACAGGCAAATTCTGCCCCGAATGCGGCACGGCACGCCCGGCGGACAATGGCTGGGTCTGCACCTGCGGCGCGCATAACACGGGGAAATTCTGCTCCGAGTGCGGCGCCAAGAAGCCGGAGGCTGCCCCCCGCTACAGGTGCGACAAGTGCGGTTGGGTGCCGGAGGATCCGACCAACCCGCCTAAGTTCTGCCCGGAGTGCGGCAATCGCTTCGACGAGAACGACATCGTTCGCTGATCCCCCATTCTGAATAACGGAGGAGGGCGTTCCCTATGGAACACACCATTCAGGAATTCAAATGCCCCTGCTGCAGCGGCGCCATTGAATTCGACACCAGTCTCCAGAAAATGAAATGTCCGTACTGCGATACGGAATTCGAGCTGGATACGCTCCGGCAGTTCGACGAGACAGTCCGGGAGGATCAGCCGGATCACCTGGACTGGAAAACCGAGAGCCAATCGTGGGACGCGGCGGAAGCGCAAAGCATGGCAACCTATGTCTGCAACTCCTGCGGCGGCGAAATCATTGCGGAAGCGTCGGCAGCCGCCACCTTCTGCCCCTTCTGCGGGAACCCCGTCATCCTCAAGGGGAACCTGGAGGGTGAGCTGCGTCCCGATCTGGTCATTCCGTTCAAGTTGGACAAAAAAGCCGCCATTGCCGCCATGGCAAAGCACTTGTCCGGCAAGCGGCTCCTGCCCCAGGTGTTCAAGGACGAGAACCACCTGCAGGAAGTCAAGGGCATCTACGTTCCCTTCTGGCTGTACGATGCAGACTGCGAGACCGGCATTCGCTTCCGGGCAACGCAGGTGCGCACATGGAGCAGTAAGGACTACATCTACACCGAAACCTCGCACTACGCGGTTTTCCGCCGCGGATCGCTGTCCTTTGAGCACGTTCCGGTGGACGGATCGACCCGGATACCGAACGACCTGATGGAATCCATTGAACCGTTCGACTACCGCGATGCGGTGGATTTCCGGACTGCGTACCTGTCCGGATTCTTCGCCGACCGCTACAATGAATCCGCCACAGACTGCGAGGAGCGTGCCAATGAACGCATCAAGAACAGCACCCAGGCGGCGGTCATATCCACGGTGACCGGATACTCCAGCATCGTACCGGAGCACGTTTCAGTGCGGATGCAGGCAGGCAAAACGCTGTACGCGCTGTTGCCGGTCTGGCTGCTGACCACCAAGTGGAACGGGCAGACCTATACCTTTGCTATGAACGGACAGACCGGCAAGTTCGTTGGCAATCTGCCGCTGGACAAGGCGGCGTACCACAAATGGCTTTGGGGACTGACTGCCGCAGTCAGTGCGGGCATCATCGGACTGTCCTACCTCATCTATCTGCTGGCGTGAGGGGGTGACGGGTATGAGCAAGACAGTACGCACCTCCCGGCGGAGCCGTGCGGGGATACTGGCGGCAATCATTCTCGGTATCTGCCTGCTGTTGCTGTTGACGGTCGGCGTTCTGACGGTCGGTGCGGCAGACGCCCACCCGCCCCGGCTGGTAGACAATGCCGATTTGCTGAGCCAGGCTGAGGCTGATTCCCTGCGTGCCACCCTGGATCAGTACAGCGAGGAGCTGAACTTTGATATTGTGGTGGTCACGACCAATACGCTCGATGGCAAGACGCCACGGGACTATGCGGATGACTACTTTGACTACAACGGCTACGGGTACGGTGCGAACAGGGACGGTGCTCTGTTCCTGCGCTACATCAACGGATCCAGCAAGGAAGTGTGGCTCTCCACAAGCGGGGAGGGCATAAAAGCCATCCGGGATGCCGATATAGAATCCATTTTCGACAACATGGAGGACGACATCCGCGCGAACCGGTACGGTGCCGCCTTCCGGATTTTTGCGCAGGATGTGCGGGACGAGGTTCTGGATTACCGTTCATACGACACCATATGGATTTTTGTCGGATTGGCGGTCGGCCTGGGAGTCGGGCTGATCGCAACGAATGCCATGCGATCCTCTCTCAAATCGGTCAGGCAACAGCGCTACGCCGGAAGCTACATCAAAGGAAACAGCGTGAACATCACGGAAGCACGGGATATTTTCCTGTACCGGACGGTATCACGGGTAGCCAAGCCCAAGGAATCTTCCGGCGGCGGCTCCTCCACACATACCAGCTCTTCCGGCAGATCGCACGGTGGCGGCGGAAGATCCATGTAGCCACACTCCACTGACAACAGACAGAAAAGGAAGCCGGAGAGCCTTTGAGAAGCTCCCCGGTTTTCTTTATACCTCCATCATCCGCTCCACCGTCGCGGCAAGGTGCGCAACGCAGTCCGCCATGAAGCGGCAGGCGGTCGGGCGGAAGTCCTTATCATAGTGCGACAGGAAGCGCGCCGCTTCCAGTGTCATCTCTCCCCGGTAGCGGATATCCGCCAGCGCGCGGCAGACCGCATCCCACCGGATACCGCCCATGCCGGGCAGGTTGTGCAGATCGTTCACGTAGTCCACATCATGGATGTGCAGTGCGCCCAGCCGATCGTGACCGAGGACACGCACAGCATCCTCCGGCTCCCGCCCGCACAGCGCCACGTGCCCCAAATCCAGGCAGACCGTGAAGCAGTCCGGATCATCCAGCGTGTCGTAATATGCCGCCAGCTCGTGCGGATCCGCGCACACGTCATCCACGATGTGTCCGTTGACCGGATGGTTCTGCCACATATTCTCAATGGCAATACGCACGCCCGCCTCGCGGGCGTACGGTGCAAGCGAACGGTAAAACTCCATGTTCATGTCGAACAGCTCCTGCTCGTGCCCGTAGTAACGCCCCCTCTGCAGGGGATGCACCACCACCTGCCGGATGCCCACACGTCCCGCAAAGGCGAACACGCGCGGCATCTGCGGCACCAGCACCTCCGTATAGTGCGCATATCCGCCGCCGAAGGGCGCGTGCGCCTGATTGAATACCACGCCGCGACGATCTGCCAGCGTCTTGATGCGGTCGGCGGTCTCGCGCCAGTCCTCCCGGAACAGGTATTCGTTGTTGTCTCCCAGATTCAGGTCGATTGCCGGAAACCCGGCGTCCATCATCAGCTCAAGTCCGCGCTCCAGCCCGTACACATCGACCATGCCGGATGTTGTGGATGAATACAGCATACAGTCCCCTTCCCCGCCTTGCGGAAAGCAGCTCCGGATACCGGAGCCGCTTTGTTTTTTTAGGGGGGAACCGCTGACTCATGCCGAGGATGTGCGGAACCCCCATGTCGGATTTACTGCGCCAGTCCGGCGAGATACTTCTTGATTTCCGGCAGACCGGCGTACTTTTCAATCGCGCCGTCCGAGGCAATCACCAGCGTGGGGGCCTGACGGACGCCAAACTCCTTCGCCATATCAATATGCTCGTTGGCATACACCTTTTCATAGACCATGCCCAGCTTGTCCATCGCCGCCGCCGCGATTTTGCAGTTGGGGCAGGTGGGCGTAGCGAACAGGTAAACCTGCGCATTGCAGGACTGCATCTCTGCCGGTGCGGCGGTTTCCTGCTCGGTTTCCCCGGATGCAATACCGCCCGATATGGGTCCGGTATGCGTCAGGTGGGAGGCGCCGAGGTCATAGGTCTTGCGATCCTTGAATTCCTGCGACTTACCGTCGTTCCAGTTCTGCACGGGACGGTAGTAGCCGGTAATACGGCTGTACACCTCTGTCTTCTGGCCGCAGATGGGGCAGGTATACTGCTCGCCGGTCAGATAGCCATGGTCGCGGCAGACCGAATAGGTGGGGGACAGCGTGTAGTAAGGCAGACGGTAATTCTCCGCAATCTTGCGCACAAGTGCCGCCGCAGCCTTCCAGTCAGGAAGCTTTTCTCCAAGGAATGCATGGAAAACCGTTCCCGATGTGTACAGCGTCTGCAACTCGTCCTGAATATCCAGCGCCGTGAAGATGTCCTCCGTGTAGCCGACCGGCAGGTGGGAGGAGTTGGTATAGTAGGGAGTATCGCCGTCGCGGGCAGCCGTGATGATGTCCGGGAAGCGCTCCTTGTCGTGCTTGGCAAAGCGATAGGAGGTAGACTCGGCGGGCGTTGCCTCCAGGTTGTACAGGTCGCCGTACATTTCCTGATAATCGGACAGACGCTCCCGCATATGATTCAGCACCGCGGCGGTAAACTTCTGCGCCGCCGTATGTGTCAGATCCTCGCGGATCCAGTTTGCGTTGAGGCACGCCTCATTCATGCCGACCAGCCCGATCGTCGAGAAGTGGTTGGCGAAGGTGCCGAGGTAACGCTTGGTGTAGGGATACAGTCCGTTCTCCATCAGCTGGGTGATGACGCGGCGCTTGATCTTGAGCGACCGGGCAGAGATATCCATCAACCGGTCGAGGCGGCGGTAGAAGTCCTCCTCGTTGGCTGCCTGGTAGGCAATGCTGGGCATATTGATGGTGACAACACCCACCGAACCGGTGGACTCACCGCTTCCGAAGAAGCCGCCGGATTTCTTGCGCAACTCGCGCAGGTCAAGGCGCAGGCGGCAGCACATGGAACGGACATCGGTCGGCTCCATATCGCTGTTGACATAGTTGGAGAAATACGGTGTGCCGTACTTGGAGGTCATTTCAAACAGCAACCGGTTATTTTCCGTGTCAGACCAGTCAAAATTGCGGGTGATGGAATAGGTGGGAATGGGATACTGGAAGCCGCGGCCGTTGGCATCGCCCTCAATCATGGTTTCGATGAACGCCTTATTGACGATGTCCATCTCGTGCTGGCAGTCCTTATACTTGAAGTCCATTTCCTTGCCGCCGACTATGCAGTTCTGCTCGGCGAGGTCGGGCGGGACAACCCAGTCCAGCGTGATGTTGGAGAAGGGTGCCTGCGTGCCCCACCGGGAAGGAGTATTGACGCCGAAGATGAAGGATTCGATGCACTTCTTGACGGCATCATAGCTCATGTTATCACACTTGACAAAGGGGGCGAGGTATGTATCGAAGGATGAGAACGCCTGTGCGCCTGCCCACTCATTCTGCATGATACCGAGGAAGTTGACCATCTGGTTGCACAGCGTTGCCAGATGCTTGGCGGGCGCAGAGGTGATCTTGCCGGTCACACCGCCCAGTCCCTCCTGGATCAGCTGCTTGAGCGACCACCCGGCGCAATAGCCGGTCAGCATGGAGAGGTCGTGCAGATGGATGTCCGCGTTCCGGTGCGCATCGGCGATCTCCTCGTCGTAAACCTCGCTCAGCCAGTAGTTGGCGGTAATGGCGCCGGAGTTGGACAGGATCA
>OLGE01003559.1_pt1 | contig 12191 bp, 13 predicted proteins | sample 1605151 | NCBI WGS metagenome assembly OLGE01 (sample SAMEA3888912, study PRJEB22519) | human gut metagenome | biome: human gut; feature: human-associated habitat; material: faeces | place: Denmark | collected 2010
TTCCATAAAAATGCAAATACTTTCCATATATGCAGCCCCATAGCCGGCTCCGCTTCCCATCGTATAAATAACGGTATCGTCCTTGTATGTTTCAGCAAACTGTTCAGCTCTTGCCTGTACATGTTTTCTTGCATTCCGGATAATTCCGGTAATCATACCAAGTCCTTCGTAGAATTTATCATAATTTTCATATCCTGCGGTCTGTTGAAGTGTTTCCACTGCTACGAGCAGCGCACACATTGTTTTTTCTCCAGCATAATCAATATCACCTTTGAGATGATCCGGACTTGCATCAAATGAATACTGGATAATATAGTCACCAAACTCCACAATTTCAGATTCTTCCAGCCATGTAAGAATAATTACTGCTGCTCCTTTTTCCTTACCAAGCTTTGCTGCTGCAATCGTTTCCGGTGTATTTCCCTTATGGCAGGACAGACAGATGATCGAATTCTCTCCAAAATCTTTTGGTGTACTGTGAACAAATTCGTTGCTGTTGATCAGCGCGGATTTAATATTTGAACACTCTTTCTCCATAAATGTTTTTGCAGGATACAAAGCTCCAAGAGACCCTCCACAACCAACAAAATACAGGCTCTTAACACCTCCTTTGTCTTTTTTGTTCTCCAAAATCTCTGCTACAATGTTTTTAATGTCTTTGCTTGTATAACTCATATTCATTTCTCCTTTTTTTATTTGTCTCGTTTGTTTCTATCCAAAATATAATACAATATAATACATTTGTCAATATAAAACAGCTTTTAAAATAAATATATACAATTCTGAAACTTTGTATTATAATATATTGTATAATATAAATCAAAACACATTACGAGGTTTTTCATGGAATTAAACAATACAATTGCCAAACCACTATACAAACAACTTGAGGATCAGTTAAAAGAAGAGATTGACACCGGAAAACGTAAAGCAGGCAGCCGTCTTCCAACAGAAAATGAGTTAAGTACAACCTACAATGTCAGCCGGGTCACTGTCCGAAAAGCTCTTGCAGGTTTATCAGAATTAGGATATCTGGACCGCAAATCCGGAAAAGGAACTTTTGTTGCCGAAAAAAGAATCCAGCGAAATATCTCAAAAGGTGTTACCGGATTTTCTGAAATGTGCCGTACAATGGGAGCAGTTCCAGGTGCGAAAACCATTAAAATTGCAATAGAAGATCCTACCGAAAAAGACATGGAACTCATGCATATTACACCCGATAAAAAGATTCTCGTATTGGAACGTATTCGTTATGCCGATGAAAAACCGGTATTGTTAGAAATCAACCGGTTTCCTGAATCCTTTTCTTTTTTATTTGGAGAAAATTTAAATGACACTTCCCTTTATGATGTGCTGCAAAACCACAATATTATTTTTGATCATTCCGACAAAACTTTAGATATTGTGTTTGCCTCCGCACAGGAATCAAAAATTTTGGGGATTTCAAAAGGTTATCCACTTCTTCGAATCGAGAGTACAATCTATAATACTGATTGCTCACTTGTTCAAAGATGTAAGCAATTATGTATCGGCGATAAATTTAAATTCACAATTTAAAAACTCCGGGCACATATACATTTGCGCCCGGAGTTTTATATTATTCCATGGCATACCGGATAAATTCCGGGAGAATTGCACGATACTTCTATCTCCACATTTCAAGAAACGCTTTCACTTCCTCCGGCATGCGTCCCTTTCGCCACGCGAGAAGAAGTTCCGTCGTAAGATCCGCATCCAGAATATCACAGGACTGCATCTGATCCGACAACTTGTGCATAGAAGCCGGAAGAATGGCGATTCCAAGCCCTTTTTCCGCCATGGTCATCGCTGTTCTGGCATCCTCACACTCACAGTAAATGTCACACAAAAGCCCCTTTTTTTCGAACGCGGACAACAGATAACTGCGGTAGCGGTGGGACAGGATCAGTTTCTGCTCTGACAGTTCCTCGAGCGTGATCCCATCTTTGTTTTTTTCTAAAACTGGGTTCCCTGCAGCCGCCATTGCAAGCAGCTTTTCCTGCATCAAAGTCCTGCTCTCACATCCTTTGAGCACAATCGGTGTCCGGAGTGTCGTGATATCGACCACGCCGTTTTCCAACTGCTCCCGCAGCGTAAATGTCGATCCCTCGTGGATATCAAAGCGAATATCCGGATGCGACGTGGAAAAACGGATCAGGTAATCGGACATCATAGAAACCGTGGACGGCGTAAATCCGATGTGGATTGTTGCCGCCTGGCTTGCCTTTATGACTTCCCGCTTGGTAATATCCGCCATGGTAAGAAGACTGCCCGCCCTGTCATACAGTGTTTTTCCTGCTTCCGTTAATGTAATCTTTTTGGTGCCGCGCAAAAAAAGCTGCACCTGAAGTTCTTCCTCGAGCATCTTTACCTGATAACTCAGCGGCGGCTGTGTCATGTGGAGAACACGCGCCGCACCGCTGATCGTACCAGCATCCACAATTGCCCGGAAGTATTCCAGTTGTTTTACATCCATAGCTTCTCTCCATACATTTTTTGTTTAGTTAATTCATAAAAGTAATATTTTTCATATATGTTAATCTATGGTATACTAAATGTCAACAGAAAGTCAAAATGAAAAAGAAAGAAATGAAATGATTGTGAAAAGAATTGATTTTGAACATGGTTCCATACCAAGCAACATCTTAAACGCAGCGATTCCCATGCTGGTTGCGCAGCTTTTAAGCCTGCTTTACAACATCATAGACCGCATTTATATAGCAAGAATCCCGCATATCGGCACAACCGCTCTCGGCGCGGTCGGCTTATGTTTTCCGATTATTGTGATCATCACGGCTTTCAGCAACCTGTTCGGCAGCGGCGGTGCTCCGCTTTTTTCCATCCGGCGGGGGGAAAATAATTCCCGGAAAGCTTCCGAAATTATGAATACCTCCTATACGATGGTCTGCGGCGGCGCAATTGTTTTAATGGTCATTGGATTTTTGTTTGCGCGCCCGATCCTGCGTCTGTTCGGCGCTTCCGAGTCTGCTCTGGTTTATGCATACCCGTACCTGATGATCTATCTGCTCGGCACACTTCCGTCCATGATCTCCACCGGTATGAATTCGTTTATCAACGCGCAGGGATATGCCATGACCGGCATGACATCCGTTGCCATCGGCGCGGTGGCAAACTGCATTCTCGATCCGGTTTTCATCTTCGTCTTTTCGCTTGGAATCCGGGGTGCTGCAATTGCAACCGTGATTTCCCAGACACTCTCCGCTGCATTTGTCCTCTATTTTCTGAAAAAACGATCGGAGCTTAACGTACGGTTTCTGACCAGAAGCGAACTCTCCCGGTGCACGGAAACTGCCAAAAACATCGTAAGCCTCGGAACCGCAGGATTTATTATGCAGCTTACCAACAGTTTAGTCAGCATCTGCTGCAACAACGTACTCTCCGTGACCGGAGGCGATATCTATATCTCCGTGATGACAATCATCTCCAGCGTCCGGCAGCTTGTCGAGACACCAATTTATGCCATGAATGAGGGAAGTTCCCCGATTTTAAGCTACAATTACGGGGCACGCCGCCCGAAGCGTGTAAAACAGGCAATTGGTACAATGGCGGTTATGATCTTTGTGTATACCGCCGCCATGTGGTCGGTCATTATCGTTGCACCGCATTTCCTGATCGGGATTTTCAGTTCCGACAGCGAGCTGATCAAAGACGCGGTTCCTGCCTTAAAACTTTATTTTGCCGCATTTATTTTCATGGATCTGCAATACATCGGACAGACCACGTTTAAATCATTAAATAAAAAGAAGCAGGCGATTTTTTTCTCCCTGCTTCGTAAGGTATTTATTGTTGTGCCGCTGACCTACCTGCTCCCATATGCACTTGGCATGGGAACAAGAGGTGTGTTTATGGCGGAACCGGTCTCAAATGTGATCGGTGGAAGCCTGTGCTTTCTCACGATGCTTGCTACCGTGCTCCCGGAATTAAATCATATGGAAAAACAAAAATAAGTTAATCTTCCATACCTGCGCGCAGCGCTGCTTCTTTTGCTTTTACGTCGGAAAGGAAATGCTCTTTGGCAAAGCCCATATCCTGCACCAGCTCCATGGTCCCGAGATATGTGCCTGATGCATCCCGCACCGCCATATAGGTAACCAGCATGGTTTTTCCGTTTTTCTCCATCCAGATCGGCACTTTGTCGAGCGTTCCTTTCCGGAATTCCCCGATGATGTGCCGCACCTGCTGCTCAACTTTCGGCGGATGGCAGGAAAATACCTCGCGGTCGATCGCCATGCCCGGACGTTTGAAATCCTTTGGTCCTTCGTTGAAAAAGCGGTTGATATTGTCCTCATCGACAAATGTGATCTCCAGAGGAATCGTGTTGAGCATTGCGGTAAGCTGCGCAACGGTCAGGTGCCCGCCCGGCATGATGATTTCTCCATTCCTTACATCTTTACTGCAATTTTCTGTATGCAGATACTTCTCTGCCGCCTCCCAGGTCGCATTTTCCACACCAAAGCAGACCGGATAATCTTTCGAATCGCGATAAATTCCAAACCACTCTTCCTCCGTGAAATTCAGGGCACAGTTCGGGAAGAAAATATTGGTTTCCTTGTAGATCATATCCTCCACGCGCTGCAACACAATGCGAAAACGTTCCAGCCAGTGATCTTCCGTCTTTTGAACCGGCAGCTGCTTTGCCAGTGCCGCCAGTTCATCCCTGATCTCATCATCGGTTGTCCACATCACATCCGACGGGCCGCTGATCCCGTATTTTACTTTCAGATGCGGATACAGAAGATCCCCTTTCTTTGCATAATGGATCGCAACTTCCCGCAGCTTTCCAAACAGCTCCGGTGAAAGGGTATTGGTTTCCTCTATTTCGTTCCTACATTCCCGGATGACGTTTTCCAACACTTCATTTTCGTGGGTAAACGTCTGCAGCGGATGTCCGGTGATTCCGGTTAAAGCCGCGGTAGCCGCCAACTTTTTCTCTTTTACCGATGCCGCAACCGCTTTTTCCGCGTTGGCTATTTTTTCCTCACTCGTTGCGCCGCGGAACAGTGCCGCATGGACATCACACAATTTCTGCACGGTCTCAAGTGGTGTGCCGCCCTGCAGAAGTTCCTGCTCCGCCTGCATAATCTCTGCCGGATCAACCTCTTTAAATTCTTTTGCGAAATCCGCCCTTACTTTTTCCAATTCTTCCCCGGCGCTCAGCCGCTCGAGATATGTTTTGATCTGTTCTACCCGTGTGTTGTGTTCCATGATTTTATCCTTTCCCATTTATATAGACTCTCTTACAAACAGTTTTTTCATTCTTCCGTTACACTATACACAAAAATGGGAAAAGAATATGTTGTTGCAACCACATTTTATATTTTATTTGTCGTACTGTACAGTTTTCGCAAAGTTTGCTTGACATTTTATGCAAAGTATACTATTCTATTTTTGCAAAGCAAGCTATGCAAAACGATAGTGTCAGCCCATTTGCTGAAAGCAAATTTTGCATGGGCTGATGTTCAACAAAAGGGGATCACCAATGAAAAACCGTATCAAAGAATTGCGCAAAGCCAATAAACTATCGCAAAGCGAACTGGCAGATATCGTGGGAACTACCCGCCAGACAATCACCTCTATTGAAGTAGGTAAATATACCGCTTCTTTAGGACTCGCCTATAAAATCGCACATCACTTTAACTTAACGATTGAAGAAGTTTTTGACTTCAGTGAAATTGAGAATGAGGAGTAATTTACTATGGAAAAGAAAATGGAAAAAATGAAAAAGGAAATCAAAACACAGAACCGTTTCTATCTGATTATCGCAGCGCTTTTTCTAATTGCACAGTGTACCAACACCTCCGGTGTACTGACCTCTGCCTACACAAATCCGCACTCTGCAGAATTTGTGCATGGGTTTGTACTTGGTCTGGTTATCGTCGTGGAAATTTTTGTAATACTACAGTTTTGTAAAAACAGCAAAGCGCTCAAAGATGAAGCGCTGTTAAAACGTCTGTACAACGAACGCCATGATGAACGCGCACAGCAGATTGAGGCTCTCGCCAGCCAGAAAAGTGTACAGATTGCACTTATACTCGCTGTCGCTGCCGGATTTATTGTCTGCTATTTTAGCCTGGAAGCCTTTCTTGGTATGCTTGGCGTCGTTATACTGACAGGTGTCGTAAGAAAATGCTGTAAAATTTATTATACGCGTACTTACACATTGCAATAACTTTGACAGTGCTGCACACCATTGTAATACAACCATCAGATATCAGGAGGAGAGTATACATGAACGTTGTTATTGCCATCGATTCTTTTAAAGGAAGCATGACTTCCCTTGAGGCCGGGGAAAGTGCCTCTGCCGGAATCCGGCGCATATATCCGGATGCAGATATCACCATCCGCCCACTTGCAGACGGTGGCGAAGGCACGGTGGAAGCTTTGACGCTTGGCTGTGGCGGCACACGCACACAGGTATGCGTAACCGGGCCTCTTGAAAAACCGGTGCTTTGCAGTTACGGCATTCTGGATGCTGGCAAAACTGCAGTCATCGAAATGTCCGGAGCTGCCGGAATTACACTCCTTTCCGAAACCGAACGGAATCCTTTGTATACAACGACCTACGGGGTTGGGGAAGTCATCAGAGACGCCATTTCCAGAGGCTGCAGACATTTTATTATAGGAATCGGCGGAAGTGCTACAAACGATGGGGGAATCGGTATGTTGCAGGCACTGGGATTTGACCTGCTGGATCAGGAAGGGATTCCGGTACGTCATGGTGCTCTGGGCTTAAGGGATCTGGCTGTGATTTCAGACTCCCATGTGCTGCCGGAACTGAAAGAGTGTACGTTTCGGATTGCCTGTGATGTGACAAATCCGCTCTGCGGTCCGCAGGGATGCAGTGCCGTTTTCGGTCCGCAAAAAGGCGCAGATTCTGCCATGATCCAGCAGATGGATCAGTGGCTTTCCTCCTATGCCGCACTCGCCGGAAAAAGCTTTCCGGAAACGAATCCCGCGCATGCAGGAGCCGGGGCTGCCGGCGGCCTTGGGTTTGCTTTTCTCACCTTTTTCCATGCCACTCTGGAATCCGGTGTAAACATCATTCTGGAAGAAACACATCTTTCCGACTATATAAAAAATGCAGATATTATCATCACCGGAGAAGGCTGTCTGGATGGTCAGACCGTCATGGGGAAAGCGCCTGTCGGCGTTGCAAAGATTGCCAAAGAATTTCAAAAACCTGTGCTTGCATTTTCCGGCTGCGTGACGGAAGATGCAAAAGCCTGTCATGCAGCAGGACTTGATGCCTTTTTCCCGATTGTGCGGGGCGCAGTTTCGCTTAAAGATGCCATGCAGACCGATCATGCAAAACAGAATATGACCGATACGGTGGAACAGGTATTTCGCATGCTTCGAACGTTTCAGAATACAAAATAATGAAGCAGATTGGTAAATTCCATAAAACAGTATAACACAAAATGAAACTGACATGGTGAACTGATTGAAATGCTTCTATATTTTTATTGGTTTAAAGGAGACACAACATGAATACCATTTACGCAGAATACAACATGTACCACAACAGCATTGACATTTATACAATATTTATTGTGTCAGGCACCATTGTTTTCAAACTGCATAACATCATCCGGCGGATTCAGAGCATACAAAAGTCCATACGGCGAGCTGTATTCCCATTTCACTGGGATACTGACAAGCGCCGGGTGGACATCCTGCCAACATTCCAGTATTAAGAGAACATTCCCGGTTTCTATACAGCGGTTAAATACAGACATATCATAATATTTATTGTGTCAGGCACCATTGTTTTTTCATTCTCGGCATTGGAAGAACTTCTGCATATCTTCTGGTGAAAGAAGAACATTTCAGTTCCATTCCTCTGCCAGCAGGAAGTCACGAATATTGCGGTGTTTGATTCCATCTCGGCTCATATCCAGTTCGTCCATCGTTACAACGTATTTCGGGAAATTGTCACGAACACCGGCAAACGCCCCAAACTCACGCTGGATGGTTTCCTCCGAGGCAAGTAGATAGGAAACCTGAACATACAGCTTTTTCCCATGATCTTCACATACGAAGTCAATCTCCTTGTCAGAGACTTTCCCAACAGTCACAGAATAACCACGGCGCAGCAGCTCCATGTAGACAACATTTTCAAGGACAAGGTTAATGTCCTTCATGTTGCCACCGTACACGGCTTCCCGGACACCATGATCTGCAACATAGTATTTCTCGTTGACGGTCAGGATTTTCTTTCCCTGGAGGTCTTGGCGCTTCACCTGATAAAACAGGAATGCGTCCGTGCAGGCTTTGATGTAGTTCAGTACCGTTTCTGGTGAAACGGAGCGCCCTTCACTTTTCAGATACTTGGAAATGGCTGTGGAAGAAAAGGTAGTGCCGATGTTGGAAGTTATATAAGCAATAATTCTCTCCAGCATATCCACATCACGGATATTGTTTCGCTTGATAATATCTTTCAGCTCTACGGAGTTGAACAAGTCCCGCAAATACTGACGACTGGCGGCATCGTCGTAGCGAAGGTTGCTCAAATAGGGCATTCCTCCCAGCGTCAGATATTTTGTAAAGCATTGTCTTTCGTCTGCACCTTCGTAAACGGTGTGATACAGCTCCATAAACTCTCTGAATGAAAACGGGTAAATCACGAACTCCACATACCGTCCGGCAAGATAAGTGGCAAGCTCACCGGAAAGCAGCTTGGCGTTGGAACCGGTAATGTATATATCACAATCCAGCTCCACCCGGAAAGAGTTGATACATTTTTCCCAATCAGCCACCTCTTGGATTTCGTCGAAGAACAGATAAACCTTGCCGCTGATTTCTTTTGTTCTGCGAAGGATTTCATCATGCAATGCAACAGCCGTACAAAGGTGTGCATTGCTCATGTTCTCAAAATTCAGGGAAATAAACTGTTCTGGTTGGACCCCGTTTTGGGCAAGTTCCTCTTGGATCAGGCTCAGCATGACAGATTTTCCACTACGGCGAATCCCTGTCAGAACCTTTATCAGCTCATTTCCGATAAAAGGACGGATACGGCTCATATAAATTTCTCGTTTAATCATGTAGACCAGCCTCCCTTCTGAAACTGTCTATATGGTACCACGGCTATAACTGATTTTCAATACCGCAAATCCAGTTTTATCAGATATAATTGATAAAATACGAATTTCGACACAATCAGGCAGTTATACCGAGCGAAGTTTGGCTATGCGTTTTTATTGTGTCAGGCACCATTGTTTCATATTGAAATATAGTGTCTCTGTGCATGTTCTATATACCTCTGATTATATAATATTCAATTTATATAATCTCTCAAATGCTTTTTTATCAAAGTCTGCTTCTGTAATATATAGCTTTCTATCGCTATCAATGTCATTCTAACTCAATAGTCATATCAATTATACAATTAAAAGCAAAGATGCTGCTAACTGAATAACAACATCTTTGCTTGTTTAGAATGGGGATTATAAAATTTTAATGATAGTATACTGTGACATAAATATTTTTTAATGTTGCTGCTGCAACAGTTCCCGTTGAATACCTTGTAGATTCAAATTGAACATAATAATTTCCAACAGGGCTTAAATTATAATTGCCAAAATCTGCAAAAGTAAGAGAACTATTCCAACTTTTGCTGTCTGTATATCTGTCAAATGTGCCATCTCCATTATCCTCATCTTTAGCAACAAATAATTCGATGTTTCCACTACTTCCACTACTTTTTGTGGATGTAACCACTATTTTACTGATTGTGGAGCCTGACGGAACAGATGTGCTGCTGATTGTAAAAGAACCAAGAGCGGAAGTTGCCACTGTATCATTTGTTCCAAAAAAGGAATTTAACATTCCAACAGAATGTCGTGATGATCCAGAAGTTAATGCTGTCGGAGTTATTTCAAATGTCATTGTTTTCTCCGTCTCCGAATAATTTTCCTGAGTTTCTGCCGCAAAAGCTGTGACATTCATTGTAAAAAGCATGACAACACATACAATAATAGAAAAAAAACGTTTTCTCACAATGAATCTACCTCCATACTTTATGTAATCATCCCCATCTAAATATACTAAATTGAAAAATCAAATCTTCCACCGATTTTATTATCCTCTGGTTTGATAGAATTCCATTCAATATTTTTAATTTTATCCAAAAGTTCATCTTTTGAATTTGCTTGAACAGTAGCTTTTTTTACTTCAATTTGCTTTAATTGTTCCTTTTTCTTCGCCTCTTTCTTCTCCGCAGCTTTCTTTTCCTGAATTTTTTCAAGATATTCTTTCTGACTAGCTGATGTTTTTTCTAATTGAGCAAAGAATGTTGTAGTTCCATCACTATTAAAAGAAATACCAAACTTTGTTATTTTTGTATCAGTATCTGCACTGTTTTCTATTCCGTTTGTCTTACCAAATGCTCTTTCAAATCCAAACTGAGCATTGATTTCATCCGACATACGCAAAGCACCTTCAATACTATGCATCTTTTCAGCATAATATTTGGGATCGGATGCCATCTTCTCCATTTCTTCCTTTGAGAAAATAACCGTAAACTCTTTATCACTTTGTGCTAAAATATCTTTAGCATTATCACCATTTTCAAAATCTGCAACCATAAAGTCCATATCTGTTCTTGAGCCACGCATATCTTTAAGCATTTTTTGTGCCTCTTTACTTATATTTTTTTCGGCTATACTTTCTGTCACATTTTTCTTGACCTTATCATTTTCTGTTGTTTTCGCTGTTTCTTTTTTCTTATCTACTGTACCTGCCTTGTAGGTATTCTGATAACTTCCATAAACAGTACCCGTTGTATTCACATTCATTGACATATCCTTTGTCCTCCTTCTCTGAATCCGTTCTTTATTATTTATTGTTTCTAATATTATATATCGGCTTTATTCCGAAAACTATAATCCTCCCTGTTATTTTTATCCCATGATTATTGAAAATCTAAAATTTGAAATTCACTCTTAAATCAGATTATGCATTAAATATTATTGCTATTGACAAACCACCTAAATATGAATTAAAAGATACTTCTTGCTCAACAGAAAAAAGCAGCCTATTGCAAGTTTATTGTGTCAGGCACCAATTGTTCCAATGCAATTTCGGCATTTTTATCGCAAACGAAGCGGCAGAAGAAAACCTGAAAAAGAAACGGGATGGCAGCAACAAGTATCTCTATGAACTTGACTTTTCTTCAGCATTAAAAACAGCCAGAAAGTTCTTCATGCGCAGGGATTCCGGCAGGCACATCGATATTATCCGGCTGATGATGAAATATGTCCACGCAGTGAAAGACAGGTTCCGGCAGTTTCAACGGCCTCTCCGTGGAATCAGCGCAATTCATTTTGGATATCGGTAAGTTCTGCAACTGAATATCCTTCTTTTTGGCAGATGGACAGCATCTGTCTTTTTGGCATACCTGTTTTTGGCTTTTTGAGTTCAAAATATCGGATATTTGACAACAACTGAGCTATCGAACAAAACTTCGAACAACTGGCTTAATGGCATTGCCCCTTGTTTGCAGCCAATCCTTGTCCTTTTGTACCCGTATCATTACGATAACCGGATTTCCCTTTTGCAAATCCACTTTTAAAGCGTTCAAATTGCCACGACAATATTTTACTTTCATTCCATAGCTTCGCAACATATCATATACCCCTTTGGGATAAACATATCCGCTTTTCATTTTGTGAGGCATGACTGAATAAAGAGTACCGCCATCGACTTCCTTGTCAAAATGCCTCAGGACGTATGCTGTAGAAAAAGCAGAACATTGAAACCCCTTCTGCATATCTATTCTGTTTTCCTTCGTTATGACAAATTGCTCCGTATGGCATCCTGTCGAAAATCAAAATGAGAATGCCCCAAGTAAAATTATATTCACAATATTTGTAATTATTAGATAGTTCATAAGTATAATCAACAATAAACCTGCAACAATCTCCACCACAATCTTCTCCTTACCTGTACTTACATGTTCTAAATTTTCCCTCAATCCAGAAAGTTGCCTCTATTGTATGGAATTTCAACAGCCGGAATTTCTAAAACAGGAAATCTATTCCCGCCTGATTCTGTACAATTTCGGCATTTTTATCGCAAACGAAGCGGCAGAAGAAAACCGGAAAAAGAAACGGGATGGCAGCAACAAGTATCTCTATGAACTTGACTTTTCTTCA
>OLGE01003562.1_pt1 | contig 12181 bp, 7 predicted proteins | sample 1605151 | NCBI WGS metagenome assembly OLGE01 (sample SAMEA3888912, study PRJEB22519) | human gut metagenome | biome: human gut; feature: human-associated habitat; material: faeces | place: Denmark | collected 2010
ATTTTAAAGTAAAGGGATGAAAGGATCTACATTTTCAGGACGTTAAATTAATGTAAAAAACTGTTTCATTTCCCATCCCCCTTACCTCATTTTACTACTTTTGCGCACACTCAGCCTATAAATGTGCAAAAGTTATCATGGAACTAGAACAGAGTTTTATTGCTCTTATCGAGCAAAGTATAAAAACAAATTGGTATTTAAACGCTCTTACAGACTATAAAGGCATCACATTGCAATACAGAGATGTGGCCCGTAAAATAGAGAAAATACATATCTTGCTGGAAAATGCCGGCATTGAAAAGGGAGATAAAATAGCCATTTGCGGGCGTAATAGCGCTCATTGGACAGTAACTTACCTTGCCGTCATCACCTATGGTGCCGTAGTAGTACCTATCCTACATGAATTCAAAGCCGATCAGGTACACAATATTGTAAACCACTCTGAAGCCCGCCTGTTGTTCGTAGGCGATCAGATATGGGAGAACTTGAATGAAGCAGCCATGCCTCATTTGGAAGGTATCATAGAATTGAAAGATTTCGGTGTACCCGTATCCCGTTCGGAAAAACTGGCTTATGCCCGCGACCATCTGAATGAGATATTCGGGCACAAATTCCCTTGCAGATTTCGTCCCGATGATATTTCTTATGAAAAAGAAAAATCAGAAGACCTGGCCATCATTAATTACACTTCAGGTACTACCGGATATTCCAAAGGCGTAATGCTGCCTTATCGTAGCATACTCTCCAACGTGCTCTACTGTAAAGAAAAAATAGGTCTGAAAGCAGGTGACAGCGTCGTATCCATGTTACCTTTGGGACACGTATTCGGCATGACTTTCGATTTTCTTTACGGTTTCACAGCAGGCGCCCATCTATGGTTTCTTACCCGCATGCCATCGCCCAAAATCATAGCCGAATCATTTGCGGAAATCCGCCCGCGCGTCATAGCCTGCGTGCCACTGATTGTGGAAAAAATATTCAAGAAAAATATTCTTCCCAAGGTAGACAACAAATTAGGTAAACTGCTATTACATGTTCCCATCATCAGCGATAAGATAAAAGAACTTATCAAGCAGAAGGCGATGGAAGTTTTCGGCGGAAATTTCATCGAAATCATCATCGGAGGGGCTCCTTTCAATGCCGAAGTGGAAGCCTTTCTAAAAATGATAGATTTCCCATACACCATTGCATACGGAATGACTGAATGTGGTCCCATCATCTGCCATAGTCATTGGACAGAACTGAAACTGGCATCTTGCGGAAAAGTTGCCGCACGTATGGAAGCCAAGGTACTGTCTCCTAACCCATCAGCCATTGCAGGTGAACTGGTATGCCGTGGAGCCAACCTGATGTTGGGCTATTATAAGAACGAGGAAGCGACACGGCAAGTCATTGATACTGAAGGATGGTTGCATACAGGCGATATGGCGACAATAGACGAAGACGGAAATGTTTTTATCAAAGGACGTTGCAAAAACCTGTTACTCACTTCTTCCGGACAAAACATTTATCCGGAAGAAATAGAGTCCAAGCTAAACAATATGCCATACGTGTCAGAGTCACTGATTATTCTGCAACAAGACAAACTGGTGGGCCTAATCTATCCGGATTCCGATGATGCTTTTGCTCACGGCTTGAGCCAATCAGACCTTGTACGGGTAATGGAAGAAAACCGCCTTGAACTGAACAAACAATTACCGGCATTTTCCCAAATAGCCCGCTTCAAGCTATATCCTGAGGAATTTGAAAAAACAGCCAAGAAAAGTATCAAGCGCTTCTTGTACCAAGATATAAAAGAATAAATCAAAAAAAAGCTCTCTTCATAATATGAAGATGTATCAAAAGTAAAAATGGCGTATCATTTTGCCAGTAGGGGCAAGGTTCGCTCGCCCAAAAATGGTTTGCTTATGCATTTGGGCAGGCAAACCCTGCCCCTACAGTTGACAACATGATAACACAATCGGACTTTTAATCCCTCCGCCCCGTATGTATAAAGCCACACATACGGTATAACTACAAAAGTTCAGATAATTCGTTCTGCAAACGTCCTGCCACTTCTTCCATAGGCACTTCGCACCCCAATTCTTTCTGTAATGAAGTAACCCCTTTATCCATGAATCCGCAAGGATGGATATAACTGAAATAACGCAAATCCGTATTTACATTCAGCGCCAATCCATGCATTGTCACAAAATGACTGCTTCTCACTCCTATTGCACAAATTTTCCGTTCCTGCGGAGTTCCCGCGGCCAGCCATACTCCGGTCGCTCCCTTCACTCGCCCGGCCTCAATGCCATAAGATGCGCAGACCCTGATCACCGCTTCTTCCAACACATGAATATATTCCTTCAACCCCAAATGATAATCCTCCAAATTCAAGATAGGATAACAAACCAATTGTCCGGGACCATGATAAGTAATATCCCCTCCTCGATCAATATGATAAAGGGTGGCACCAATCATCTTCAATTGTGCCTCCCCCAGCAGCATATTCGTTTCCTTTCCACTCTTGCCTAATGTATAGACATGCGGATGTTCTACAAAAATAATTCTATTCTCATACGTTTTTCCCACTTGTTTAGCTTCCACCATGGCATTAAACAACTCCGTCTGCCGTTTCCAAGCCTCAGAATAGGGAACTAATCCCCAATTTTCAATTTTCATAATACCTCCCAGTTTTAAATGTAAAATAGGATAGGGTTCGCCCGATGCGTCTTTTGCATCCCTGCCAATAACCCGAAATCCAAAATGGCCATAAAAGCCGGACGCTTTCTTATTTTGTTCGTTTACATCGACATAACGTACATGGCAATGTTCCAAAGCATAACGCATCAATTGTTTCCCTATTCCCGTACCTATGGCACGCGGATGAACAAAAAGCATTTCAAGCATAGTCCCATTAATACCCATGAATCCTTCTATACCAGCATTGTCACGAATCATGTAAAGCGACATACTATGAAGATAAACACTCCATACCAGTGGCTTTAACTTCTGAATATATGCTTCAGGTATGAAATGATAAGTAGCACGCACCGAAGCTTCCCATAAACAGGTCAATTCATCAAAGTCATCGGGCGTAGGTTTAATTATTTGATACATATTACTTTTTTCTGCAAAGGTGGGATAATTATTGTATATTTGCAACCCCAATCAAAAGAAAGAATATGTTGCCGTACATCAATGATTTTCCAATAGAATTCCGCGACTATATCGCAAGTGAAATTATCCCACGATACGCTGGTTTTGACAAAGCACATCGTGTAGATCATGTATTGAAAATTATAGCAGAAAGCCTCAATTTGTCTCAATATTATGATGTGAGCCGCATGATGGTGTATGTTATTGCCTCTTACCATGACCTGGGACTCTGTGAGGGACGGGAGTTCCACCATCTCATTTCAGGAAAAATACTATGGGCAGACCAGAAGTTAAGGCAATGGTTCCCTGAAGAGCATATTTTGATTATGAAAGAGGCTGTAGAAGATCACCGTGCATCCAACAAGCATGTTCCCCGTAGCATTTATGGCAAAATTGTAGCGGAGGCCGACCGCATTATTGATCCGGACATCACCTTGAGACGGACGGTACAATATGGTCTTTCCAACTATCCCGAGCTGGACAAAGAAAAACAATACATACGTTTTCTGACACATTTGAAAGAAAAATATGCTGAAGGTGGTTATTTAAGATTATGGATACCTCAATCAGCCAATGCTGTACATCTGCAGGAATTGAGGCAACTGATAGCCGATGAGGAAGAACTTCATAAAGTATTTGAAAAGATCTATTCACAGGAAACAGAAACGATACAGAATTTAGAAAATATCCCTATATTTGTCCGGAACAAAAAAAATAACAGTATATGAAAAAGCTGGTTCTATCCATTTCTATGTTTCTGATTGCCGCTACTACCTTTGCGCAGTCCGAAGTGGTAACAGATAGTATTCCGCCCATTTCATTGGATGGTTACAAGAATTTTAACGGATTTATGCTGGATATGGGTTCCATGATTGTGGCCCCTCCCCCTCTGATAGCCCCGCAACTTTATTATCAGCCTTACAACAATAATGCAATTGCGAATTACAATGAAATATTCCGTCCCAATATGAATATTATTTATGACAGAGGGTCTTACAACCATGTATTTACCCCCATGTATCCGGGAATGGGAATCTATGGATTCGGAACAATGTCAATGCCTCCCACCTTACAAAGTGCAACCTTTAAATTGAAAAACGGATTACACATCACCACATACGGTGAATATGATGCCGACGGGAACAAAGTACGGAATCCAAGCGCATTGCCTTGGGAAAGAAATAATTTCAACGGAGCTTTCGAAATGAAATCGGAGAATGGGAACTTCGGAATACGAATAGAAGTACAAAGAGGAAGAAACAATCCTTTTTGAATTATAAACTAAAAGATAGAAAAATGAAAAGCAGCCATGCAAAACAAAATCTATGCACGGCTGCTTTTTTATTTATTTTTAATTCAATCACAACTTTCTCCAATTCAGGCTCAAGCTGTTCAACACTACACTGACAGAACTACATGCCATGGCAGCACTGGCAATCATCGGGTTAAGCAAGATACCATACAATGGGAACAGAATACCTGCCGCCACCGGAATGCCTATCAAATTATAGATAAACGCCCAGAAAAGATTCTGATGGATCAAACGTACAGTTTTATGGGAAAGTTTAAAAGCTTTGGGTAACAACAACAAATCCGAAGTCATTAACGTAACCATCGCTACATCCATGGCAATATCCGTTCCTTTACCCATTGCAATACTTACATCGGCACGTGCCAACGCCTGTGAGTCATTAATGCCGTCACCTACCATAGCTACGACTCTTCCTTCAGCTTGTAATTCTTTAATAACATTCTCCTTATCGACCGGCAAAGCATCCGAAATAAAACGATTCGCATCAATTTCTCCGGCCACATTCTGTGCAGTAAGATGACCGTCACCGGTCAACAATACAATGTACTTTCCACTCTCCTTCAATTGTTTGACCGCTTGTCTGGAAGTATCTTTTATTTTGTCACTAATGGCTATAACCGCCAGCAATGTATTTCCCTCGCCAAAATAAACCAGACTCTTGCCACTCTTCTCATAATCCTCCACCATCCCTTTCAACAAGTCGGAAATTCCCGCTCCAAAATCTTTCAGTAACCGATGGCTTCCTGCCCAAAAAGTTTTATTTCCACGGGTCACCACAATCCCCCGTCCTGTCCGACTCTCAAAAGAATCAATGAGTGCCGGCTTCTCACCTTCCTTTTTCAAAGCCTCGACAATAGCCAAAGCCAACGGATGTTCCGATTTCAATTCAGCAGCATACAGAATTCCCTTATGCTCGTTCTGCCATCCGGCATCATGCAACCATCCGGTCACCACAGGGCGCCCCTCAGTTACAGTACCCGTTTTATCAAGTACCACTGTATCCACTTTCCGCATCTGCTCCAAGGCTACCGCATCCTTTATCAAAATATGTGATTCGGCCCCTTTACCAATTCCTACCATCAAAGCAGTGGGAGTAGCAAGTCCCAAAGCACACGGACAGGCAATAACCAAAACAGACACTGCTGAAAGCATAGCGTAGGAAAAGTCATCCGCTCCACCTGCCACTATCCAAACAAGGAAAGTAAAAACAGCCACAGCAAGGACAACAGGAACAAAAACCGCCGTCACTTTATCCACAATACGCTGGACTGGAGCTTTAGACCCCTGTGCTTCCTGCACCATGCGGATAATCTGTGCCAACACCGTATTTTTCCCCACCTTTTGAGCAGTCATAGTAAATGCACCGTTCTGATTGATAGTGCCGGCCAGCACCTTATCACCCTGTTTTTTCTCTACAGGAATAGGTTCACCGCTTATCATGCTCTCATCTATAAAGGTGTTTCCTCCGACAATGACTCCATCCACCGGAATTTGCTCACCGGGACGGACGCTCACCTTATCGCCAACCTGAAGTTCGGCTATCAAGATATCCTCTTCCCTGCCGTCTTTCACCACACGGGCCGTCCGAGGCTGTAATCCCATCAGTTTACGAATAGCTGTGGAAGTTTTTCCTTTTGCTTTCTCTTCCATCAGCTTGCCAACCAATACGAAAGCTATTATAACAGTGGCAGCTTCATAATATACATGAGGTTCCAATCCGCGGCTGTACCAAAATTCGGGATAGAACGTATTAAACAAACTGAACAAAAATGCGATGGAGGTGCTAAGTGCCACCAATGTATCCATATTACTGGTACGCTGAAGCGTCTGTTTCCAGGCATTCATATAGAAAGAACGCCCCGAATATAAAATAACAGGAAGTGAAAGCAACAGCATCCACCAGTTTACTCCCGGAACATTCATCAGAAACATCCCCAAAACAGCTACCGGTAAAGCAAAAATCCAAGCAACGATAGTCTTCCGCTTCAACTGTCCGTAATAAGATTGCTCTGCTTCCTCCTGCTCCTGCACAGAGTTATCCTCATCTATTATCAAATCAAAACCTATTTTCATCACAGCCTCTTTCAGTTGTTGCGGAGACACAATATCCGGATTATAAGTCACCGCCAAAGTAGCCGCCGCCAAATTGACCGATGCATTTTCCACGCCTTCTTGCTTCCTTACAATCTTCTCCACGTTGCCGGCACATGCCGCACAATGCATTCCCGTAACGGGATATAGTTTTTTTGTCATATCGCTCATATTCATTTCTTTACTTATTTATTATAGCTTATCAACGGACAAATTTAGCAAAAAGTTCATGCAATCTTGTTGCAAACAGATAAATATATTTTCGCTTTTTAGATGGACATTTCACGAAGTTATTCTATATTTGTGGAGAAAGTTAGGATAAGTAATCCATGCAAATAAACAAAAAGTTATGAAAAAAAGAAATCTCGTATTGTCTGTTATGACAACTTGCCTTGTATCCTGCTTTTTATTATCGGGATGTAACGGACAAAAACAAATTGATAGTGAAACTGTAAAGACTGTAAAAGTGGAAGAACAAGCCCATTTACAAGATGACACAGTCTCTCCCGCCTGTAAGATTACTATTGATTATAGTTATTTAGCAGAATCTGATGCTGCGGATAGCATAGCACAACGCATCAACCGTACCATACAAGCCCACGTTTTGGGAAAAGAATATATCCGGATGAATCCGGAAGTTGCTGTAGATTCTTTTAAAAATACCTACATTGACAACTACCGCAAAGATGTGAACGAGTTCTATCAGGAAGATATAAAAAATGGAACTCCCAAAGACGAACTTCCCACATGGTACAATTATGAATACGGACTGACCACCCATTTCAGCGAAGGCAAAGAAGGCATTCTGAATTTCATTGCAGAAACTTTTGAATATACAGGCGGGGCACATCCCAACTCATGGAACAAATGGATGAACTTCGAAAAGAATACCGGCAAACTGCTTGCTTTGAAAGATGTATTTATGGCAGGATCGGAAAAACCGATGAGCGACATGTTGCTGGAAGAACTGATAACAGAGATGGCTACCCGTCTGGAAGACAGCTCCATCACCTCACTGGAAGGACTTCAGAATGCAGGCATCTTGAATTCTACCAATATGTACGTACCCGACAATTTCTTGTTAGAAAAGGAAAAAGTATCTTTCCTGTATAACAAATACGATATCGCTCCCTATGCTGTAGGAGTCATCACCCTTTCTTTGCCCTACACATCGGTAGAAAAATATATGATACATTAAATAACGATTTTAAGTATAGAATGGAATTAATACTGAAATATTTCCCTAACCTCAGCGAACAGCAGAAAACACAGTTTGCCGCATTGTATGATTTATATACGGATTGGAATAGCAAAATCAATGTAATCTCACGCAAGGATATCACTAATCTGTACGAACATCATGTATTGCACTCGCTAGGCATAGCCAAAGTGATAAACTTCACCCCTGATACCCAAATTATGGACTTGGGCACAGGGGGCGGTTTCCCGGGTATCCCTTTGGCCATCTTATTCCCTGAAGTCCAATTCCATCTGGTGGACAGTATCGGAAAGAAAGTGAAAGTAGCTACAGAAATAGCCAATGCTATCGGACTGAAGAATGTCACTTTCCGTCATTGCCGCGCCGAAGAAGAAAAAAGGAAATTCGACTTCGTGGTAAGTCGTGCTGTCATGCCTTTGGGCGATCTAATAAAAATTATCCGTAAAAACATCAGACAAGAACAGCATAACGCCCTGCCCAACGGGCTGATTTGTCTGAAAGGCGGAGAGTTGGAACAAGAAACAATGCCCGTGAAGCACAAAACAATGCTTTATGATCTGAAAAATGAATTCACGGAAGATTTTTTTAAAACCAAGAAAGTGGTTTATGTAACCATCAGCGGTTTATAATTATAGATAAAAAAAACATGAAAATAAAGAAATTTGAATTCAATATGTTTCCGGTAAACTGCTACGTGCTATCGGACGAAACAAAGGAAGCCGTCATTATTGATGCCGGTTGCTTTTATGAAGAAGAAAAGCAAGCCTTAAAAAGATATATTGACAGCAATAGCCTGACAGTGAAACATTTGTTGAATACGCACCTCCATCTGGACCATATTTTCGGCAACCCATTCCTGTTGCAAGAATACGGGCTAAAAGCCGAAGCAAATCAAGCGGATGAATTTTGGCTGGAACAAGCACCGGCACAATCACGTATGTTTGGTTTCCAATTGCCCGAAGCACCCGTGCCATTAGAAAATATATCTTTGATGGAGATATCATTACTTTCGGCAATACCCAACTGGAAGCTATCCATGTACCGGGTCATTCGCCGGGAAGCATTGTTTTTTACTGCAAAGAAGCCCACTGTATCTTCAGCGGTGATGTATTGTTCCAAGGAAGTATAGGACGTGCAGACCTTACAGGAGGTAATTTCGACGAACTTCGCGAACATATATGCAGTCGTTTGTTTGTACTTCCCCCCGACACGGTAGTCTATCCTGGTCATGGAGACCCGACCACTGTGGGAGCAGAAAAAGCGAACAACCCTTTTTTCCGATAAGATAAAACTTAAAATTCAACTTATATACTACTACCATGAAAACAGATTTATTAGCAGACCGACATATCGGTATACAGGAAGAAGACCTTCCCGTTATGTTGGAAAAGATTGGCGTAAAGAGCCTTGATGAACTGATTAACAAAACAATTCCGTCCAAAATCCGTTTGAAAGAACCTCTGCCACTGGCTGCTCCCATGACGGAACGGGAGTTTGCAGAGCATATTACCGAACTAGCTTCACAAAACAAGATTTATACCTCTTATATAGGTATGGGTTGGTATGACAGTATTACTCCGGCGGTCATTCAACGCAATGTATTCGAGAATCCTGTGTGGTACACCTCGTACACTCCTTATCAAACCGAAGTTTCACAAGGACGTTTGGAAGCACTGATGAACTTCCAGACTGTCATATCCGACCTCACAGCCATGCCATTGGCAAACTGCTCATTGCTGGATGAATCTACCGCCGCTGCCGAAGCCGCCACCATGATGTATGGACTTCGCACCCGCGACCAACAAAAAAGCGGAGCCAACGTATTGTTTGTGGATGAAGAGATTTTCCCACAGAACCTGGCAGTCATCCAGACCCGCGCCCTTCCTCAAGGCATGAAGATCCAAGTAGGAAATTACAAGGAATTGGTATTTACTCCGGAAATCTTTGCCTGCATCCTTCAATACCCCAATGCCAGCGGTAGCGTGGAAGACTATCGTGAGTTTGTGGAAAAGGCACATGCCGCCCATTGTAAAGTAGCCGTGGATGCTGACATCATGAGTTTGGCATTGTTAGTTCCTCCCGGCGAATGGGGAGCAGACATCGTATTCGGAAGTACCCAGCGCCTGGGTATCCCCTTGTTCTACGGAGGTCCGTCCGCAGCCTACTTCGCTACACGTGACGAATATAAACGCAATATGCCGGGACGTATCATCGGCTGGTCTAAAGACAAATATGGCAAACTGGCCTACCGTATGGCTTTACAGACCCGTGAGCAACATATTAAACGCGAAAAAGCAACTTCCAACATCTGCACCGCACAGGCATTACTGGCTACAATGGCCGGCTTCTATGCCGTTTATCATGGGCAGGAAGGTATCAAAAATATAGCAAAACGCATTCATAGCATTACCACCTGGTTGAACAAAGCCCTAACCCGCTTGGGATATGTACAGCATAATGAATTATTCTTTGACACCCTGCGTTTCAGTCTGCCCGACCATGTTTCGGCTCAGAAGCTGCGTACCATCGCATTGAGTAAAGAAGTAAACCTCCGTTACTATGATAATGGCGATGTAGGTTTCAGCATTGATGAAACCACCGACCTGAAAGATGTAAACCTGTTACTTTCCATCTTCTCCATTGCTGCCGAAGAAACCGTTCAAGAAGTGACAGACATTCCCGAAGCATCCTCACTGAATCGTGAACTACGCCGCCGTACTTCCTTCCTCACCCATGAGGTATTCAACAAGTATCATACTGAAACCGAAATGATGCGTTATATCAAACGTTTGGAACGTAAAGATATCTCATTGGCACATTCCATGATTTCATTGGGTTCTTGTACCATGAAACTGAATGCCGCTTCGGAAATGCTCCCACTCAGCAACTTAGGCTGGATGGCTATACACCCGTTAGCACCTGATGATCAAACAAAAGGCTATCAGACATTAATTAATAACTTAAGCGAGCAGTTGAAGGTTATTACCGGATTTGCAGGAGTCACTTTGCAACCTAATTCAGGTGCAGCAGGAGAGTATACAGGACTGCGTATCATCCGCGCTTATCTGGAAAGTATCGGACAGGGACACCGCAACAAGATATTAATTCCGGCATCAGCCCACGGTACGAATCCGGCTTCAGCCATTCAATGCGGATATACCACGGTGACTTGCGCCTGTGACGATAAAGGTAATGTAGACGTAGAAGATTTACGTGCAAAAGCAGAAGCCAACAAGGATGATCTGGCTGCATTAATGATTACCTATCCGTCCACTCATGGTATCTTTGAACCGGAAATTGCAGAAATTTGTAAAATTATTCATAAATGCGGAGCACAGGTTTACATGGATGGTGCAAATATGAATGCACAGGTAGGTCTGACCAATCCGGGTACCATCGGGGCTGATGTATGCCATTTGAATCTGCATAAGACTTTTGCCAGCCCTCACGGTGGTGGCGGTCCCGGTGTAGGTCCCGTTTGTGTAGCCGAACATCTGGTTCCGTTCCTTCCGGGACATCAAGTTTGGGGTAACAGTGCCAATCAGGTTTCTTCAGCTCCATACGGTAGCGCAGGAATCCTGCCTATTACTTACGGTTATATTTGCATGATGGGCGCCGAAGGTCTGACCAATGCCACCAAGACTGCTATTCTGAGCGCCAATTATCTGGCAGCCTGCTTCAAGGATACCTACGGCATTGTATATACCGGCGCTACGGGCTTTGTGGGCCATGAAATGATTTTAGATTGCCGCTATCTGCATGACGAAACCGGTATCAGCGAAAATGACATCGCCAAGCGTCTGATGGATTATGGCTATCATGCGCCCACCCTTTCCTTCCCGGTTCATGGAACATTGATGATTGAACCGACTGAAAGTGAAAGTTTATGGGAACTGGATAATTTCGTCACTGTGATGCAAACCATCTGGCAGGAAATTCAAGAAGTGAAGAATGGCAGTGCCGATAAAGAAGATAATGTATTGGTCAACGCCCCGCATCCTGAATATGAAGTGGTGGCCAATGAATGGAATCACAGCTACAGCCGAGAGAAAGCCGCTTATCCTATCGAATCGGTACGTGATAACAAATTCTGGATCAATGTAGCCCGGGTAGATAATACATTAGGTGACCGCAAACTGTTGCCTACCCGTTATGGTAAGTTTGAATAAAAAAGCATTGTACTAATAACCAAAGCAACGGTTATGACAAGAATAATAAGAAGAGAAGTTTGTACTGTAAGACTCTTTCGCTTATTTAAAAATCTGTTAAACATAAACTAGCCCTCGCCTTCTAAAAGCGTGTCATACATAAAAAATGACATAAATTGTTACCATTATTTCTATATGGAGTATAGCATATTTGAGTAAAAAATTGATAAATTATACCAAATTAATAAAAAAAGTAAATTATTTCTAAAG
>OLGE01003563.1_pt1 | contig 12173 bp, 7 predicted proteins | sample 1605151 | NCBI WGS metagenome assembly OLGE01 (sample SAMEA3888912, study PRJEB22519) | human gut metagenome | biome: human gut; feature: human-associated habitat; material: faeces | place: Denmark | collected 2010
GCTGAGGCTTACTTTTCGTTGTAGAAGTTGATGAGGCACCCGTCGAGGATAATGCGGCGCTCGTCATCGGTGAGATCGCCGAGCTTCAGGGAGAGAGCGGATACCCTGCCGTCATGAATGAAGAGGGCGGGAATGACCTCCTTCTTCTCCTTCACGGCGGTGCGGATGCCGGGCACAAGGATGTAGTCGCCGTTGGCGATGGTCTTCTCGATGCCGGGCTCGCAGAGGAAGGGCAGCATGCCCCAGTTGATGAGGTTGGAGCGGTAGCGCTTCGTAGCGTATTCGAGGGCAAGGTTGGCCCAGCCGCCGAGCACCTTCTGGCAGGAAGCGGCCTGCTCACGGGCGCTGCCGTCGCCGGGCTTCATGGCGAAGATGGTCGAGCCGATGCCGGTGCCGGCGAGATCCCTGCCGCCGCAGAGGGCGTCGAAGAGCGCTTTGTCGCTCTTCTCGAGAGGAGCGAGGGCTTTGCGCACGGCCTGAAGGACGGAAGCGTCAGCCGGGTCGGCTTCGCGCTTCTTCTCGAAGGCGAACACGTCTTTGGCCCTGCCCACGTACTCCGGATCCTTCCTGGAGAGGGCGAATTCGGCCAGCTTCAGGGGGTTGGAGCGCAGGGAGGAAGTTTCACCGGAGGGAATGAGCTCGTCGGTGGTGGTCACGGGGTCGGTGATGACGCAGGCGACCCTGAGAAGCAGATTCTCGGGAAGAGCGGCCATGGCCGGCCAGTCAGTGATGTTGGGACCGTACTTGAGTTCCACGGAGGAATCGGCCCTGCCCCAGCCCTGGTAGCAGCGCTCTTTGTAGATATTGGCGTCGAAATGGTAGGTGAGATCAGGGTTGATCTTATCCCAGTCAAGATCCGTGGCCGGGGTAAGGCGTCCGGCGTTGGCCGCGGTAGCGGCGATGGAGCGGGCGTCCATGAGGGCCACGCCCGCGACCTGGCCGTTGCCAGGCTTGGAGCCCTCGCGGTTCGGGAAGTTGCGTGTGGAGTGGCGGATGGACAGGGCGCCGTGAGCCGGGGTGTCGCCCGCGCCGAAGCAGGGGCCGCAGAAGGCGTTCTTGATGAGGGCGCCGGCTTCCATGAGCTTCACATAGGAGCCGTTGCGCACGAGGGCGATGGCCTGGGGCTCGGAAGCGGGGTAGACGGAGAGGGAGAAGGGCGTGTTGCCGATGCTCTTTCCGTCAAGGATAGCGGCGGCGAGGGTCAGGTTCTCGAAGGAGCCGCCGGCGCAGCCGGCGATGAGGCCCTGATCCACATGGATGCCGTCGGCGTGGATTTTGTCCCTGAGCCTGAAGCTGTCGGCGAGTCTGCCGAACTGTTTGTGGGCCGCATCCTCGATTTCACCGAAGATATCCTTCGCGTGGGCGATGACTTCGGTCACCGGGTACGCGTTGCTCGGATGGAAAGGCAGGGCCATCATGGCCGGCACTTTGGCGAGGTCGATGACGATGCAGCGGTCGAAGGCGGCGGGAGCGTCGTGGGAGAGCTTCTTGTAGTCCCCGGCGCGGCCGTGTTCGGTGAGGTAGGCCTTGACCCTGTCGTCCGTCTCCCAGATGGAGGAGAGGCAGGTGGTCTCGGTGGTCATGACGTCGATGCCCATGCGGTACTCGACGGAGAGGCTCGCGATGCCGGGGCCGGCGAACTCGAGGACGCGGTTCTTGACGAAGCCGCTCTTGAAGACGGCGCCGACGAGGGCGACGGCCACGTCCTGCGGGCCCACGCCGGGCTGGGGGGCGTTCTCGAGCCACACGAGGACGGTCTCGGGCTCCGCGATGTCGTAGGTGCGCTTCAGAAGCTGCTTCACGAGCTCGGGGCCGCCTTCGCCCACGCCCATGGTGCCGAGGGCGCCGTAGCGGGTGTGGCTGTCGGAGCCGAGGATCATGCGGCCGCAGCCGGCCATGGTCTCGCGCACGTACTGGTGGATGACGGCCAGGTTCGGGGGAACGTAGTTGCCGCCGTATTTCTGGGCAGCGGTGAGGCCGAAGAGGTGGTCGTCCTCGTTGATGGTGCCACCGACGGCGCAGAGGCTGTTGTGGCAGTTGGTGAGGGCGTAGGGAACGGGGAATTCCTTCAGGCCGCTGGCTCTGGCGGTCTGGATGATGCCTACGAAGGTGATGTCGTGGGAGGCGAGTCCGTCAAAGGTGATGTGCAGGAGGCTGTCCCTGTCGGAAGCCTTGCTGTGGGCCCTGAGAATGCGGGAGGCCAGGGTGTTCTTCTTCGCCTGGGCGATGTCGGTGCCGGTGGCCCGGGCTTCCTCTTCGCCGAGGAGCCTGCCGTCCTTCAGAACGGTGAGTTTGTCGCTGAGTGTAATCATGAGCTGCTCGTGGATATGTGCGGTTTTGGGAGGCGGGAAATCCGCCTCCCTGAAGTTGTCTGCGGGAGGAAAATCAGCCCCTGTCCTGTTCCTCGTGCTGGGCGAGTTCCAGTTCCTGGGCTCTCTTGAGGAGCTGCTCAAGCTGGATGTCGCAGCCGAGGACGCCGGTGATGTTGTCATCCTTGTCCGTGACGGCGCAGGAAACCGTGATCACCAGCTTGCCCGTGAACCTGGACTGATAAACGTCCATGATGTTCAGGTCGCCTGTGGCCATGGGCTTTTTGAACCATTCCCTGTCGGAGAAGTCATAGCCGATGGGAAGGGCCTCGTACTTCTCCTGGTAGGCCGGATCCGTGATGGTGGAGCACTTGAGCTTGCCCTGGGCGTCCGTGAGATAGAGGTACTGGATGAAGGGGTATTCCTTCGCGAATTCGTTGAGGCGGCTGCAGGCGTCCCTACCGTAAGTGAGCAGGGATTCCTCCTCGGCCAGCTTGATGAGCAGGTGGGCGGAAAGCTCGCCTGCCAGCTGCTTCATATGGTCGAATTCGGAAGTGAAGAGCTCGGGCATGAAGCGGTGCGCCAGAATTTCCATTTCCTCGTAGGAGTAGGAGGTGGTGCGGCCGTTCTTGTACGATTCCATGATGGCGTCGTAGATCTTGCCCACGGCGGGATGCCGCTTCGACACTTCGTGTTCCGTGCCGTTGAGTTTAAGGTTGTGGTTGAGCCAGTAGGCCACGCCGGCGCGGCCGGACTTGTCGGTGATGATGATCGGCACGGGCCTGGCGAGAATGCGGTCCGTGTCGAAGATGTTGTAGATCTCCTCGTTCTTGGAGAGACCGTCCACGTGCACACCTGCGCTCGTGGCGTTGAAGTCGCGGCCCACGAAGGGATAGTTGTTCGGGATGTGGTAGTGCAGTTCCTTCGAGAAGTAGTCCGCGATTTCCGTGATCACCGTGGTGTCCGCGGCCGCGTCGTTGCCCGTGAGGGAAATGTACTCGATGACCAGGGCCTCGAGGGGCGTGTTGCCCGTGCGCTCGCCGAAGCCGAGGAGCGTGCTGTTGACCGCGCCGCAGCCGTAGAGCCAGGCCGTGACGCCGTTGACGAGCACCTTGTGGAAGTCGTTATGCCCGTGCCACTCGAGCCACTGGCTGGGAACGCCGGCCTCGTCAATGAAGACGTGCACGAGGCGCTGCACGGAGCGGGGCAGGGTGGCGCCGGGATAGGGCACGCCGTAGCCCATGGTGTCGCAGAGGCGGATTTTGACGGGCATGCCGGCCTGGCGGGAGAGCTCCATGAGCTTGGACGCGAAGGGCAGGCAGAAGCCGTAGATATCCGCGCGGGTGACGTCCTCGAAGTGGCAGCGGGGGAGGATACCCCACTCCAGGGCCTTGGTAACGACCTTGAGGTAGTCGTTCATGGCCTGCTCGCGGGTTTTGCCGAGCTTCAGGAAGATGTGGTAGTCGGAAACGCTGGTGAGCATGCCGACCTCGGAGAATTCCATGTCCCTCGCGAGCTGGAGATCGTTCTTGTTGGCGCGGATCCATCCCGTGATGCGCGGGAAGCGGTAGCCGCGGGCGCGGCATGCGTCGATGCATTTCCTGTCACGCTCGGAGTACATGAAAAATTCCGAAGCTGTAATGAGGCCGGTTTTTCCGCCGAGCCTGTGCAGGAAATCGAAGATTTTCGCCACCTGGCTGACAGTGTAGGGCGGACGGGCCTGCTGGCCGTCGCGGAACGTGGTATCCGTGATACAGAGCTGATCGGCCGGATGCGGCGCGAGCACCACGTCATCGAATTCGGTGCGGCAGATGCTCGTGTACGGAAACTGCTCACGGAAGAGCTGGGGTTCCTTAACGTCCTGAAGAGGCAGGCTGCGGTGATGCGAAGGGTGCTGTAGTTCCAAATCAATCTCCATCGGGAGCGTGCGCGGGCTGGCGGACCGGAGGCGATCCGGGCCCCTCCGCCACATCCGGCACCGCGCCGGGGATGCGCTCCCCCGCTCACGGCGCGTGAAGGCCGTACGGCAGATCACGCGGAAAAAGTGTCACATGAAAAATTTATTTTAAAGATGGGCGGGGGAAATACGCAAGTCCTTTTTCCGGTGCCTTCCGGAACCCGGAGGGAGGCATGCGGAATTGCAACTTGCCAGAACGGCAAAAATGCATGAAGGTTAAAAGCTGTCCATTACGTGGAATTTACTGAAGGAGAAGACGGGATGGCGGGTTTACAGTTCCCAGCGCCGGGCTGCATTGTCGAATATTTTGAGTCCAATACGCCGCAGATAGGCATGGTGACGGAGGAAGCCAGAGGGCGCCTCCGGCTTCTTCTTCCCAACCGCCGCGAAACCAAGCTGCCGTCCTCCAGGATACTGCCCTGGACCGGCCCCGTGGTGCCGGGCTATTCCTCCATGTCCCGGGACGGGATCGTGAAAGCGCTTGAGGCCTCGGCAGCGAAGCGTGACGCCCTGGCCCGCGAAATTCCCGTGCAGGAGCTCTGGGAAATGGCCCAGGGCGAAGTGACACAGGCGCCGGCGCGCTGGTTCGCGGAGCTTTTCGTGACGGATCCGGACGAGGATACCGTGGCGGCGTACGCCCATGCCCTGCTTTCTGCCAAGACCCGTTTCCGCTTCGCGCCTCCCGTTTTCGAGATCTATTCCGAAGAGGATGCGGCCCGGCGCGACGCCGAGTACGAGGCGCAGAAGAGGCGCGAGGCCATTCTCGCCGAGGGCGTGCCTTTCGTGCACGCGCTCTGGAACGCGGTGCAGCACAGGCTCCCCGCGCCGCAGGAGGGGACGCCCGGTTATCCCGGACCTGAGGTGGCGGAGCGCCTTGAGCGCGTGCTGCGCGCGCACATGGCCGACCCCGAGAGCCAGGAAGAGGAAGCCCTCTGGAAGCTTCTCATCAAGGGACTCCCCGAGGTGCCGCATATCGCCGTGCAGCTTCTCATGGCCTGGGGGAAGCTCCCCCCGCATTACAATTTCTGGTACGACCGCGCGGGCTACGAGCCCGGCGATACGTGGTGGAAACCCTTCGCTGACGGGGTAAAAAAGTTCGCGGACGATTCCGCCGCCTGCCCGCTTCCCCCCTGCGATCTCCCCTTCGTGAGCATAGACGGCTGGAGCACGCTCGACATTGACGACGCTTTCGCCATAGCCGCGAGGCCTGAAGGCGGCTGGACCCTGACCCTGGCTCTTGCCTGCCCAGGTGTCTGCTGGCCCTTCGGGTCCGAGTTCGACAGGGCCGTCCTGCACCGCGGCACGAGCATCTATCTCCCCGAGGGCGACAGCCACATGATGCCCGAATGCATTTCCACGGACGCCCTCTCCCTTGTGGCCGGAAAGGACCGCCCCGCCCTTATCGTGGCCCAGGACGTGGACGGAAACGGCGCGCCCGCAGGCGAATGCCGCATCAGCGTGAACAGGGTGACCCTCGCCGCCAATCTGCGCTACGTGGACTGCCAGAATGTTCTCGACGGGAAGGCCGGGGAAGACTGTCCGGCCCTGCCGTACCGCGAAACCCTTGAGATGGCGCTCGCCTTCTCGAAGGCCCGCCTCGCCTGGCGCGTGAGCCAAGGCGCCGTTGTCATCGAGAGGAAGGAACCCGAAATCGTTCTGAGCGGGGAGGGCGAGGACACCGTGGTGGACCTCAGGCCCGGCGAGAACGCCAGGGACGCCCAGAACCTCGTGGCTGAGATGATGATCATCGCCGCGGCCTCGGTGGGCGACTGGGCCGCGGCCCACGGTGTGCCCATGCTCTTCAGAACCCAGGACGTGGCCCTGCCGCGCGAGTACGCCGGCGTCTGGGAGCGTCCGGAGGACGTCACCAAGATCATGCGCGCCATGATTCCCTCCACGCTCGAAACGGAAGCGCGGCCCCACGCGGCGCTCGGCCTGCAGCGCTACGCGCCCATGACCTCGCCGCTCAGGCGCTACGCTGACCTCATCAACGAGGTCCAGCTCACGGAGTGGGTCCTGCACGGAAAGCCCCGCTTCAGCGGAGAGGAACTGCAGCAGATCCTTCTGCCCCTGCACATCGCCCTGGACGGAGCCGGACAGATCCAGCGCTTCCGTCCCCGCTACTGGAAGTTCCTGTACTTCCGTCAGAAGGGCGACAGAGTGTGGTGGCACGGCGTGATTACCGAGGAAAATGACGCTTTCGTGAGCGTGAGCCTGCCCGAGGAGGATATCTTCGTGCGCGGACGCCGCCGTATCTTTGACGAACGCGCCTGCCCCGGCATGGCTGTTGACATCCGCCTCGGCAAGGTCAATCCCCTGTACAACGAAATGCAGATTCTTGAGGCCGTTCCGTCCGAGGGCGGAACGGAGGAGGACATGTTATGATAACGCTCCAGGCACTGTGCTTCGGAATTCTCGGCTACCTGCTCGGCGCCACGCCCTACGGCCTGATTATCGCCCGCGTGTTCTGCCATACAGACCCGCGCACCGGCGGCAGCCACAATACCGGCGCTACCAACGTGGCCCGCATGTGCGGCTTCGGCTGGGGTGTCGCTACCCTGGCCTGCGACCTCTTAAAGGGCGCGCTCCCCGTCTTTCTGGCCCAGATGGAGACCGGGTCTCCCGTGGTCGTCACCGTGGCCGCCCTCAGCGCCGTGCTCGGCCACGTGTTCTCCTGCTTCATGAATTTCAAAGGCGGCAAGGCCGTTGCCACGAGCATCGGTGTCTTCCTGCCCATCGCCTTCCCCCCTCTGCTCATCGCCTGCCTTCTCTGCCTTATCGTGATCTGGCGTACGGAGTTCGTGTCCGCAGGCTCCCTCACCCTGGTCTGCTCCATGCCCATCCTGCTCTGCCTCTTCGGGGACTTTCAGTGGCTGCCGCTTTCCCTCTGCGTGCTGGCCATCGTGGTCTGGCGGCACAGGGAGAATATTGAGCGCCTGAGGAACGGCACGGAGAAGAGCTTCCTGAAGAGCCATCAGACGCGCTAGGCGCTGCCTTCCCGTCTTCCGCCCATTTTTTTTGCTGTAAGGAGTTTTTTCATGTCCGACGATTTTCCCACCTACCGCGGTGAGATGGAATACTACTGCCTCGGCTGCGGCAGGCGCTATCCTTCCGACAGCCTGCTCTACACCTGCCCGGAATGCGGCGATGTCCTGCTCCTCGAGAACAAAAAGTTCGGTGAGCTTAAAAAGAAGAGCGGCCAGTACTGGCGCGACCTCTTCGATTCCCGTGCCTCCACCCGCAGGAACGCCCTGAGGGGCGTGTTCCGCTACTATGAGCTCCTGGCTCCCATTTTTGACGAAGAGGACATCATCTACCTCGGCGAGGGCCTTACTCCCATCATCGAGGCCTCTGATTTCATGAAGGAAAAGGTCGGCATTCCCTTTGCCTTCAAGAACGACGGCCAGAACCCCAGCGCCTCCTTCAAGGACCGCGGCATGGCCTGCGCCTTCAGCTACCTGAAATGGCTCTGCCGCCATCACAACTGGGACGAGGTGATCACGGTCTGCGCCTCCACGGGCGATACGTCCGCCGCAGCCGCGCTCTACGCCTCCTATATCGGCGCTCCCCTGAAGAGCGTCGTGCTCCTGCCGCACGGCAAGGTGACCCCGCAGCAGCTCTCCCAGCCCCTTGGCAGCGGCGCCACCGTGCTCGAGCTTCCCGGCGTCTTTGACGACTGCATGAAGGTCGTCGAAATCCTCGCCGAGAAGTACCGCGTGGCCCTTCTCAACTCCAAGAACGCCTGGCGTATCCTGGGTCAGGAGTCCTACGCCTACGAAGTAGCCCAGTGGTACGGCTGGGACGTGAAGAATCTCTGCCTGTTCGTGCCCGTGGGCAACGCCGGCAACATCACCGCCATCATGTCCGGCTTCCTCAAAATGTACGACCTCGGCATCATCGAAAGCCTGCCGCGTATCTTCGGCGTGCAGAGCGAGCACGCTGACCCGGTCTACAGATACTACAAAGCCCCCGAGGGGAAACGCGAGTGGAAGCCCGTGACCGTGCAGCCGAGCGTCGCCCAGGCCGCCATGATTGGCAACCCCGTCTCCTTCCCCCGCGTGAAGGCTCTCGCCGGACGCTTTGTGAAGGCCGCCGGTGAAAGGGCTTTCCAGGTTGTCCAGGTGAAGGAACAGCAGATCATGGACGCCATGCTTACCGCCAACCGTCACGGCCACATCGCCTGCACCCAGGGCGGCGAGACCCTCGCCGGCCTCCTCAACGCCCGTGATCTCGGCCTCATCGGCAGGGACGAGCACGCCGTGCTCGACTCCACGGCTCATGCCCTGAAGTTCTCCGGCTTCCAGAACATGTACTTCGAGAACACCTTCCCCGCAGCCTACGGCATCACCCCTGATCCCAGCCTGGCCAACAAACCCGAACTCCTCCTCCCCGAGGAGGCCAGAAAAGGCAGGGACGTGGCTGAGTTCGCCCGTGAGGGCGCGGCCGCCGTGGTGAAGCGCCTCGGCCTGAAGCACAACTAACAGCGTCGTCTCAGAACATCAGAAAGGAGCGGTCAGCGGTGGCCGCTCCTTTTTCTGATCACGGGGTGTTTTATACCGGGCGGCGGCATCCCGGAAACACAATATAAAAATTTTTATCTGTAGAATATTTTTATTTACCTGGGGTCCGTGACGGAGTAGGAAGAGACACAGGATGGTGATTTTTTTCTGACGATATCAACATGTGGGAAAAAACATGCAGAAACGGGACGCTAAAAAAGGAACAGGTCTTGATGAACTGTTCCTGAAGGTTGGCCTGTACAGGCACAGTGAGGACCTGAGAGAGCTTTTTCTTTTTATCAGAAAGTTTCCCAGACTGGCTCCGTATAACGCCTTTCTGATCCATATCCAGAAACCTGGCTGCCAGTTTGTGGCAGAGGAGGATGTCTGGCTGAATAAGTACAACAGGCGGGTCATCCCCGGTTCGCGTCCTCTTGTCATTTTATGGCCTTTCGCTCCCGTGCATTTTGTCTTTGATTTGGAAGATACTGAGGGAGAGCCGCTCCCTGATGAGGTGCTTCATCCATTCAGAACCTTTGGAAGACTTGATCAGAAGATTTTTCACAGGCTGACCGGCAATCTCCGCTGCTACGGTATAGAGTACCATGAAGCAGATTATGGCCCGGGTATGGGCGGCTGTATTGCGAAAGCAAAAGGCAGCCCCATCGTGAGGGATGGCGGAAAAAGATACCGCATGCCGTACACGATGATTGTCAACCGGAAACACTGCTGGGAAGAAAAATTCGCGACGATTGCCCACGAACTCGGACATCTTTTCTGCGGGCACCTTGGAAACCCTCTCATGGATTTGTGGCCGGATCGCAGTTCCTGCGATCTGCAGGTCAGGGAGTTTGAGGCGGAAAGCGTCTCCTGGCTTGTATGTGAGCGCGCCGGCATCTATACCCCCTCGGAAAAATACCTCAGTGGATACCTGTATAAACATGATGAGATTCCCAGTATTAGTCTTGAAAGCGTGCTCAGGGCGGCGGGATGGATAGAAAAGATGATGGCTGGGAGCCTCCCTGTGCGGAAAGAGCTCAGGATAAAAGATGAAGATTATAAATAAGAATGCGAACGTTTTTATTTTTGCTGCGTTGTTCCCGTGCCGCATGCGGGCATGCAGCTGACATGGGCCGGGCATGATACAGGCGCTGTCCTGGGTGCGGGGGCCCGGCCCCGCCTCCTGCTTCGGGTATCTGGAACGGTGTAAGCCGTATCGCCGACTTTGCCGTACAGCGGTCCTGCTGCCTTTCTGAAAAAAACTGTTTATGTGAGATGCCTGTTTTTTTATTCTGGCGAAAGCAGGCCTCTGGTGTCCGGGGGCCGCAGCTGCATGCTGGCGGGGCTTGAGGAAAACCCCATTTGCCCCTGTTTGTGTATTTTCCTGCCGGGGAAAAGGAGATCGCCAGGCGGGTGCGTACTGCCCTCCAGAACGATCGCTTCCCGGACCCTCTTCGCCGGTAACGGGCTGAATACCGGCGGCCCGAATTTGCCGGCTCTTTTTTTTCATAAGGGGCGGAACTGCGGCCCGGGGATGTGCAGGATTCCCCAAACAGGGGAAAAATTTTTTCAAAAAAGAAAAAAATTTTTCTCTTTCCGCCAAATTCTCGCCTTCTCAGGGATGAAAAAAGTAAAGAATTAATAAATTCAATAAATTATCCGCGTAATTTCTGAGTGGCACGCTTTGTGCTTGATAGAGGGTAAATCTGTCTGCCCGGCATTGTTTATCTTCATCCCTTTATCAAGGAGATGTCACATGAAAAGACCCATTATCCGATTTGATCGGAATTCCGCGCCCGTACAGGGGCAGGGATACGGAATCAACTGGGATACCGTGGATTCCCGGTACACGAGCCTTCATGATTACCTGCTTACTGCTCCGCAGGTCATGGATCCTGAACGTCTGCGCTGTCTGCTGGATGTTTATGATGAGTTCGACGGAGAGCCAGTCATCTACATCAGGGCAAAACTCCTTGAGCGTGTTCTGCTGACAAAGAAAATTTTTCTGGACGGCAACCCCATTGTGGGAACACTGACCGGCGTCCGCTGCGGCGTTTATGCCTATCCCGAGTGGAACGTGTCGTGGATTAAGGATGAAATGCAGCTCGCAAAAATGACATCCCTCGGCGAGATGAAGATTCCTCAGGAAACCGAGGAACTGCTGGAAAAGGTATACAGGAAGTGGAAGAACCGTACGTGCATCGCCCTGAACAATAAGATGTACAAGGCCAAGTACGGCGTGAATCCTGCTCAGTATTCCAAGGCCGGCATGTATTACGACAACGTGAGCGTGGCTTCCGGTTCCGGCATCGCTGATTATCCACTGGCTCTTAACAGGGGACTTCGCTGGGTCGTGGACGACTTAAAGCGCCGCCTCGCCGAATGTCCGACAACGCTGGTGAATAAGGAAAAGCACGACCTGTATCGGGCTATGATTGTGGCGACAGAGGCTGTCATCGCCCATTCCCACCGCTATGCTGAGCTCTGCGAAAAAACGGCCGCGGAAACCGCTGATCCCCGTGATAAGGCAGAACTGCTGGAAATCGCCGAAATCTGCCGCCATGTCCCGGAATTTCCGGCACGCAACTTCCGTGAGGCCATCCAGTCCTTCTGGTTCATCCATCTGGCCATTGAAGTGGAGCAGATGGCCTGCGCTACTTCTCCCGGGCGTTACGGACAGTACATGTATCCTTTCTACAAAAAGGATATTGAGGAAGGGAAGCTCACAAGAGAGCAGGTTATGGTGAATTTTCACTCCAAGTGCAAGATCCTAGGCGGAGTTACGGAGTTCTTCGGCAAAGCATTCCTGTGCCGTTTTCCACCCGAGAACCTTCCTCGGCCGGTTGTTTATCCGGTACACTCCCTTCCAATACAAGTCACGCTGGGTGACAGTTGAAAAGTTGGTCTTCTTCGGAAAATTCTCCCTCAAAAGACCATTTGTATTCTCGTTTGATCCCTTCTGCCAGGGGCTGTGGGGATCGGCAAAATAGAACGGAATACGCAGCTTATTTTCAATTTTCTGATACCAGGCAAACTCTTTTCCACGATCTCCGGTAAGTGATTTGATTGTTCCGGGAGGAAGTATTTTAATTAATTTTTTCAAAGTGTTATAGAAATTTTCCGCTGTGCAGGATTCAGCCCTGCAGGCAAAGAGCATACGGGTTTTCCGTTCGACTACAGTAAACACGCAGCCGGTGCCGTTACGTCCGGATTCGACCGTGTCCACCTCGAAATGGCCGAATTCACCGCGGCTTTCGATGCTGTCAGGACGGGTATGCACAGATCTTCCTGCCGTGTATTTTTTTGCCTTTCCTTCCTTCCGCTGTACGCGCCGCCTCCCTTTATGCCTGAGAAGAGACCGATCTCCATAAAGCAGGAAGCCGGCGTACAGCCAGCGGTAAATACTGA
>OLGE01003569.1_pt1 | contig 12160 bp, 14 predicted proteins | sample 1605151 | NCBI WGS metagenome assembly OLGE01 (sample SAMEA3888912, study PRJEB22519) | human gut metagenome | biome: human gut; feature: human-associated habitat; material: faeces | place: Denmark | collected 2010
TGGCGGTGTGGCTGTTGGAGCTGCCCTCGCGGGTGATGAAGCCCAGCAGCAGGCTCTTGTCCATGCGCACCGTCTCGGACGGGGCCAGATCCTCGGCCACCAGAATGCTGGGCTCGGTGCCCTGCAGGCTGGCATTGTCCACCCCCTGCAGGATGTCCAGGATCGCCTGTGCAATGTCGATGACGTCCGCACTGCGGGCCTGCAGATACGGGTCATCCATGGCTGCGAACACAGCAGCCTGATTGTCGCCGGCGGTCTTGACAGCGTACTCGGCGCACTTGTGCTGGCCGTTGATGATCTCCTTGATGGCGTCCACAAAGTCGTCATCTTCCAGCATCATGGCGTGGATGTTGAACACTTCGGCAATGTCCTCGCCTGCTTCGGCCAGTGCCTTTTCGTACAGAGCAGTCTGCTGCTCAATGGCTTTCTGCTGGGCAGCCTCAAAGCGGGCCACCTCTGCAGCGGTGTCGGCGATCTCTGCGGTGGAGATCACGGTGTCCTTTTTCTTATAGATCTTCAGCTTGCCGATGGCAATGCCGTTCAGAATGCTTCTACCGGTGCCTACCTGCATCGCTCATTCTCCTTCTTACTCATCCATTTCAAAAAAGCCCCCGCAGATCACTCCGCGAGGGCTGTGGCATCACGGCGGGATCAGACGTTCTCGGTCAGGAACTTCTGAATTGCTGCAGCGGCTGCCTCTTCATCGTCGCCTTCTACCTTGATGGTGATGGTCTCGCCCTGCTTGACGCCCATGCCCATCAGAGCCATCAGCTTGCGCATGTCGCAGCTCTTGCCGTCCTTCTCGAGGGTGGCGGTGCTGGCAAAGCCCTTCACGGTCTTGACGAGCAGGCCGGCCGGACGAGCATGGATGCCGCAGGCATCCTTAACGGTATACTGGAATTCCTTCATAATCATTTTCTCCTTACTTAATTTTCCTGTGCCCGGCGCTGCAAACTCCAGCACATGGGGCGTAAAATACAGGAAAAGTTTATACATCTATTATAAACCCTGCACCGTCTTTTTGCACCGTTCTATATTGCTGATTTTTGCGGCAAAATTTTGGTAGTTTTGAACATACAAAAGCTCCAAAAATGCTCATTTTTCACATTTTTTCATTTTTGTTTGCAAAATTTATGCATTCTGCGACCCAATTTTCCATGCAAAACCGGTTGTTCGTTCCGGGACCGTACCGGTTTTGCCGGGAGTTCCGGCCCGCATCATTCCACGGGGTAGCCTTCGGCGTCCAGCGGCAGGGACGCATAATCCACCGCCTGGGCCTGCTCTCCGGCCTCCCCGGAAGTCTGCTGCGCCGCGTCGCCGGTCAGTTCTTCGTCATGGCGCTCGCCCCAGTCGCCGCTGTAGTCCTCCCCGGAGGTCTGCTGCGCGTCCAGTTCCTCGTCGTGCCGTTCGCCCCAGTCCCCGCTGTAGTCCTCGCCGGAAGTCTGCTGGGCTTCGGCCATGGCCGTCTGCAGGTCCTTCAGACCCACCACCACGCCGGAGGGCCGCTCCAGCAGGTAGGCTCCCACAGCCTTTTTGCGCCACACCAGCAACACCCCGTAGCGGCTGGTCTCGCCGCTGCTGGCCGCCGGGATCAGGGCCGTCCATTTTTCCACCGTTTTGCCCTTGCAGCGGGTCAGATCCATGCCGCTCTGCTGCACCACCCCATTGAAGGCGGAAAAGCTGTCGTCCCATTTGCGGGGGATCTTGACTTTGTCGGCGGTGATGGACGCACCGTCCACCTCCAGCCCGTAGCCGGTGAACCAGGTCTGGATGTCCTGTGCGCTCTCGATCTTGTTCACCGACGCCGCAGCCGTCACCGTGCGGGTGCTGATGTAGCGCCCCAGCAGCGCGCTGCACACCACCAGGGCACAGCACATGGCCCCCAGCCCCAGTTTTTTCAGGCTCGTTCTGCTCAACGTGATCACAAACATATCGCCCTGCCTCCCCAGCACCATTTTTGCGTTGCACACTCTGGAACCAGTGTATGCACCGCCCGGGGCCGGTATGCGGCACAAAAAAGGAGCCGCCGCACGCTTTTTCCGTGCAGCAGCTCCCCTATGGGGTCAGTGTGCTTTTGTAAAATCCGCCGGGCAGACGCAGCCCTTTTGCCGCAATACCTGCTGCAGCACCCGGGCCACCCCGTATTCCGTGTTGGGCGGGGCCAGATACGGCACCCGGCTGCGCAGCTCCGGGCTGCCGTTTTCCATCAGGAAGCCGTAGCCCACGGCCTCCAGCATCTCGATGTCGTTGTAGGTGTCGCCAAAGGCCATCATGGCACCGGATGGGATGTCCAGCAGCCTGCTCAGACGCTCCACAGCCTTCCCCTTGGTCACGCCGGGGTTGGTCACGTCGATCCAGCATTTGCCGGACACCGCCACGGCCAGTTCCTGCCCAAAGCGGGGGCCGTAGACCTTCTCATACACCTCCTGCGCATTGTCCTGCGGCAGATAGATGGTAAACTTGTCCACTGCGGCGTCGATGGTGTACAGATCCGACACATAGGCAATGCGGTTGTAGAAGTTGCGGTATACGGCATCATAGCACCGGTCACAGGGGCGCAGGTAGGCGTTCTCCAGCCCGCAGACCACAAAGGAATCCCCGTTTTCCTCCGCGCAGGCCGTCAGCCGGTGCCAGACCTCCGGCTCCATGCGGGAGACGAACAGGTCTTTGCCGCGCCAGCGCACAGCGCCGCCGTTGTCGGCCACCAGAAGGGTCTGCTCCAGCACCGGAGCAAACATCTCTTCCAGCTTGTACAGCGGCCGCCCGCTGGCAGCCGCGAACAGGATATCCTGTCCGGCCAGCTCCTGCACAAGATGCAGAAAGTCCGGCGGCAGCTGACTGTGCCCGTCCAGCAGGGTCGCGTCCATGTCCGACACGATCAGACGAATGCGGTCCATCGCGCTCCTCCTGTCATCCCATGTAGCTGATGTTGGCATCCAGCTCACCGCTGTAGCCATTGATGCGGGCCTTCTCGGTGCCCTGCCACATATCGCAGTCGATGGGGCTGCTGGACACGCCGTAATGGGCGTTCCAGATGGTGTACTTACGCAGGGCGTCCAGGTCCACCCGCTTGCGGAACCAGGTGGTGGAAGCGTACACACCGGGCTTGTACCCCAGCGACTTGACTTCCTCGCAGAAGGCGATGGCGCACTTGGTGCGGTCCTCCTTGCCCAGGCCATCGGCACGGCCGGTGCCGTTGGGAGAGGTGGAAGCCTCGGTATCATAATAGATGGGGTAGTCCAGCTTGCGGCCGTTCAGCACCCAATTGCAGCCCTGTGCTTCCTCGCGGGCCTCGTCCTCGGTCACCGCCTGGGTGAAGAAATACACGCCCACCTTCAGGCCCGCGTTGCGGGCGTTGGTGAAGTGCTCTTCAAACATGGGGTCCTGCACCAGCGTGCCGCTGGCACCGTAGCCGCGGTAGCCGATGCGGATGATCACAAAGTTCACGCCCGCCTTCTTCACCTTGTTCCAGTCGATGTTGCTCTGGTACTTGGACACGTCGATGCCGAAGTTCACATTCTTCTGCATCACGCCGTCGGCGTCAAAGTAATACAGCTTGCCGTCCACAGACTGGATGCCGGTGACCGGCTTATGGGTGGAGGCGCTGTAGTAATAGGTCTTGCCGTTCTTGGTCAGCCAGCCGGTGTATTCCTCCTGGTTGTCCTTTTTGCCGAACAGCCAGTTCCACAGCCAGCTGAAAAAGCCGTTCTCGTCGCCCAGGTCGATGCACTGTGCCTCGGCCTCATCCAGGGCACCCTCGTCCAGCGCCTTGCGGATCTGCTCGTCGGTCAACAGCATGGTCCCCTCCGGCGTGCGGCCGGACAGGTCATTCTCTGCGGCGTCCGTTTCCTCCGGGGGTGCCTGCGGGTCCTGTGCGGCCAGCTCCGGCGTTTCCTGCTGCAGGATCACCGGGCTGTTCTCCTGTGCGGTCTCTGCCGTTTCCGTGCTTTCCGTGGTGTCCGGATCTGCGTCCTCCGCGCGGCCCGGCACCAGCGGGTCCGGTTCCTCTGCGGTGTCCTGTGCAGGCTCCGCCGGGTTCTCCGCTGCGGCGGGCTCTTCGCCCTGCTCTGCGGTCGTCTCAGACTCCGCGGTCTGTGCGGCAGGCTGCTCGGCGGCTTCCGGCTGTGCCTGTGCCGTGGGTCCTTCCGCCGTCCGGGGCTCTTCCGTGCTGTCCGCAGCGCATTCTTCCGAAGAAGCCGCTGCCTCAGTCTGTTTCTTCCCGAAGAGCTTTGTTTTCTGCTCCGGTTCCATCCCGCTCTGCTGCCGGACGATGGGCTGCACCGTCACAACCCCCTGCAGGTCGGCCAGATTCATGGCCGCCCCCAGACCGCCGACGGCCAGCACCATGGCCATGGTAAAAACAGCCGCAGCCTTGCCCCAGCCGCGTGCCGAAAATCTGTTGTTCCAAATTCGTTTCATGCCGTACTTCTTCGCCTCCGGATCCCTGTTTTGGTTATAGTCTGCCGCCGCAAAAGCGGACGGCCATTCATGCATTTTCACACAGGTTCAGTATACACCCGATGCCGTCCCGCCGTCAATCGGCTGGACTTTGCCGCCGCGGCCGCCGCGCACGGGCAGGCCTGCGTCCGCACACCCGAAAAATGCTCCAAAAGGGATACGTTTCGCTGGGGCAAAACATTGCACAAAGCCGAAATTTCCTGTTTTTGCCGCCGGAAATCCCGTTTTTTCTTGCTGTCTTGACATGTGTATGGTATTATACTTGACATGCAGTTTCTCTGCGGCGTATCGCGCCGCAGACCGGAAAGGTTGGTTATTTATGGAAAATGTGAAAGATTTTTTAAAGCGCAAGGACATCGTCATTTCTCCGCAGCGCTACCTCATTGAAGCACTGGGCGCCATGGCACAGGGCCTGTTCGCCAGTCTGCTCATCGGCACCATCATCAAGACGCTGGGCCAACAGACCGGGCTGGAGATGCTGGTGGATCTGGGCGGCTACGCTACGGCCATGAGCGGCCCGGCCATGGCCTGCGCCATCGGCTGGGCACTTCACTGCCCGCCGCTGGTGCTGTTCAGTCTGATCACGGTGGGCTACTCGGCCAACGCCCTGGGCGGGGCCGGCGGCCCGCTGGCCGTGCTGATCATTGCCATCGTGGCCGCTGAACTGGGCAAGGCCGTGAGCAAGGAGACCAAGGTGGACATCCTGGTCACCCCGCTGGTGACCATCTTTGTGGGCGTCGGTCTGTCCATGCTCATCGCTGCCCCCATCGGCGCAGCCGCAAGCCAGGTGGGCACCCTGATCATGTGGGCCACCGAGCAGGCCCCGCTGATCATGGGCATTCTGGTGTCGGTGATCGTGGGCGTAGCCCTCACCCTGCCCATCTCCTCGGCAGCCATCTGCGCCGCACTGGGCCTGACCGGTCTGGCCGGCGGTGCCGCCGTGGCGGGCTGCTGCGCCCAGATGGTGGGCTTTGCCGTGATGAGCTACCGCGAGAACGGTGTAGGCGGTCTGGTGAGTCAGGGCCTGGGCACCAGCATGCTGCAGATGGGCAACATCATCAAGAACCCCCGCATCTGGATCGCCCCCACGCTGGCCAGTGCCATCACCGGCCCGCTGGCCACCTGCCTGTTCCACTTTGAGATGAACGGTGCCGCCGTTTCCTCCGGCATGGGCACCTGCGGTCTGGTGGGCCAGATCGGCGTGTACACCGGCTGGGTCAGCGACATTGCCGCCGGCACCAAAGCTGCCATCACCCCCATGGACTGGGCGGCCATGATCCTGCTGTGCTTCGTCCTGCCCGCCGTGCTCAGCGTCCTCTTCTGTGAGGCAGAGCGCAAGCTGGGCTGGATCAAGGACGGCGACCTGAAGCTGAACTAAAGCATTATGATATGAAAAGCCGGAGGCGTTTCAATGCGTCTCCGGCTTTTTGGCTTTATGCCAGCTTTGAAGGCAGTATGGCAGGGAGTTTCCCAAAGCAAGTGTCCGCTGGGGTGGGACCCTGTTGCCGCTAGGCAATAGGGCGGGCGATGGAATGGCCTGCAGCAGCAACGACCGCCGCCTGCGGCGGAAGCAGGGAGCTGCTGCTGGGGCAGCGGTCAGCAGAATGCAAGGCTCGATCAAGAGCCGTGGCATTGCTGGGAACCGCAACTCGTTTTCACTTGCGTGGGAAAGCTCCCAGACATGCTGCCGGTCAGGTCTTTCCGACGATCTGTTCCCCGTCCAGCACCGCCTGTTTCAGGGTATCGCCGTCGTACACCAGCTTGAGCGAAAAATACGGCCGATCCCCGTTGAGCAGGCGGAAGAAAATTTTGTCGCCCTCCCAGATGGGCAGTTCCGTCACCTTTTCCTTGGGCACCCACTCCAGCACACCCTCTTTGCAGGCATCGCCCTGCACCATCTCGCCCTGCCAGCCGTCAGCGGTGTACAGGTGGATGAACTCGGTCATGTTGCCCCACACAAAGGTCAGCAGGCCCCGGCAGCGCCAGCGCGTCAGGGTAAGGCCCGTTTCCTCCCGCACCTCCCGCACAAGGCAGTCCTCCGGGCTTTCAAAGCGCTCAAATTTGCCGCCTACGCCCACCCACTTGTCGTGGTTGTAGTCGTCCTGTTTTTTGATGCGGTGCAGCATCAGGTAGGCGTCATCCCGCTCCAGATAGCACAGCGTCGTGCTGAAGATGGGGTACTCCGGATCCATAAAAGCACCTAAGTTCATGGGTGTATTCTCCTTTTTCTGCGTTATTTTCGGCCAGAAAGAGGACCCGGCAGAGCCCGCAGGCTCTGCCGGGTCACTTCGTATGCTTTTTCGGTGTCGGGGAGCCGTCAGCCCTTCCGGCTGGCGCGGCCCTGTCCGGCATTGTTCAGCTTGCGCACCAGATCATTCTGATGCTTGCGCTGGCTGGGCGTGGGCTGGGGGTCCGGCTTTTCCTCCGCACGCTTTGCCGCCTGGGCGGCGTCCGGGTCGATGCGCACCAGATCCCATTCCTGGTTGCCGCCGGCCACATAGGTCCAGATCTGGGCCTGGGCACCGTTTGCGGTGTTCATGCCCACCAGGTCAATGTATTTGTCCGCCAGCACATTCCGGATGCGGGTGTGACCGCTGCGGGTGGGTTCCAGCGTCCAGCACTGGCTCCAGCCGTTGGTGCGGCTCCACTGGTGCAGCCAGGTGCCTTCCACCACGCCGCCCAGGGCCAGGTCGATCACCTTGCCGGTAAAGCGGTTCTGGATGCGCCAGCGCCCGCCGCCTGCGTCCACGAACTGCCACTGCTGCCACGGATGGCCCGCGTAGCTCCACAGCTGGATGGCGGCGCCGTTCTCCGTATTGAAGTCCTTTACTTCCAGCACCTTCCCGTTCGGGGCTTTGATGATGTAAAATTCATTTTCCAGTATAACGACCTGCGATGCCTTCGCCATAGAGCACGACTCCTTTCCTTCCTGGTAGCCCTATTATAACGTATCGGCCGCGCGGCAACAAGGATGCTTTTCCATAATCTTTTTTCAATTTCTTGTGCATTTTGCATCTTTTCCCGAGAGTTCCGGCCGCTTTGCACTCTGCCGTGGAATGTGGTACAATAAACTTATCCGATCACAGGAGGGAAATTGCCATGACCAATGAGACCATTCAGACCATCCGGAGCCGCCGCAGCTGCCGCGCCTACAAACCGGAGCAGATCACCAACGAAGAACTGGAAGCCGTTCTGGGTGCCGGCACCTATGCTGCCAGCGCCATGGGCAAGCAGAGTGCCAAGATCGTGGTGGTGCAGGACGCCGCCACGCGGGAAAAGCTCTCCCGCATGAACGCCGCCATCATGGGCAAGGACTGCGACCCCATGTACGGCGCGCCCACCATTCTGGTGGTGCTGGCCGATGCCAACGCCAAGTGCGCTGTGCAGGACGGCAGCCTTGTCATGGGCAACCTGATGCTGGCCGCTGCCTCGCTGGGGCTGGGCAGCTGCTGGATCAACCGCGCCAAAGAAGAGTTTGAGAGCGAAGAGGGCAAAGCCCTGCTGAAGAAGTGGGGCATCGAGGGCGAGTGGATCGGCGTCGGCCACTGCATCCTGGGCTACCCCGCCGGGGACCCTCAGCCCGCCGCGCCCCGCAAATCGGATTACATCCTCAAGGTGTGATCCCCGACAAAAGTAGGAGCACTATGAAACCCGATTACAAACTGGTCGCCAAGGCCAAATACATCCACACCACCGCCGACCTTGCCAGCGAGATCTGGCACGAGGTCTACAAACGCTATTACCCCGGCAAGCAGCTGGACACTCTGGTGGAGGAGCTGCAGAGCGCCGAAGCCATCGAGGCCGACATCGACAACGATGTGAACTATTTTCTCGTCGTGCTGGGCGGCAAGAACATCGGCTACTTTGCCTGGAAGATGGAGAACACCGCCCTGCACCTGATGCACCTGTATCTCAGGCCGGAGTACCGCGGCAAGGCCATCGGCCGCGACATCGTGCTTTCCTGCGAGCGTCTGGCCCGGGGCGAGGGCAAGGGCCGCATGTGGTGCACCGTGCATGCCAAGGCCCTGCCCGTACAGCAGTTCTTCAAGGCGCTGCGCTACCGCAGCCTGAAGCCCGCCGAGCAGGAAACCGGCACCGTGCCCCGCAATGAGCTGGTGTTTGAGCACACCCTGTAAGGCTGTGCCCGGTTTGCCGCAAAAAGGCATTGAAATTTCTCCCGGTTTGTACTACACTGGTGTAGTGCAATGAAGTGGCGGCACCCGCCGCCGGACAGAAAAAGGAGAACGCGCATGGCAAAAGATCATCCGACCGGGCAATCCGGTCTGTACGAGGCTTTCCTGCAGCTCAAGACCCCGGAACAGTGCTACCGTTTTCTGCAGGACGTCTGCAGCTATTCCGAGCTGAGTGCAATGGAACAGCGCTTCAACATCGCGGAGATGCTGGCAGACAAGCGCATCTATACCGAGATCATGGACAAGACCGGCGCGTCCAGTGCCATCATCAGCCGGGTCAGCCGAGTACTGAGCGCAGACGGCAGCGTCCTGCGTGAATTGCTGGAAGTCGATAAGAATACGCACTGATTTTTTCACCGCGTGCCGCTTTGCGGTGCGCGGCGTTCTTATTTTCAAGGAGGTTTTATCCCAATGAGCAAAGCTGTTGTGTTTTTTGCCGAGGGCACCGAAGAGTGCGAGGCCCTGCTGGTGGTGGACCTGCTCCGCCGCGCTAAAGTGGACGTGACCGTGGCCAGCGCATCCGGCAGCCGCGAGATCCTGAGCAGCCACAAGATCCGCATCACCGCCGACGCACTGGCCGAAGAAGTGGACTATTCCGACGTGGATCTGGTGGTGCTGCCCGGCGGCATCCCCGGCACGCCGAATCTGGCCGCCAACAAGACCGTAACCGACATCTGCACCGCCTTTGCAAAATCCGGCAAAAAGGTGGCCGCCATCTGCGCCGCACCCAGCGTGCTGGCCTCTCTGGGCCTGCTGGAAGGCAAAAATGCCACGGCCCACGCCGGATTTCAGGACAAGCTGGCCGGTGCCCATGTGCTGGACGCCGAAGTGGTCGTGGACGGCAACATCACCACCAGCTACGGTCTGGGTGGTGCCATCCCGTTTGCACTGGAGCTGGTGCGCCAGCTGGCCGGGCGGGCCGAGGCCGACCGCATCCGGAACGCCATCGCCTACCGGCACTGAGAGGAGGCCTGTTCCATGCGTTTTGTCACCTGCCTTGGCCCGGATGGTGTGGAGGAGCCCGCCGTCCTCTCTGCCGACGGCACCGCCGTCACCCCGCTGCGCTGGCTGGGCCTGCCCTGCGACACCCTGACCGAGGCCATCCCGCAATTGACCCCCGCCGTGCGGGCCGGGCTGGCGCTGGCCCTGTCGGTGCTGACGCTGGCGGCATCCGTTGTCATGACGCTGTATACCGGGGAAAAGACGGTATTGCTGGTTTGCTATATATTGATCGGTGTCAGTTTGGTGAGCACGGCGCCGTTTTTTAACAGCATGGTGATGGCGTATCATCTGCGCGGCGTGAACGTGAATTACGGTTTGGGGCGGGGTACAGGTTCGGCGACCTATGCGCTGGTGGCGCTGGTACTGGGCGATGTGCTGGAGCGCCGTGCGCCTACGGTGATTTTGCCGGTGCTGCTGATAATGCTGGCGGTTCAGATCGCGGCGGTGTGGAGCTTTCGCTATCCGCTGCCTGCCGCAGCTGAAATGGAGCGCAGCGCACCATCGCAGGTGCTGGGTGTGCTTGGACTACTGCGAAGGTATCCGGGGTTTACGGTGCTGCTGGTGGGTTGTGCACTGCTGCAGGGAGGACATAACGCCTGCAACACCTATATGATCCATATTGTCGCAAAAGTGGGCGAGGGCGAGGGCATGATGGGTGTGCTTCTGGCGCTGTCCGCCATCGTGGAGCTGCCGGCGATGTCCCTGTTTCCCCGGATGCGGCGGCATTTGTCCCTGCGCGCACTGCTGCGGATCTGTGCGGCCGGCTTTGTCCTGAAGGATCTGCTGTTTTTGCTGGCGGGGCCGCCGGTGCTGCTGTATGCCGCGGCGCTGCTGCAATTCTTTGAATTTGGCATTTTCCTGCCAGCCACCGTTTATTATGTGGCCGAGCATCTGGACAGCGCCAATCAGGGGAAAGGGCAGGGGTTGATCCATGTGTGTTCCAACGGACTTGGGCCTGCCGCCGTCACGGCGGTGGGCGGCCGCCTGATCGATGGCTGGGGCGTGAATGTGTTTTTAGTATTTGCCGCAGCCTGCGCGGCGGCGGGATTGCTGGTGGTGATCACCGCGACATCGCGGCATTTTGAGAGGGAGGATTCCAAGGGATGATCGATTCATTTTTGACAGTGGGACAGCAGGTGCTGTTTTTGTTTGCTTTGATGGCGGTTGGCTTTCTTCTGGGTAAGACGCGGCTGATGGATGACAGGGGCAGCCTTGCTATGACGAATCTTGTGATGTATGCGGTGTCGCCTGCCATGATGGTGGTGGCGTTTCAGCGGGATAAGAACGCGCAGGATCTGCATAATTTTGCCCTTTGTCTGCTGCTGGCCGTGCTGGTTCATGGGGCGGCAATTCTGCTGGCCTGTCCGCTTTTGCGGGGGAAGGACAATGCATGCCGTGTACTGCGTTTCAGCACCGTGTTCTCCAACTGCGGCTTCATGGGATATCCGCTGATGATGGCGCTGCTGGGCAGCATCGGCGTATTTTACGGCTCGGCATATGTTATGGTGTTTACGGTGCTCAGCTGGTCGATGGGAATTTATATGCTGACCGGCGATGCCGGAAAGCTGCGGCCAAAAGCGCTGATCCTGAATGCGGGAATCCTCAGCGTGGTGGTGGCGATGGTGCTGTATCTGTGCTCGGTCCGCCTGCCGGTGCTGGTCATGACGCCGCTGCAGTATCTGGCAGATATGAACACGCCGCTGCCAAGTGTCGTGGTGGGTTATCAGCTGAGCCATGCAAATTTCCGTCAGGCCTTTCAGGATAAGCGGGCGTGGTTGGCGCTGGTGCTGCGGCTGGCGGTGATCCCACTGGTAACGATTGCACTTTGTTATGCCCTGCACGCCAGCAGCGAGGTGGCCTTGGTGACGGTGATCGCGGCCAGCGCGCCACCGGCAGCTCTGCTGAGCATGTTTGCCCAGAAATTTGAAAGCGATACGAAACTGGCGTCCAGCGTGGTTTCTGTATTTACGGCCATTTCCGTGGTTACGATTCCATTGGTAGTAGGTCTGGCTCAGCATCTTATGGGATGAGCCATAAACGAAACGGAGAAAATTTGCGAATCACGCGAAATGCTGCAAGTTAACATTATGTAAACTTAAAAAAGGTGTAAAAAGAGTGGGAAACGGCATTTGCGGGTTTTCCAAAAAGAGGGAATATCGATAAAAAAGTGAGTGTTTATAAGGGTAATATCTCATGTGGAAAAAGGTGTGGAAAGTGTGGATAACTCCTTGTAAAGATTATGCGCATATGAATTATGTAAACTATATGTAAAGGGTTTTGACTGTCGAAAAAAGTGGGAAAAGTACGGAAAAGTGAGAGATTCTGACAGAGAGACTCCCTTTTATGTCGTTGGTCAATTTGCCGAAAGAAATCGAATGCGGCAGGAAGATCCGTGAAAAAGGACAGAGGATTTTCCTGCCGTGGGAAATGATTACGTTAAGTATTTCCTGTTGAAGAATCATGGAAAATGGTGAGAAAATAGGAGTTGACGAGTGGCGGGATCTATG
>OLGE01003570.1_pt1 | contig 12158 bp, 6 predicted proteins | sample 1605151 | NCBI WGS metagenome assembly OLGE01 (sample SAMEA3888912, study PRJEB22519) | human gut metagenome | biome: human gut; feature: human-associated habitat; material: faeces | place: Denmark | collected 2010
TTTTTGATGGCGTCTGTATTGCTTCTGGTTTCTGGAATTATTACAGTGAATCAAAATGGAGGTAATAACATTACGGGTTCCTATCATGCTCTTATTTCCAGCATAGAAAAAGAACAATATCAAAAATTGTCTGATGATGTGCGAGTGGATTTATGCGGATTCACAGCTTCTATTGGTAGTGTTAAATCTGGAAACGATCGTCTTAATATTTCGTATTCCAACAATGATGCACTTACATTAAATGGGCTATCTGTTTCCGAGGGGAAAATGCCAGAGAAAGATAATGAAATACTGATTGAACAAGAATACTTAATTCGGCAGAAGATAAATGCAAAAATTGGAGATACCATTTTATTGCCAGGCCCAAACAACGGCGAGGAAAAATCCTTTATTATAACAGGATACTTGAAAACAGGGGCTAAAGGCACTGACCGCTCATTATATGCAGCTATGGTTTCTGAAGAATATTTCTTAAAAATGGATGGATGGAATAACTTTTCACCGGCAGTAATGCTTCGCGTAAATTTAGATGCAAAGACGAACTTTGAGGATGTAAAAAGCTTAATATCAGAGATAGCGGCTGATGCAGGTTGTAAAGCGACTCCTTCTTATAATGAAGCATATTTGAATCTTAGCCAGCCTTCGGTATTGATGGTTATGGCGGCCGTTGCTGGGCTGGTTGTTATCGTAATCGCTGGTATTTTGGTAATATACAATATTTTCTATATTTCCATTATCAATTCAATTAAAGAATATGGACAGCTTCGCACAATAGGGATGACAGCAAAGCAGATTCAAAGACTTGTTCTTAGAGAGGGAACTTTGCTGATGTTACCTGCAATTCCTATTGGACTAATTGCGGGAATTGTAGTGGCTTATATTTTAATTCCGCATGGATTTGAATTATGGAATGTGCTATGGATATGCCCGATTGTTGTTGCGTTAACCTATGCCACTGTGCGCCTGTCCATCAAAAAACCTGCTAAAATTGCCGCGACCGTTTCACCCATAGAGGCTTCCCGCTATGAACAAAATAATCAACCCAAATGTAAACATAGGCAGCACAAACTAACGCCGGGGTCTTTGGCAGTAAATCAAGCTCTGCGTTATAAGAAAAAGAATATACTGACAGTCGCCTCTCTTGTCTTGACTGGCGTTTTACTGTTAGGTTTATCTTCTGTCCTTTCTTCTATAAATGCAAAAGATATGTCTTTATCTGGGTTTGCAAGAGGACAGTTCATTTTAAGAATCTCAAATCAGGAGCTATTGGAAAATCCTTTGGAGATTTTACAAAAATCAAGTCCTTTTACGGAGGAAGTAGAAAAAGAACTCTCACAATTATCAGGTGTGCAAAGGATTATGAACGATCAGCATCTACCAGTTTCCTATGATTTGCAAGCAATGGAATCAGATGCTGAAATTGTAGGATTTGAGAAAGCAGATATGACTTTGCTGCAAAGCTGTATCTTAAATGGAGAAATATCAGATTATGAGCAAATGGCAACTGAAAATCAGATGGTTATTGGCCGGCCAAATGACTTTGAGAAGTATTTTGGTATTCGTCCAGAAGTCGGCTCGTCGATACCCCTAAAGATTTTTGATGGGGAGCATACGAAGAATCTGGAATTTGAGATTGCGGCAGTTCTTGACGAAAGTAAGATTGGAAATAATGGCGATAAAATAGATATGCTGTTATTGCCGGTTGATTCAATGCAAAAAATTGCACACAGCAATTTAACATATCAGTATGTAATTTGCGTAGAGGATTCTTTTGAACAGCAAGCAGAAAATGAAATAGACCAAATCGTATCAGATAATCCACGACTGAGTATTGATTCGCTTTCTGCTGCGATTGCCCAAAATGAAAACTTCTTGCAGGGAACACAGTTAGCCCTTACAATAGCCATTGTTTTAATTGGTTGCTTTTCTGTGATGAATTTGCTAAATACAATTTTGACGGGAATTATTGTAAGGCGCAAGGAGTTTTCTCTCATGCGTTCAGTGGGAATGTCTCAAAAACAATTATCCGTGATGGTTCATAAAGAGGGATTGATCGTAGTTGGTATTGGACTTGTATTATCTGTGATAATTGGTGGAGGAATTGGATATGTTCTTTGCTCATTTTTGAAAAACAACCTAATGAACTATTTGAATTATCAATTTCCATTGGGTATTACAATCTTGTATTGTGCGATTGTTATTTTATGTAGTGTGCTGATTACAACAGGAGCCTTAAAGCAGCAAAGCAAGTTATCAATGATGGAAGCACTTCGGTAATCAATGAATTGTCCTAAAATTGAAGCAATTCACCATGGATTTTTATAGCGTTTAGGACAATTCTGCAACATTTGCCCTTTACCCTATACTCAACAAATTAAGAAAGGCAGGTAACTGTTATGAAAATTTTGCAGACAACTGATCTTAAAAAATACTACGGCACAGAGCCGAACATTACCCGCGCCCTGGATGGCGTGAACTTCTCTGTGGAGGAAGGCGAATTTGTGGCGGTGGTCGGCACTTCCGGCTCCGGTAAGTCAACTCTGCTTCACATGATGGGCGGCCTGGATACCCCCACTTCCGGTAGCGTGATGGTGCGGGATAAGGAACTGGCGAAGATGAACGATGAGCAGCTTACCATCTTCCGCCGCCGCAATATCGGCTTTATTTTCCAGAACTACAATCTGGTGCCGATCCTAAATGTTCATGAGAACATCGTTTTGCCCGTGGAACTGGATGGGGATACGGTGGATCAGAAATTCATGGCGGATGTGGTGTCCATGCTGGGACTGGAGGATAAGCTGAAGAATATGCCAAACAACCTCTCCGGTGGCCAGCAGCAGCGTGTGGCTATCGCCCGCGCTCTGGTGTCAAAGCCCGCTATCGTCCTTGCCGATGAACCCACCGGAAACCTAGACAGCAGGACCAGCGCCGATGTGCTGGGGCTTTTGCAGAGAACAAGCCGTGAATTTAACCAGACGCTGGTGATGATTACACATAATGATGCCATTGCCCAGCTTGCAGACCGCATCGTGCGGATTGAGGATGGCAAAATCGTTGGATAAAGGAGGTGGCAGACATGACATTGCCTTTTGAAAATGATACAGGGCCGGTCATTAAAAAATTGGCGTCACGAAGCATTCAGACAGATAAGCGGCGCAACCTGTTTGTGATCGTAACGATTGCTCTGGCGGCAGCTTTGATGGCAGCGATTTTTTGTGCAGGAGCGGGAAGCGACAGAAAACTGGAGGCGGACATCCGGGGACAGTATCAGGCGGTTGTGGTAAATTGTGACCGTGATATGATTGAAAAACTGAAAGACTGCCCGGAAGTGGAACGCTGGGGCCTTTCCCAGAATTATGGTTCCGCCCGCTATGGTGACAGTGTTCTGACTGTGGAGTATGCGGACGCCAACTGGATGGAATTGGGGAAGAAGCCTTCCTTTACCGGGATGCTTCCGCAGGCTGCCAATGAAATTCTGGTAGAACGGGCATTTCTCGATTATTTTGAAATCCCCGCAGAAGTCGGGCAGACCATAGAAGTGAATCTTGGAAACGGAAAGCAGACCTATACCGTCAGCGGTATCATGGATGTGGAGAATGACTCCCGTATGTTCCAGCTTTATGTATCTGAAGCATTTGTGGAGGAGATGGCGCAGGGAGAGCCGCTGTTTGAATTCCGGCTTCGTTATACCGGCGCGGATGGTATGGAGCTGGAGCAGCTCAAGACGGATATTGCCGAATTTCTTTCTGCCAACGGTGTTGCAGAAGATCAGATTTTTTACAGCTCCAACTACTTCGATATGCAGGGCTTTAAGTCCGGCGTGATGAAATATTACATTCCCGTGGCAATCCTTTTGCTGGTTGCCTGTGCCGTGGTCATTTACAGTATCTTTTTCATTTCCGTAAAGGGCAAAATGCGGGAATATGGACGCCTGAAAGTGATTGGCACAACGCCAAAACAGATTCGGCGGATCGTGCGGCGGGAGGGATTGCTGTTATCTCTTTGCGGTATCCCGCTGGGGCTTTTGGTTGGAGGGGCCATCGGGTTTGCCATTTTCCCGGCACATTGGAGCTGGATGGGCAATCTGCCCTATCTGGCTGCGACCGCAGCAGCCTGCGCCCTGACGGTATTTCTGTCCATTCATGCGCCCGTCCGCATGGCGGCGAGGGTATCCCCAATCGAAGCGGTCCGCTCCAGTGGTTATGAAACGGCAACAGACCGGAAAGATCAGAAAAACCACCGCATTACGCCGTTCTCTATGGCACAGATGAACTTTAGGCGGAGCAGGAAAAAGACGGTCATCACTCTGGTATCTTTGGGATTGACGGGTGTGTTTCTGGTAACAGCCGCTACGGTACTCAACTCCATCAGTCCAGAAAAGATGGCGATAGAAGCCATGGGGGATCACTGTAACTATGAGATCAGCTGGATGGATTCGGGAGGAGCGGAAGGACTGCCTGCCATTGCACGGGAAAATCCACTGACAGAAGAACTTCGTCAGGAGCTTCTCGCCATAGATGGCGTGGAATCTATCACCAGCCATGAAGTAACATCCGCAACGGTGAAATTCCCCCAGGAAAGTGTTGCATTAAAGTTCCCTGTGTTTGACAGAGAGCAGATGGAACAGTGGCTGCCGGAGGAAAATCTGGAACAGGGCAGCGCAGATTATGAGGAGCTTGCCGCAAACAACGGTGTGGTCGTGACTGATTCGGAAGATCATCTTTTAAGTATGTTTTATGGCTATACGCCTGCTGTTGGGGATGTGCTGACCTTTGAATCTATGGACGGTAAGGCCATAGAAGTAACGGTCATGGGGATTGCGAAACCGTCAGTAACATCAGGCACCGGCGCATGGGGACTGTTTACCCTTACAGAAGAACTGGCCGATCAGCTCTACCCGGACATTGAGAACAGGGAGGCTGTTTGGAATGTCCATACCTCGGAGGACTCGGATGCGCTCAGAGCGTCGATTTTCAGCCTGTTGGAAGATCCGGTGCTGACGGTCTTTTCCAGAGCGGACCATGCGGCCTCCCTGGAATCGCAGCTAAAGATGATGACCCGCGGCGTTTATCTGCTGTTGGCGTTCCTGTTTGTGTTCTCCATGGTAAATCTGGTCAACACCCTGATGACCAATCTGCTGGCAAGGCAGCAGGAGCTTGGGATTTTGCAGTCTGTGGGCATGAGCGGAAAGCAGGTTTCCCGTATGCTGATCGCAGAATGCCTGTGGTACGCGGGGGTTACGGTATTTTTGTCGGTTGGCATTGGCGGAATCCTGGGCTGGATTTTTGACTATGTGATCAGCAGTTTTAATATTTTTGGGGAACTGTCCTATCAATTCCCTTTGATGGAAACGGTTGTTTTTGTTCTGGCGCTTTTGGTCGTGACCGGAATCTTCTCTGTGGTTGCGGTCCGTTACTCGAAACGGCTTTCCCTTGTGGAGCGGATCAAGACCATGGACTAACCAGAGGCGGCGGCTTCCGATATGAAGCCGCCGCTTTGCTGACAGCAGGAATATAAGACTTAAAGGAGATGATCAAAATGACAGTACCATTTGAGAATGATACGGGAAATATTGTCAGAAAGCTGGCAAAGAAAAGTTTGCAAAGTGAGAAGCGCCGGAATCTCATGGTGGTGATCGCCGTTGCACTGGCATCCTGTCTGATCTGTTTTTCGATTGTGATGGCTTTGTCTACCCGGCAGATAGAGAAAAATCATGTGGAGGATACCTATGAGGCGGTCTACACGAAAATTACCGAGGAGGATGTGTCCACCCTGAAGGGGCTGGATGACTTCTCAAGGGTAGGAGAGTATTATATGCTGGCTGTGGAACCTGCCGAGCAGGGATACAATGCCTCCTACATTTATTGTGATGAGGAAACGATGTATATTGCCCGTGACCAGATGCAGCTTTTGGAAGGCCGCCTGCCACAAAAAGAGGATGAAGTGGTGGTGAGCCGTTATTTCCTTTCCAATTACGGTGCGGACGCCGGGATTGGTGAAAAGGTTATGTTAAGCAGCGAGAGCTTTCACGGAGAATATACGGTGACCGGCATTCTGGAAGGCTATAAGGAAAAAGAGGTAAATGGCACCTCCATCCTTCTTTCCAAAGAAGCCCTGAAGGGATGGAGCGGCTATGACCCCGCTGATTATCGTGCCTATGTGCATTTTAAGAATGAGCAGCAGATGGATGAAACAGAATTGACTGCCCGCAGCAGGGAGATTGCCAAGGAATATCAGCTGGAAATGCCGGTCATGAACCTCAGCTATATGAAATTCTATAAGCAGCCGGTGAATGTCAGTATGCTTGCACTGGTTGCCGGAATCGCAGTCCTGGTCATCATCGGAGGGTATGTTGTGATACAAAGTATCTTCCGAATCTCGATCAATGACAAAATTCAAAGCTATGGACAGCTGCGGACCATCGGCACAACGCCAAAGCAGATCCGGAGTATTGTCAAAAAGGAAGGCCGTTTCTTAGGATGGGCTGGTATCGGAATCGGTATTTTGCTGGGATGTGCAGCCGGGTTTGCGCTGTTTTCCCGTGGGTTTCATTTGCCGTTTTATGCTGCTGCGGTTGTTTTGACTGTGCTGCTTGGCAGGTTTATGGTATCCATCGCGATCCGCAGACCGGTAAAGATTGCCGCCGGTATTTCTCCGATTGAAGCGGTCCGCTTTACTGGCAGTCAGAGCGGAAACGCCCACACCCATAAGAAGAATATGCGGTTAAATCCTCTCTCCATGGGAATTGCAAATTTCAGGCGTGACCGCAAAAAGACCATCAGTATCGTGGCTTCCCTGAGTCTGGGCGGGGTGATCCTTTTGGTGACAGCTTCTATTCTTCTGGTTCGTTCGCCGGAGCGGATCGCAAGGCAATTTTTCCCGGATGGGGATTATAAAATCTATATCAATTCTGAAAAAACAGAATATGAGGTAATGTCGGAGGGAAATCCTTTGAATGAAGCACTTCGGCAGGAGGTGCTGGCTGTGGACGGCGTGACAGATGTGATAGAGAATCGTCAGGCGGTTCATGTGCGGTTTGAAAATGAGGAGAGTTCTTCCGGCGGAATGTGCGATCTGTTGAGTGATAGAAACAGAGATCAGATAGAAGCGGCGCTTGTGTCGGGGACTTTGCCTCAAGATTCCCATAGTATTGCACTGGATATGGAATATGCAGAAGATATGATCGGCGTAGAGGCAGGATCGGTGATCAAACTTTCCATCGGGGATCAAGAGATTCCGGTCACGGTTTCGGGTCTGTTCCTAAACGACGGGCTTCAAAATGGCCATGGCCCTCTGGCGCTGGACAACACCTGCATGGTTGCGACCAAAGAGCTGTTTCAGGAAGCAATGCCCATGATCGATTGCTTTGATTATTCCTGGAGCATTGTCAGTGATCCCCAAAAGGCAGAGCAGATTGAAAACAGTCTGAGCGCGATCATTTCTTCTGATCCCGACCTTGCACTGGATACCATTGGGATACATAAGGATTATGAGGAAATGGAAAACCGGGTTGTTTTTGGAGGGTTTCAGGCGCTGTCGTGGCTGGTATTCCTCTTTGGCGTGGTCAACCTCATCAATACCACCCTCTCCAATCAGATGTCCAGAAAGCGGGAAAACAGTGTCTTTCGCGCCATTGGTCTGACCAGAAAACAGCTTTGTCAAATGACCATTTATGAAGGGATCTGCTATGCGTTTTTTGCTGCATTGGCAACCCTGGCAGCGGGCCTCCCGATTGCAGTGATTGCTGCCCGGAAATTCAGTGAAATGACTTTCCATGGAGTCATCATGCCATATTCCTTCCCCTTCCTGCAAATGGGGCTGTTTGTTCTGGTACTGTTTGGTCTGGAGGTTATCCTGTCCTTCTGGACAATGCGCAGACAGAAAAATCAATCGCTGGTGGAAGAAATGCGAGCGATGGAATAAGCATATAGGATCGGCGGTGATATGCTCCCCATAGAATAGACACTCGAAATAACAAAAATTTTGAGACTAGACTATGGGGAGCACTTTTATGTCTAAAATAAGAATCACTGATAATGAAAAAATCAAGGCAATAGAGAGTTACATCCAAGGGGAAATGAGTTTTGTCGAAATCAGAAACAAGTATGGAGTGCCGAAGTCTACACTCCAACATTGGATACGCAGATACCAAACCTTCGGTGTAGATGGATTGCTGCGCAGAAAACATAATGATACTTATTCTGTGGAGATCAAGAAACAGGCTGTAGAGGAATATTTGGAGGGAAAAGGCTCCTATCAGGATATCTGCAAAAAATACAAAATTCATTCAGATGCACAATTGCGAAACTGGATTAGGGTGTATAATGGTCATAGAGAATTACGGGCCAGCAGAGGCCGAGGGAGTGATATCTATATGACTAAGGGTAGGAACACTACATACGAAGAACGATTGGAGATTGTCAGTTACTGCATCGAACATGGCAAGGATTATACGACAACCATTGAGAAATATGGTGTTAGTTACCAGCAGATCTATTCCTGGGTGAGAAAGTACAACGAGAAGGGGGCAGAAGGTCTGGTGGACAAGCGTGGTAAGCGTAAGCCTGAATCCGAAATGACAGAGCTGGAAAAGCTTCGTGCTGAGAACAAGCTGCTGGCTGCCCAGAATAAGCGATTGGAAACAGAGAATGCTGTACTAAAAAAACTCGAGGAAATCGAAAGGAGGTGGCGCTGAACGGGGTCCGGCAGGAATATCTCTACACTTGCGTTCTGGAAATGCACAAAGAAGGATATGCTGTTACTGAAATTTGCGATATTTTGAATCTAAACCGATCCAGTTATTATAAATGGGTACACCGAGTCAAGAGCCGCAGTGAACTTGAGAATGAGGTTTTGCTACATGACATCAGCATGATATACGCAGAGCATAACGGTACCTACGGTTATCGCCGTATCGCAGATGAATACAACGCCACTCACGAAAAGAAGTATAATCTGAAGCGCTTCTACCGTCTGGTGCATATCGTTGGCTTGCTGGCAGTTATTCGCAGAAAGCGCCCTGCTTATCAGCGGTCCACACCGGAAGTTACGGCTGAAAATATCCTAAACCGGGAGTTTACCGCAAACACTGTAAATGAGAAGTGGTGTACTGATGTTACCGAGATGAAATACGGTTCTGAAGGTAAGAAAGCCTATCTCAGTGCCATTCTGGATCTGAAAGTCAGAGATATTGTTTCTTTTGCCATTGGCAAGAGCAATAACAACCAGCTTGTGTTTGAAACCTTTGATCTTGCAGTTCAAAAGTATCCGGATGCACATCCGCTATTCCACAGTGATCGTGGATTTCAATATACAAGCAAATCCTTCAAGGAGAAACTGGATAAACAGGGGATGCAGCAAAGTATGTCCCGAGTTGGTCACTGCATTGATAACGGTCCAATGGAAGGCTTCTGGGGCATTCTGAAATGTGAAATGTATTATCTCAACCGGTTTGAAACCTACGAAGCGCTGGTTGCTGCAGTTGAACAGTTTATACATTACTACAACTACCAGAGGCGTCAACACAAGCTGAACTGTTTGCCACCAGCTACATACCGCAGTCTTCTGGAGGTTGCCTAAAAAATCCAGGACCTCACTTCTGAGATCCTGGAAGAAAACTATTTTTGTTTTTTCTTCTGTCTACTTGACAGGGAGCGGTTCAAGGATGTCTCGCTCTTTGTTTTCCCCAATCCGTATCTTTGATTAAATTCATGCTTTCTGATAAAACGAGGGTGTAAGTTGTAAACGCTCATTATCAAGAAAGGAAAATCTATATGGCAAAGAAAAATAAAAGTGTTCCGCAGTACGGAACTGTTACGAGAAAAGGAATCCTATATTACAGAACACGGATTCAGGATGCGGATGGCAAGCAGGTCAGCTTGTATGCAACCACTTGTGAAGAACTGTATGAAAAACAGCTGGCAGCAAAGAAGCAGGTCGAGGAGATCCTTTTCCGCCGGAAGCATCCGACGGTTGCTGAATATTGTGAGAAATGGCTGCTGATGCAATCAGCAAAGGTATCTTCAGCTACGATGAAAGGATATACCTCTGACATGAGGAATTATATCATTAAGCCTTTGGGGGATATGTATATGGAGGAAGTGACCGCAGATGATATTCGTCTGGCACTTGTCCCGCTGACCCAAAAATCGGAGGGGTTATACAATACGGTAAATATGCTCATCAAATGTATTTTTTACTCGGCAGAGCGCAGTGAGCTGATTACCTATAATCCTTGTGTTGGAATATCTGCAAAGGGCGGAAAGCCAACGAAGAAGAAAGACGCATTAACCGACCAGCAGGTTGAGGTGTTGCTGGATACAGTCAAGGGGCTGCCTCCCTATTTGTTCATTATGATTTGCTTGTATTCCGGGCTTCGTCGAGAGGAGGCACTTGGACTGCAATGGGATTGTGTATTCCTGGACGCACCTACTCCGTATATATCCGTGCGGAGAGCATGGAGGTCAGAGCATAACAGACCCGTGGTTTCTACGGTGCTAAAGACTCCGGCAGCAAAAAGGGATATTCCGATACCGAAGTGTTTGGTGGATTGTCTGAGAGAAGCGAAAGAAAATTCCATATCAGATTATGTGATCGCTGACAGCAAGGGAGAGCCGCTTGCATATTCACAGTTTCAGAGGGTATGGCAGTATGTAGTTGTCCGTTCCACTAAGCCCCGGAACTACTATAAGTATGTAAATGGTGAGAGTATCAAATATACAGTTACTCCAACGCTGGGCATGACACAGAAGAATCAACCCAAAATCAGATATACGATAGATTTTGATGTGACACCACATCAGCTGCGGCACACTTACATTACCAATCTTCTCTATGCAGGGGTGGACCCTAAGACGGTTCAGTACCTTGCAGGACATGAAAACAGCAAAACAACTATGGACATCTATGCAAAAGTGAAGTACAATAAACCAGAGGAGCTGTTTGGGGTAGTAAATGGTGCGTTTCATCAGGCTATTGCTGAATGAAAAAAGGCCGTTTTTTATGGTCCGCACACCGGATAACTGAGAGGCAGAAAGCCGGAAAAGCCCGGAGTATCAAGGGAAAACAGCTCAAAAACTCGCGCAGTACGGTCTTAAAAAAGCCCGTCGTGCACCTCAGTTCTCCAAACGTTAATCGTTTCCGGAAGCGCTTTTCAAAATCCCGCTGCTTTGCAGCGGGATTTTTTTGCAATCTGTTTTTATGTGGCGAACAGCTTTGACGGAGGGATTTTCCGTTGTGCTTCTCTCGCGGACGGCTTGTTTCCGAAGGAAACCTTCGTATAAAAATTTTCTCTATCGCTTTCGCGCTGTTTGGGCAAAATCCGTCGAAATCTTTGTGCATTTTGCCCATAACTTTTTTTGCGAAAATGTTGTATAATAAACATATAGAAGATAAAATACTGCCGCTCTGCGGTGAAAGGAAGTTATTTTGTTGTTTAGCGTCGGAGATATTTTTGTATATGGAGCAAGCGGTGTTTGTCGCGTGGACGACATTTGTGTGCGCGATTGTGGCACAGGTAAGCGGGAATATTATGTTCTGCAGCCGGTTTACGACGCTCGTTCCACCGTTTACATACCTACCGACAGCGAAAAGCTTGCCGCTCATGCGCGAAGTTTGCCTTCCGAAAAGGAAGTTTACGATATAATTGATACCATGCCTTCGGCGGGATTTGACTGGGTTCAGAATGACAAGGAGCGCAGCGAGCGTTTCCGCACCATGCTTGAAAACGGAACTCGTGCCGACGTGGTGAGCTTAATAAGCACACTGCATAACCGCAGGACGGAGCTTGCCGGGCGCGGAAAGAAGCTTCGTAGTTCGGACGAAGCCATTATGCAGCGCGCGGAGCGTCTGCTTTATGGCGAATTTGCCTGGGTGCTCGGAATCGACCCGTCGGAAGTGGTCGATTTTATCCGTAAGCGCGTGGAGTAAATATTTGTTATGCAAAAGCGGTGCTGCGCACCGCTTTTTTTTGTTGTTTGCTGCCTTGACATATATTGTGCGGGGGCATATTATAAAGAGTAGAGTTTAATAAAGAAAGGAGGGCGTTATCGTTGTCTGATTTTGAAGAAAAATACGACGAAACACTTGAAAAACTGAAGGAGCTTGTTAAGGAAAAGCAATATAACGAGCTTAAAAGGGAGTTCACAGACCTATACCCC
>OLGE01003577.1_pt1 | contig 12139 bp, 13 predicted proteins | sample 1605151 | NCBI WGS metagenome assembly OLGE01 (sample SAMEA3888912, study PRJEB22519) | human gut metagenome | biome: human gut; feature: human-associated habitat; material: faeces | place: Denmark | collected 2010
GCGCGGTTTTATATTGTCTGTGAAGCGGTGATGTTAGGAACACTAAAAAGTCCGCTCATTGTCTGCGGCGTGTCGGACACATCCCGCGGATTGTCAAAACGTGGAAAGACACGGAATTGGATATAAAAAGCGGCAGAGAAGAAATTCTCGCATTTTGTTCCAAAGAATCCTCCCGCCTGTTTTTCGCTGGAACGCTCGCGTTATGCCCTTTAACGAGCAACAGCGATCCGACGAACCGCTGTCTCCTGTTGCATGTCTGACATTACTGCAGCTTTTCGTTCTTTACGAGCATCTCCTCGATGATGCCCTGGCAGTGGGCACCGATTTTCTTCTTTGTCTCTTTATCCAGCTCGTTCGGATAGATCGGCTTGCCGTACTCTAAGATGACGTGTGTTGCCGTTACCTTCGGAAAATGATTCTCTAAAATATCGGCGGAACCGGTGATTGCCATAGGGACGATCGCACAGCCGGTCTTTTCTGCCATCTTGAAACTTCCCTCCTTAAAAGGAAGCATCAGATCGTCAGTTTTGTTGCGTGTTCCCTCCGGGAAAATGCACATCGAGATGCCGTTCTTGATGTGATCGATGCTGGCAAGAATGGTCTTTAAGGCTTCCTTGACGTCATCACGGTTGATGAACAGGCAGTAGAGACGCTTCATCCACAGGGAAAGAAGCGGAACTTTTGCCATGTCATTCTTGGCGACGTAGCCGGTCAGACCTGGGCATCTGGCATAGGTGATGATAATGTCGAAGTAGCTTTTGTGATTGCCGATATACAGAACGGCTTCGTCCTTTGGTACATTTTCTTCACCGATAACGGTGACTTTGGTTCCGCAGATGAACAGAATGACGCGAAACGCCCACTGCACCATGCGCAGCTGGCTGATGTCGGCAGCCTTACGGTTGAACTTGCTGATGATCCATTCGATTCCGAGGACGGGAATTCCGATGATCAGATAAAGAATGGCAAACAGCAGAGCAAGGATGGCTCGTAACATAAGAAGGTCCTTTCCGGGCAAGCGCCCCGTAGATTTTTACATAGTTTTTATTATAAAGCCTGAAAAGAGGAAACACAAGACGCGGAAAAGAGAATTCGCAGGCATATTTAAAAAAGACGCGGCATATACTTTGGATAGAACCGAAAATTTGGGGGACTGTCAGATGTTTTGGTATGGGAAGAGATGGAAGAAGGGGTGTCTGGTCTTTTTGGCAGCGGCGGCCCTGCTTGCTGCCGGGTGCAGCATTGAGACGACAAACGGAGCGAAGGTTGCCGATCTTGACTATGAGATCGTGGAGGAGGCGCAGATACCGGAGGAAGTGAAGGCTGTGATAGAGGAAAAAAAGGCGGCTGATTTTAAAACGACCTATGAACTCGACGGGGATCTGTACATAGTGCGCGGGTATGGAGAACAGGAGACGGGAGGTTACAGCATCTGCATCCGGGATCTGTATCTGACGTCGAATGCGATTTTGTTCGATACGGAACTTGTGGGACCGAGAAAGGGAGAACAGGTAAGCAGCGGACCGAGTTATCCTTATATTGTAATAAAGACCGAAAAACGTGACGAAAGTACCATATTTGAGTGAATTTTCTTGATATTTTTAAAAAATTCTCCGGTTTGTTTGACAAAAATTTAGTACAGTGATAAACTAAAGTGGAATGGTATTCGGTGTTAGGACGATAAGAAGCCGGAACAGGGAGGTAGACAATGCAACAGGCAGACATCCATAAGGTACGCGCTTCCGTGTATCAGCAGTGCGGACGGAAGGTACTGATTCAGCTTGACAGAGGACGCAACAAGGTCGACATCCAGGAAGGAGTCATTCAGAACGCATATCCGAGTGTTTTTACAATACTGGTGAATGACGAGCAGGAAGAAAATCCGCCTCAGTTACTTTCATTCAGTTATTCGGATATCATTACAAGAGATATTCGGATGAAATTATGTTAACATAAGGTATCAGGTATAATATTCCTCGTATTCGAATAAGATGTTTCAAAGATTCGGATATGGGGGATATTTTTTTGGAACTCGAAAAAGTAAAGATACATAGAATACAGCAGAATGGCACGGCGGTCAGCCAGATCACGCTGGATGATGACTATAATGTCCCGGACTACCGGCCGGACATCATGAAGGTTTTGAAGGAAAATGGCGAACTGCGGTTTGACGAGGTGAAGGCGGCAAACAAGGCGGTGTGGGTAAAAGGAAGCCTGGTGTTTCACATCCTTTACCGGTGTGAGCAGAGTGATGGAAAAATCAGCTGCCTCAAAGGAGAGATTCCGTTTCAGGAGAAACTCAATATAGACGGGCTGCAGGAGAACGGGGAGGTACATGCCGCCGGAGAGATCGAGGATCTGACAGTCGGCGTAATCAATTCGAGAAAATTGAGCATCCGTGCGGTGGTTGTGCTGCGTGCCTCGGCGGAGGAACAGGTGTTGGAGGAGTTTACGTCCAGACTGGAACTGCCGGGGGATTACCAGCAGAAGACGGGAACCTGGGGAGCGCTCAATCTGCTCGCATCCTGCCGGGATGTCTGCCGGCAGAAGAGTGAGATTGTTCTGCCGTCGAACAAACCCAATGTGCGGGAAATTCTGTGGCGCAGTGTAGAACTCCGCAACGTCGAAAGCCATGTGGAGGATGGGAAGGCGGTCGTCACAGGTGAGATTCTGGCGGCGGTGCTCTACAGTGAGGAAGAGGAGAGCGAGCGCCTGCAGTGGTATGAGACGACGGTTCCTCTGGAATGTGCGGCCGACTGTGACGCTGCGGGGGAGAATTGCATTTTTAAAATATCGGCTGTCCCGCTGTCGGCGGAACTGGAGATCAAGCCGGATTACGACGGGGAGGAGCGCATTCTTGTGCTCGAACTCTCCGTCTCGGTCGATGTCCGCGTGTGGCGGGAAGAAGAGATGGAACTTCTGACCGATCTCTACTCGCTCCGGGAAAAAGCCGTTCCGGTAGTCAGGGAGCGGATCGGTGAGAGACTCCTTGTAAAAAATGCGGCAAAATGCCGGGTGACGGAACAGCTGGAAATTCCGGAAAGCCAGGAGAAAATCCTGCAGATCTGTGCCTGCGAGGGAACGGTGCGCCTGGAAAAATACGAGCCTGTGGAGAACGGAATCCGGGCGGAGGGAACGATCACGGCGGAACTTCTCTATATCACAACGGATGACAATATGCCGATCCAGTCGGCAAGGGAAATCTATCCGTTTTCCCAGATCCTTGAGATTCCCGATATGCAGCCGGGCGTGGAGGCGCAGATGGACTGCGGATTAGAGCAGCTGTCCGCGGTGATGATGGATCAGGAACATATTGAGATCAAAGCGGTGATCCAGTTAAACATGATGGCGTTTTTGCCGCAGAAAATACAGAATATCGAAGAGATTACAGAAGAACCTTTAGATATGGAAGAATTGCAGAACCGCCCCGGACTGGTGGGCTATATTGCAAAGGCGGGTGATGATCTGTGGACGATTGCCAAGGAGAACCATACGACCATCCGGGATATCCTGGAAACCAACGGCTGGACGGAAAAAAATCTGCAGCCGGGAGATGCGGTGCTGATCGTCAAACAGATAGGATAAAGGTACTATTTGCACAGATTTGCTTGAGTAATAGAAGACACTCTGTTATACTAAAGTGGTTATGAGTGTTATTTTTTGAAAGGAATTTTGAAAACAGGGAGACAAAAGATGGATCAGAATGAGAACAAAAATTACAATTTAGAGAACGACCCGGGACAGACACAGCCGGGATCTGTGGGGGCAGAGAATCAGCAGGGAACGCAGGATGTGTACGGTCAGCCGGGAGCACAGGGTGCATACGGTCAGCCGGACGCGGCAGCGAATAGCGGAATGACGCAGCCGGACGCCCAGCCGGGAGCGAATGCTTACGGCCAGCCGGGAAACGGTTATGGACAGGAAAGCGCAGGTCAGCCTTATGGACAGGAGAATGCAGGCCAGCCTTACGGTCAGAACTACGGTCAGGCAGAAAATGCGAACGGCCAGGGGAATGTGAGCCAGCCTTACGGTCAGCAGAATTACGGAGAGCAGAGCACGAACGGCCAGGGAGAGTATTCTTACGGACAGAATAACGCCTATGGACAGAATAACGCCTATGGACAGAATAACGCTTACGGACAGAATAATGCCTATGGACAGCAGACGAACGGTCAGCAGGCGTATGGTCAGGCAAACGGTCAGTATGCGGGAAATGCATATGCCGGCGTAAACTATGGCGAGGCGACGGTGCTCAACGACGAGAACGGTCAGCCGGTGAAGAACTCGTTCGGAATGAAGATTACATTCTCCATCCTTGAGATTCTGTGCTGCTGCGGATGCAACCTGATTACCATGATTATGGGTATTATCGGATGCGTATTCACGAGCAAGGCGAACAGTGCCTACAAGTCCGGAGATGTGCAGGAGTATAAGCGCAACAGCAAGTCGGCGACGATCTGCCTGTGGATCGGTTTTGCGATCGCACTGGTATGGCTGGTCTTCAGCATTATTTTCAGCGTACTTTACAGCAACGACATCGAGGATGCGTTTATGGAAGGATATAACGAGGCCGCAGGTGTAAGCGATGATTACGACACGGATGATTTCATGGGTGATTCCGGTGATGAAGAGTACGACACCGACGATTTCCTCACCGATGACAGCGAGGATACAGAGGATGCCAAAACGGCAGCGCCGCTTGACGTGACAGCAGGGGATGCGTTTGACAGTGGAGACATTACCGTGAATGGTATTCTGGTGCAGCTTCCTATGAGCTACAGCGATTTCAAGGCACTCGGTTTTTCCATCGACTCCGAGGATGAGGAGTATGTATCCAACAAGAATGAATATTACTATCCGACATTCTACGATGCACAGGGAAATGAGCTGGGAGAGGTGTACATTGGAAATGTAACCGACGATCCGCAGACACTTGCAGACGGAACGGTGTTCGGCTTCTCATTCACCAGCATGGACTACAATGACGATCTGGAGATCCTTCTGCCGAACGGTCTGACAAAGGATGCGGTCAACGACGACTTTATGACTGCTTACGGCGAGCCGGATTATGAGTATGAGTCGGATACCGGCGACTACCAGTCTTATCAGTGGTACAGCCACAGCGACACCTACGAGGATATGGATGAAAACTCCATTTCCGTAACATTTTATGATGGCGAGCTGAGCGATCTGGAACTGATGTATATCGGATGGGATTGATCTGATTTCCGAAAAATCGAAAAATTATGGAAACTGTGACAATTTTATAAGGAAGTATGATATAATCAACGGGTATGATAACAGAGTCATACCCGTTTTTTGTACGCAATGAAAGATAATTCAGATATTTGGGATGGAGATACCGCATGAGACATTTTAAGAAACGCGTTCTGGCACTGCTTCTGGCGGGAGCAGTCGGAATCGGAAACTATGCGTCTGTGTCTGCTTCGGCAATCAAGGATGCACAGGATAAGAAGGATGAGGCACAGCAGGAACTGAATCAGGTGAACCAGCAGATTCAGAATATCCAGTCGGCGCAGAACAGCCTTCAGGCAGAGATGAATAATTATGACAATCAACTCATGAGCCTGCTTACCGATATGGACATCCTGCAGAGCGATATGGATACGCAGGAGCAGGAGATCGAACAGGCAAACGCGGATCTGGAAACTGCGAAAGCAGAGGAACAGCAGCAGTATGACGCCATGAAGCAGCGGATTCAATATATGTATGAGAATGGAGACCAGTCCTTTTTGACGGCGTTAGTCGGCGCGGACAGCATTACGGATCTTTTGAACCGGGTGGAATATGTCTCGGACGTCTACCAGTATGACCGCGATATGCTGACGAACTATCAGGAAGTGGTGCAGCAGGTGGAAGACCTGACGGCACAGCTTGAGAGTGAGATGGCGGAGATGGAGGAACTTCAGATTAGCTATCAGGAGCAGCAGAGTTCTCTGGAGCAGGTGATTGCGACAAAGCGTTCGGAGATGGCGGATTTTGACAGCCAGCTTGCCAATGCACAGAGCCTTGCAAGCCAGTATGCGCAGACGATCAAGCAGCAGAACCAGATCATTGCGACGGAGAAGGCAAAACAGGCGGCTGCGGAGGCGGCGAAGAAAAAGGCGGCACAGGCGGCTGCTGCGGCAGGAACAACCGGCAGCACCACCGGAACGGATACCTCGGCAGCCGGCGCCGGAACGACCTCGAATACGACTGGAAATACCGCTTCGACCGGGACGGATACCCCGACTTCGGGCAGCAGTACCTCCGGCAGCTCTTCCACAGGTCTGACGGACGGCGGATTAAACCCGTCCTACACGACCGGAGTCAGCGGCAGTGACGTAGTGTCCTATGCGAGCCAGTTCCTGGGGAATCCGTATGTCCTTGGAGGTACCAGCCTGACATCTGGAACGGATTGTTCCTATTTTGTCATGGCGGTCTACCAGCATTTTGGCATCTCCCTGCCGAGATCTTCGTATTCGCAGAGCAGCTGCGGACAGGCAGTCAGCTATGAAAATGCACAGCCCGGCGATATTATCTGCTATCCGGGACATGTGGCAATCTATATTGGAGGAGGACGGATTATCCATGCGTCCAACCCGAGAACCGGCATCTGCTACGGAAATGCAACTTACCGTACGATCACTTCGGTTCGGCGTGTGTTGTAGGTTTGTATTTTCAAAAGCAAAATGCTATAATCTGGATAGAAATGAAATAAGAGATGGAGGAATGGAACATGCAGTTCAAACAGTTACAGGATGATATGATCGCAGCAATGAAAGCAAGAGACAAGGTGCGCAAGGATGCAATCTCCACACTGGTGTCGGCTGCGAAGAAGGTGGCAATCGATGAGGGCTGTCGCGATGACATTCGGGAGGAACTTGTGGACCGGGTCATTTTAAAGGAGATCAAGTCCGTGAAGGAACAGATCGATACCTGCCCGGCATCCAGAGAAGATCTGCTTGCAGAATATAAGACGCGCTACGATATTTTTATGGAATATGCGCCGAAAATGATGTCGGCTGACGAGGTGGAAGCGTTCATCACGGAGAAGTTCGCGGACGTGGTAGAAACCCACAACAAAGGACAGATCATGAAGGCTGTTATGCCGGAGCTGAAAGGCAAGGCGGAGGGCAGCGTGATCAATCAGGTGGTAGCAAAGCTTTGTCAGGCATGAGACAGAAATTAAGATTTACCGCTGTTCTGGTCGTTCTGGTCATCGTTCTGGGGATGGCATCCTACCGCGAACAGGGAAAGCGGCAGAAGCTGTCGTTCCCGGAATCACTGGATCTTGTGGTGGTGACAGTGGACGGGGAGCAGGTGACTCTGCGGGAGATGGCATTTTATATCGCGTATGAGGAAGGCAGCATGGAAGATGCGGCCATCATCTACAATCCGGATAATACGGACGAATACTGGCGGCTGTATACCAATCACACGTTTTTGCGTGAGCAGGCCAAACAGACGGTGGTGGATATGACCATTCATGATACGCTGTTTTGGCAGATGGCAACAGCAGAGAAAATCACGCTCTCAGAGGAGGAGGAACAGTATCTTGCCAATGATCAGCAGGATTTTTGGAGTGACCTTACCGAGGAACAGAGAGCGCGCCTGGGTGTCGATGAGGAAACGATTGATGCATCCATGCGAAAAATGGCGCTGGCCCAGAAATATCAGAGTATTCTTGCGGAGATGGAACAGGTCGATTACGAGGATTATTCCATCGGCGGCACGGAATACGAAAAACTTCTGGCACAGCATATCTATGAGTTAGACGAGACTACCTGGGACCGCGTGCCGTTCGGCAGCATCACGGTAGATCATTGAACAAAGAGGGAAAGACAGAGATTTTCCATTGCGTGAAGCAGGATATGCGCCGATATGTGAAGAAAGCATTTGCGGCAGGCAGAATATAATATAAAAAATAAAATAGAGAAGAGAAGAAGAATATGTCAGTAAAAATTGGAAGAAATGATCCGTGCTGGTGCAAAAGCGGCCGGAAATACAAGGCATGCCATCAGGCATTTGACGAGAAGATTGCAGCGATCGCTGCGCAGGGACATATCGTCCCGACCCATGACATTATCAAGAATGCAGATCAGATTGCAGGGATTAAGGAGAGCTGCAAGATCAATATCGCGGTGCTCGATTATATTCAGGAGCACATTCATGAGGGCATGAATACGGCGGAAATCGACAAGATTGTCTACGACATGACGACCAGCATGGGCGGTATTCCGGCACCGCTGCATTATCAGGGCTACCCGTACAGCGTGTGCACTTCGGTGAACGATCAGGTGTGCCATGGATTCCCGTCAAAGGATGTCATTTTGAAGTCGGGAGATATTATCAATGTGGATGTTTCCACGATTTTGAACGGTTATTTTTCCGATTCTTCCAGAATGTTCTGCATCGGCGACGTCAGCCCGGAGAAGAAACGTCTCGTGGATGTCACGAAGGAGTGTGTGGAAAAAGGTCTCGCAGAAGTAAAACCGTGGGGATTCTTAGGAGATATGGGGCAGGCGGTTCACGATCACGCCTTCGCAAACGGTTATACGGTTGTGCGTGAGATCGGCGGACACGGCGTGGGACTGGAGTTTCATGAGGAGCCGTGGGTCGGCTATAACAGCAAGCGCGGTCAGGAGATGCTGATGGTGCCGGGCATGATCTTTACGATCGAGCCGATGGTCAACATGGGAAAAGTGGACATCTATGTCGATGATGCAAACGACTGGGAGGTCTACACGGAGGACGGACTTCCGTCTGCACAGTGGGAGATTATGGTGCTTGTGACGGAGGACGGCCACGAGGTTCTTTGCTGGTAAGCAGGAGGCAGGATGAAAAAGCTGGGAAAGAAAGCGGGACAAGAAGCAGCGGGAAAAGCAGCTTCGATGAAAAAGGCGGATGTGCCGGGCGAATGGCTCTATTTTGCACCGGAGGCAGTGGGTGTGCGGCAGATTGCAGATGCGCTCGATGGAACCTGCGAGTTGGAGATCTGGCAGGAAGCAGGCGTGCTTGAAATTATGTACGGTGGAGAATCTTCCATGGATATGGAGGAGGGGACGATCCACCCTAAGGATCAGGTGACTACGGTATTTGCAGAGGAACACGGCTGCAACAGAGTATATCTGGTAACATTTTCCGCGGAAGAATATGAAAAGGCACTGCCTGTGATGCGGCACATCTTACAGGAATGCGGCGGCATATTCTGCGGCGATACGGAAGATTTTATGCCGCTGCTTGCTGAGTAGAAAGAGCACTTTTTTACTTTAATGTATTGAAATGCCAGAGGAAAACAGCTATGATACTGTTATCGGCGCAGAGAGAAAAAGGGCGCCGGATCATGGAGGGAATATGGACAGCAGAATTTCAGGACACACAGGATTATTGGCATTGATTGGTTCACCGGTCGGACATTCGGGTTCACCGGCAATGTATAACTACAGTTTCGAGCGTCTGGGGCTGGATTACGTGTATGTGGCTTTTGACATCAAAGTAGAGGAAGTGGCGGATGCCATTGCCGCCATGCGCACATTTAAGATGCGCGGCTGCAATGTCACCATGCCGTGCAAGACGGAGGTTGTCAGATACATGGATGAATTGTCTCCGGCAGCACAGATTATCGGAGCGGTCAACACGATCGTAAATGACAACGGCAGACTAACCGGCCATATTACTGACGGCGAGGGATTTGTGCATAATCTGAAGGATCACGGGATCGATATTAAGGGCAAGAAGATCACGGTTGCAGGCGGAGGCGGTGCCGCTACTGCCATTCAGGTGCAGTGCGCGCTTGACGGTGCAAGGGAGATTTCCATTTTTAATATCAAGGATGCTTTTTTTGAGAGAACGCTGAAAACGGCGGAGAAGATCCGTGCGGCGGTTCCGTCGTGCGTGGTAAATGTCTATGATATTGCGGATACTGCGCGGATGACTGCGGAGATCGCGTCCAGTGATATTTTTGCAAATGCGACGATTGTAGGCATGAAGCCGATGGAAAATGAGAGTGTGGTAAAGGATACTTCCGCATTCCGGCAGGGGTTAGTGGTGGCAGATGCTGTCTACAACCCGGAGGAGACGAGACTGCTCCGGGAGGCGAAGGAAGCCGGAGCAACCTGCATCGGCGGCAAGGGAATGCTGCTGTGGCAGGGTGTGGCGGCATTCAAATTGTATACAGGAAAAGATATGCCGGTCGAGGAAGTCAAAGAGCGGTTTTTTCGCTAGAAAGGTGAAGCAGTGGCATGAAGAATTTATATCTGATCGGCTTTATGGGCGCCGGGAAAAGTACCATTGCGTGGGCGCTTGCAAAAAAATGCCCGGCGAAGCGGATTGAGATGGATCAGCTCATCGAGGAACAACAGGGGATGGCAATCAAGGATATTTTTGCCGCACATGGGGAGAATTATTTCCGCGACCTGGAGACAGAGTTGTTGCGGTCTTTTTCGGAGAGCACAGGATATGTGGTATCCTGCGGCGGAGGCAGTGTACTCAGGGATGAGAATGCGGCGCTGATGAAGGAGAACGGTTGTATCGTGTTCCTTCGGGCGACGCCGGAGACGATCTACGAAAGAGTCAAGGACAGTACGAACCGCCCGATTTTAAACGGGAATATGAATGTGGAATATATCCGGGAACTCATGGAGAAGCGCCGGCCGCGCTACGAAGCGGTGGCGGATATCTGCGTGGACACGGACGGCAGGGACGTGGATGCCATCAGTGAGGAGATCCTGAAAGCGGTAGAAGACAGATCATAAGAGGGGCAGCGGGAGATGAATTTTGAGTTTATAAGAGAGTGCAGGCTGGAGTCGGACGAGCTTCAGACGATGTATGACAATGTTCTGCAGGAACTGGAGCGCGCGGAGCATTATTATTGGAGAAAACCGCAGGAATGCGGCATCATTCTGCGCCAGACAACAGAGCGGATCTGTCGTATCTATAATACATATTATCAAATCGGCTATCCGGGGAACGCTTCGCTGGAAGAGTTTTTGTGTTATACGGACGAAAACGAGCACAACGTGATGGTGAGCCGTTTTCTGAGCGTCGTCCGCAAGGAGCAGCGCGACCGGCTGAATAAGCTGCGTGTGCTGGGGGATGACTGTATCTGGGGCGAGGAGGCACCGGATCAGGGGATGACTTTTGAAGACCGCATGGGGCAGAATGCAAGACATATGATGGAGACCATGATGGAGGTCACCAAGGATATGTGCGAGAAGATCAACAAGAGGGACGATGTGTTCGACGAGTTCTTCCTCGAGGAGGCTCTGCCGGAGACGAAGGAAGAGGCAGGAAAAGAGGCGCTTGCCGCTGCGGAGATAACAACCAGTGCAGAGAATACGAAAAAATCTTTGTTTGCCAGAATTTTCCACAGGTGAGGATAAATGAAAAAATCAGTATCGATCGTTTATGGAGTGCTGCTTGTCATCGGATTCATTCTGATGGCGTTGAGCTTTGCGTTTGCAGGTAAAAAGAATACAAGCTTTGCGGAGGATTCCAGACGAATCGAACTGCAGCCCGATCGCGTGGTGGAAGTGGAAACCGCGCCGAAATCCGGCAACGCCGAGGTGGACGCGCTCATCCGCGAGGCGCGCGGCCAACTGGATCAGATTGCCGCCGCCAACGACGCGATTGCCGACCCGGCGCTTCGCCGTCGCGCGGAGTGGCAGAACACGGTAACGGTTGACCCGCAGGACGCGCCGTACCCGGATCAGAACCCGCAGGCGGTGGCGGCGATCACCGAGGAGAAGAGTGCGCCTGACCGCGCGTTTGCGGCGGTCGATCTCGGCGGCATTTCGGACAAGCTCCTGCGCGCCAAGCGCGGCGCATTGCTCTACGCGCACCGTTCGGTTGCAGTGATACAGGACGAGATGCAGTTGGCTGATGCGGGGGTTGTTGTCTGGAGCGCCTGCACGGAGGCAACGGTCGTTCGGAACGGCGGTCGTTATCTGCTTCTGGAGCGGGACGGCAAGACGCTTCTCTGCCGCATTTACGGTGGCGGGACTTCGAAATTCGAGGTGCTCCCGATCGGTGAGACCCCGTTCTCGCGTTTGGTTATCCGCGTTGAGGCAAAGGATCGCGTTCGTCTTGCGGTCGCTTTCGCTCTGACCGACGCTTCCGACGCGAAGCTTTACGAGCT
>OLGE01003579.1_pt1 | contig 12134 bp, 10 predicted proteins | sample 1605151 | NCBI WGS metagenome assembly OLGE01 (sample SAMEA3888912, study PRJEB22519) | human gut metagenome | biome: human gut; feature: human-associated habitat; material: faeces | place: Denmark | collected 2010
ACCGATAAAGGCAGTCAGAATACCGATGGGGATCTCCACCGCCAGCAGGTTCCGGCTGATGTTATCCACCAGCAGCAGGAAAGTGGCCCCGAACAGCATCGAAGCCGGGAGCAGCTTGCGGTAGTCATTGCCGATATACCGGCGGCACAGGTGGGGGATGACCAAACCCACCCAGCCGATCAGACCGCTGACCGAAACCGAAGCGGCGGTGACCAGCGTGGCGCATACCACTACAATCAGCCGCAGCAGGGCGGTATTGATACCCAGCGCGCGGGCTTCTTCTTCGCCCAGGGTCAGCAGGTTCAGCCGCCAGCGGATCAGCAGCAGCGGGATAAGCCCCAGCGCCATCGGCAGGATTGCAAAGCGGATATCCACCCCGCGGGTGCCGGAAAGACTGCCCATCAGCCAGTAGGTGATTTCCGGAAGCTTACTGCCGGGGTCCGCCACCAGCTTGATGTAGGAAGTCCCTGCCGAAAAGAGCGAGCTGACCATAATACCGGCCAAAATCAAGTTAACAGTTTTCTGCCCCGGCGCGCGCTGACCGATCACAAAGACCAGCAGCACCGTCAGCAGGCTGAAAAAGAAAGCGTACAGGGTGATCATAGCGGAGGAACGCCCATGCAGAATGGCCAGTGCCGCGCCAAAGCAGGCACCGGTGGAAGCACCCAGCAGATCGGGGGCCGCCATCGGGTTCTGGAAAACGCCCTGGTAGCATGCACCGGCGGAAGCCAGGCAGCAGCCCACCAGACAGGCCATAATAATGCGGGGCATCCGGATATTCAGCACGACGGTCTCCATTACGGAGGGCCAGGTCACCGGCACGGCAAACAGCCGCTCGGCGGCAAAGCCAAACGGCTTACCTGCCCAGTTTACCAGGGCGGTCAGCACCCGCTGCAGGCCTTCGGCCATTAGTCCCAGGAACTGCCCCAGTGTAAGGGATACCCCATACCGCCCCAAAAAGAAGGACCCCAAAAAGACCGCCAGCAGCAGGGCGGCCAGGGCCCACAGCCGGGCAGCGCCGCCTGTGGAACGATCCTTTTTCAGTTGTTTGGCAGGGGTGGTCATATAGTTGCTCTCCTTGTGGGCTATCTTTTACCTTAGCTATAAAATATCCGAACTAATTTTGCAATGAAAAATTATAATTTCATAATTTAATAAGATGCGATCATCTCATTACAGAATAATGGTACTGATAATTATAGCCCCCGCATGTGACGGGGGCAATGATTGTTATTCGGCAATGACGAAATATTATTCGTCATATCAGAATTATATGCTTTTCCTCCGAATATCTTATTTCGTCGCCTGCCGGAATTCCTTTTTTCCGTAGAAAAATAGCGCCAAAGCGCCGGGCCCTACATGGGCGCCGGTCATCGGCTCGTAGCAGGCATTAATGATGTTCTTCGGCGGGTGGTTGCGGTTCAGCAGTGCAATCAGCGCTTCCGCGTCCTCGGGGCAGTCGCCGTGTGCAATGCCGATGGTTTCGCATTCGGCGTGTTCCACATAGCGGTCATATTGCTCTGCCATCAGTTCAATGGATTTCTTCCGACCCCGCACCTGCGCAAAGCATACAATTTTCCCTTCCGGGTCCCCCTTCAGCAGCGGCTTTATCTGCAAAACGGTGCCCACGGCAGCCTTCAGGTTGCTGATGCGTCCGCCTTTTTTCAGGTATTTCAGGTTATCCACGGTAAAGACCTGGCACATATTATGGCGGCCTTCCAGCAGGCAATCGGCCGCGGTATCGATATCCACCCCTTCGGCCCGGTATTCCACCGCCTTCAGCACCTGCAGCCCCTCTCCCAGCGAAGCCGAAAGGGTATCCACCAGCCGTATTTTCCGTTCCGGGAATTCCTCCCGCAGTGTGGCGGCGGCCACCTCGGCGGAAGCATAGCTGCCGCTGATGCCGCTGGACATCCCCACAAACAGAATATCCCGTCCCTCCCGCAGCAGCGGGGTAAAACCGTCAATATACCGCTGCGGCTCCACCAGCGAGGTGGTCACATCGGTTCCGGCCCGAATCATATCATAGTAGGCGTGCCCATCAAATTGCTCCAGGCTGGTCACCCGGTGCTCCTCCCCATTATAATAGAAGGAAAAGGGGATCAATCCCACCCCCAGTTCCTCCAGCAGGGAGCAATCTAAATTGGCGGCAGTATCGGTAAAGATTTCGTACAAGATGTAAAACCCTCTTTCATCTAATATGCTTCATTAGATTACAACATTTTTATAATCATGTCAAGCTGTAATATTCATCACAAATTCTTGCGGGCACCTTTCCTATGTGGTATAATATCGCCAAAAGAGAGGTGTGCTGCCGTGAACTTTGATAAAGATCTGGTAGCGGGCAAGCTGCGTCGCTGGGACCGCTACCTCAACCGCTATCATCTTCCCGCTTGGGAGGAGATCCCGGATATCGGACTGTATATGGAGCAGGTCGTTACCCTGCTGCGCGGCTATCTTGATTATCTTCCCCCTGAGCTCAAGGAGGAGGAGGCTGTCACTGCCGCTGCCATCAATAACTATGTGCGCACGCGCGCCATGCCCGGCCCCGTCAAAAAGCGCTATTACCGACTGCACCTGGCCTACCTCATTATGATTTGCACCCTCAAGCAGGGCCTCGGTATCTCACTGGTGCAGCGGCTCATCCCGTCGGAGCTCACCGAGGAGGAACTGCGTCCCATCTACACCGAGTACATCGGGCGTCACAGCCTGGCCGCCGTTTATTTCACCCGGGAGGTGCGCGCCGCCTGCGCTACCATTCTCAAGCATGAGGACGAGGAGCCGTCCATGCTGGATACCGATCGGGTGGAGGACATCATCGCCACGGCTGCGATCATTGGTGGTTTCTCCCGCCTGCTGGCGGAGAAGCTCCTGCTGCTGGAAGGCCACACCGTAGAAGATGGCGGCAGCCTGGAACTTCTCCCGTAAAACCGGGCACAATATACCCCATAAAGAAACCCGCAGCAGCCCCATGACTCCTGCGGGTATTCTCGCCCAAAGATCAATTTCAGATTTTTCAAAAAAATTTGCTCTCCGGCGCAACCAAACCTTCTCACTTGTTGTCTATATGGGTGAGGGCACCGATCCGGGAGCGGGAAAGGAGTGCCCGATGGAGGACGAAAAGATCATCGAGCTTTACTGGCAGCGCAGCCCGCAGGCCATCGATGAAACTTCCCGTAAATACGGGGCATACTGTATGCGGCTCTCCATGAATATTCTGATGAACCGGGAAGACAGCGAGGAAAATGTCAATGACACCTACCTGCGTGTCTGGAATGCCATCCCGCCGCAGCGCCCGCAGTTTTTCGCGGCGTTTCTCGGGCGCATTGCCCGCAACCTGGCCCTGAACCGCTATAAAGCCCGCGCGGCCGAAAAACGGGGCGGGGGAGAAGCGGCCCTTTCGCTGGAGGAACTGGCGGAATGTCTGCCATCCGGCAGCGAGCCGCAGGATGAGGCCGAAGCCGCTGCGTTTTCCCACCTTCTCAGCGAATTTTTGCGCACCGAAAGCGAGGAGGCCCGCCGGGTGTTCCTGCAGCGATATTTCATGTGTTGCCCAGTCGCGCAGGTCGCCGACCACTTTGGATTTTCCGAAAGCCGTGTCAAATCCATGCTGCTGCGTACCCGCACCCGTCTGGCAAAATATCTTGAAAGCGAGGGATGGACCAAATGAAGCATGAAGCACTGGCGTCCGCCGTCACCGCCATTGATGACGACCTGCTGCAGGATGCTATAACGGTACCGCCCGTTCCTCGCCGTCCGGCCTTTGGCCGCTGGGGCGCCATAGCGGCTGCCCTGCTGCTGGTATTTGGCATCTCGGTGCTGTGGCAGCAGTCCGGTACGCTCCGCCTTTCGGTGGGGAATACCATCATCGGCAGCCAGCCGGTGCCGGCCATAACGGAAGCCGTCCCACGCACCGCCGCGGAGCCCGCGCTCTATACCCTTGGCAGCCTGGAAGTCCCCCTGACCCTTTCCGGCCGCGGGGAATGGCAGCTTTCCACAGCCGATGGCGAATTGCGGATCACCCAGGGGGATGCCGTTTCCGCCTGGAGCGGCACCCAACAGGGCCGCGGGGCCTGTACCGTTCTTTGGGCCATTCCGCAGCCCACGGCGGGGGAAACCTACCGCCTTACCCTCAATGCGCAGACAATGACCCTTTCTCAAAATGAGCAGGGCGTCTGGATGATACAAAAAGCTTTATAAAAGAAGGAGAAATTGTAGCATGAAAAAGATCATTTCCATTCTGCTGGCAGCCGTAATGGTGCTGGCCTTCGCCGCTTGCGGCAACAATTCCGGCAATAACGGCGGCAATGACGCGGCCGTCACCGATCCGCTGGAGGTTCTCAGCAAGACCTGGAGCAGCCTGCCCGAGGAGGATAAATTCCCGGCCTCCGGCGGCGATAACGGCAGCCCCGTGGATGACAAGCCCGGCAAATTCGATATTTCCGATACCGATAATCTGGATTATATGCTGTCTTTCCCAGCCGGCAGCGTCGACCTCATTGACAGCGCCGCCTCTCTCACCCACATGATGAATATGAACACCTTCACCTGCGGTGCCTACCATGTAAAAAATGCCGCCGATGCCAAGACGCTGGCCCAGTCCCTGCGTGACAGCATCCAGTCCCGCCAGTGGATGTGCGGCTTCCCCGATAAGCTGGTTGTCATCACCATAAATGAGGTCGTTGTTGCCATGTACGGTAATGAGGAGCTCATCAACAGCTTCCGTGATACCCTCACCGCTTCCTATCCCGCCGCCGTCATCGATTTTGACGAAGCCATCCAGTAATCGTTTCGGGGGGATCAGCTTATGCTGTTTTCAAGCATCCCGTTTCTCTACTACTTTCTGCCGCTCACGCTGCTGTGCTATTTTTTGGCGCCGCGCCGGGCAAAAAATGCCGTTCTGCTCCTCTTTTCCCTTGTGTTCTATGCGTGGGGCGAGCCGAAATATGTCCTATTCATGGTCGTATCCATTCTGCAGGGCTATTTCTTTGGGCGGCTGGTAGAAAAATATCGTATCAGCAATCCCCGGCGGTCAAAGCTCTTTTTGACCGCCTCGGTCCTTTTCAGCCTGCTGCTTTTGGGCTACTGCAAGTACGCCGATTTCTTCATCCGCAGCTTCAATGCCGTGACCGGCCTTTCGGTGCCGCTTCTGCGGGTGGCGCTGCCCATTGGCATCAGCTTCTACACCTTCCAGATCCTCAGTTATGTGGTGGATGTCCACCGGGGCACCGTGGCCGCCCAGCGCAATCTCATCGACCTCGGCACCTATATCGCCATGTTCCCGCAGCTCATCGCGGGGCCCATCGTCCGCTATGCCGATATCGAACCCCAGCTTAAGGAACGCCGCTCCACCCCGGCCATGGTCGCCGCAGGCGCGCAGCGCTTTGTGCTGGGCCTGGGTAAAAAGGTCCTCATCGCCAATGTGCTTTATCAGCTTATCACGGTGTATAAGGCTACCACCCAGCCCTCGGTGCTGTACAGCTGGATGTACGCCGCGGCCTATATGCTGCACATCTATTTCGATTTTTCCGGTTACAGCGATATGGCCATCGGCCTGGGGAAAATTTTCGGCTTCACCTTTGCCGAAAACTTCAATTATCCCTATATCTCCCGCAGCGTCACCGAATTTTGGCGGCGCTGGCACATGAGCCTTGGCTCCTGGTTCCGGGATTATGTCTATATCCCCATGGGCGGCAACCGGGTGGCCCCGGCCCGCCGCTACCTCAATATCCTCGTGGTATGGATGCTGACCGGTCTTTGGCATGGCGCCGATTGGAACTTTGTCCTGTGGGGCCTGTTCTTCGCTGTGTTCCTCATCCTGGAAAAAGGTTTCCTCTTAAAGCCCCTGCAAAGGCTCCCCGTCCTCAGCCATCTTTATACCCTGCTGCTGGTCGCGGTCAGCTTTGTCATCTTCGATAGCGCCGGCCTTTCGGAAGCCGCCGCCCACCTGGGCCGCATGTTTGGGGCAGGCGGGGTGCCGCTTGCCACCGGCGAAGCGCTTTACTACCTCGGCAGCTATGCCGTCACCTTCATCATCGCCGTCATCGGCGCTACGCCCTATCCCACCCGCTGGATGAATCGCCTTTCCGAAGGCCCCAAAACCGGCCGGGTGCTGGCGGTCGCGGCCCCTGTGGCCCTGATGGCCCTGTTGGCGGTCGTCACTGCCTACCTGGTGGATGGCTCATTCAATCCGTTCCTCTATTTCCGCTTTTAAGGAGGTGCCGCTGTGGAAAACAATAAGACCCGTACCATTCTCACCATTGCGGTGTTGGGGGTATTTTTGGCGGCGTTCACCCTTTGGACTGTTTTTAAGCCCGCCGATGCCGCCTCCGATGCGGAGCGCCGCTCCCTGGCGCAGCTGCCTGCCCTCACCGGCCAGTCGCTGCTTTCCGGCACCTTTGCCGATCGCTTTGAGGACTACGCCACCGATCAGTTCCCGCTGCGGGATGAATTCCGCACGCTCAAGGCACTTACCGCCACAGGGCTGCTGCGCCAGCGGGATAATAACGGCCTGTACCGGGTGGGAGATCATCTGGCCAAGCTGGAATACCCCATGAATACGGCTTCCCTTGACCATGCGGCGGAGCGCTTCCGGTATCTCTACGAAGCTTACCTGAAGGACGCCGGCAGTCGGGTGTATCTGTCCCTCATCCCGGATAAAAACTACTTTATGGCCGCGCCCAATGGCTACCCCTTCATCGATTACGAGCAGTTTGCTGAGGAACTGCAAAGCCGCACCGGCTATATGCAGTATATCGATATCTTCGATCTGCTGGAGTTGGAGGACTACTACCGCACCGATGCCCACTGGCGGCAGGAGAAGATCCTGGATGTGGCTGCCCGGCTGGCGGGTGGCATGGGCGTGGAGCTTACCGGCAGCTACACCAGAAAAACGCTGGAAAAGCCCTTCTATGGTGTTTACTACGGCCAGGCCGCGCTGCCCATCGCCCCGGAGGAGATGAACTATCTCACCGGCGGCGCCATCGATACCGCCGCGGTCTATAATTACGAAACCGATACCGAGGGCGGTATCTACGATGCGGAAAAGGCCGCGGGCCGTGATCCGTATGAGATGTTCCTTTCCGGCTCCGTGTCGCTCCTGCGCATCGAAAATCCGCAGAACACCTCCGGCCGCCGGCTGGTGATCTTCCGGGATTCCTTTGGCAGCAGCATCGCACCGCTGCTGGTGGAGGGCTATTCCTCCGTTACGCTGGTGGATATCCGGTATCTCGCCTCCAGCCGGCTGGGCGGCTTTGTCGATTTTACAGGCTGCGATGTGCTGTTCCTGTATAGTGCCGGCGTCCTCAATAACAGCTCCACCCTAAAATAAGCCAAAGAGCCGCTCCTTTTGGGAACGGCTCTTTTCAATTTTTGTATTTATGCGCTCTTTTTCTCCCGTCGGGCCCGGTAAATGGCCCGGACCGTCAGCAGCACCACAGCCGCCGCCAGCAGATTGATAAGGCCGGAGACCACCGGATAGTACCAGCTGGCGGCTTCTGCACCGCCCAGCACCTGCCACAGCGGGGCCAGCCAGCCATGCAGCTCCAATACCACTGTCCACCCCAGTGCCAGCGGGGTGTATTTCTGCCAGCGGGTGTGCCTCAGGGCCAGCACCACATACAAGATAAGAACCGCCCACAATGCCCAGGAGATCAATAGCCCAATTCCGAAATACTCCGACTGGTAGACGATCGGGTTGATCACGCTCCCCAGGCTTACACCGCCAAACCAGCGCTGCGCGGGCAGCAGGATTGCCAGCAGCGTCCCGCCTATAATGATCCGCCCGGCATACCGCCGCAGCGTCAGGCACAGCACCGCGCAGATCAGAAAGTACACCGCCGGGATTAGCAGCGCTAAATTGAGCACCAGCGCCAGCGCTGCGCACAGCAGCCCCACCCCCAGCAGGATATACCCAATGGTTTTCTGCCCGCTGGGGGCTGCTGGCTTCGCAATGACCGCATCCACCGGTATCTCCTCCGGGGCTTCGGCCGTTTCCTCCGGGGACTCTCCCTTTACCAGTTCATCCAGTGTGATACGGTACAGCCGGGAAAGCGCGATCAGCCGCTCCAAATCCGGCAGTCCGGCATCGGTCTCCCATTTGCTTACGGCTTGACGGCTCACGCCCAGCTGCTCCGCCAGCTCCCCCTGGGAAAGCCCCAGCTTCCCCCTGTAATATGCGATCCGTTCACCCAGTGTCATTTCAGCATCCGCCTTTCATGTTTTGTACCGCAAGAGTATCATGGAATGGGGGTGCTGTCGACCAACCCCTCATGGATTTTTAGCAACCTTCCGTTGCCCCCCTCTGTTTGGAGGGCTTTCGCGCGTTTTCTTACCTATATTATATAGGAAACGCTCCGCTGGCTACTGCGGCCTTCACCAGGCAGTAGAAGAGCGGCGTGGATAGGACACAGAACAGCGTGGAAAGCAGACACACCCGTGCGGCCATATCCGCTTCCTCCTGGTAGGTGATGAAGAAGGTGCACAGCACCGCAGAAAGCGGCGCCGCAAAGCACATCACCACCGTCATCAGCGTCACCTCGGTAAAGTGGGTCCATCCGATCTGCTGGAGCAGGCACAGCATCGCCAGGGTATACAGCGGGGCTATAAACATCCGCAGAAAGGCGATGAACCACGCCTTGCCGTCCCGCAGCGCGTCGCCTAGCTGGGATTCCCCCAGTGTCGAGCCGATCAGCAGCATCGCCAGGGGGTTCACCAGGGTGGCCATCTGCGGTACCACCGCGTACAGTGCCGGGAATCGCAGGTCCAGCCGCAGCAGCGGTATGCCGCCGGGGCAGGGAAGCAGTCCCTGTGTCAGCCAGATGAAGAACCCCGCGAACATAGCCAGCATCACCGGCGTCAGGAACGCTTTTTTCAGATTTTGCTTCAGGCTGCCACCGGTCACCGCTGCCCCGCTGATGGAATAAAAGGCGTAGAGGTATAGCATCACCCGGAAGGCGATGGCTACCATGCTGGCGGAAAGCATCGATTCCGACGGATTTTCCCGGTAAATAGCCCGTAGAATAGGCATGGCGTATAGTGTCTGCTGCCCTATGGCAAAGCAGATGCCATATAGGTTGGCCTTCCGCCGGCCGTATTTAATAAAAATAAGCTGCGACAGCGCGATCATCGAAAGATACAGCGCAAAGGAGATCAGCAGGATCTGCACATTGCGCCGCAGCTCCCCGCGGGCAAAATCGGTCATAAAGGCATCAAAGGCCAGGCACGGCACCGTCAGCTTCAGCAGCAGGGCATTCAGTACCGGACGGCTTTCCGCCTTCAGGATATTTTTTTTCCGCAGCCCCCAGCCGATCCCGATGGTCAGCATGGCGGCGCAAAATACGCTCAAAAAGGATTGATCGGTCAGCAGCCCGGCCGCAGAGGATAACATAGGATCTCCACTCTCCCGTCACTTGGTATACCTTATTATAATAGGATCCCCTGGGCCGGGTGTCAATATCGCATTTCCGCAGGTTTCTGCCAGCCGCTGGCCCGCTCGTCATCTCCCGTTCTTTCCCGCAAAAATCACACAAATTTCACATCAAAACCCCTTGCATTCCGCCGTGGGAATGGGTATAATAAGCTTTCAACGATGGAGCGTCCGCCCCAGTCGATGAACCTTTTGAAACCCGTATTACGGAATACTTTAATTACAGGAGGAACATCTGACATGAATCTCGAAAAATACCTTGATATTACCCCCGAGCTGCAGGAAGCCATCAAAAACGGCGAGCCCGTTGTCGCCCTGGAAAGCACCATCCTCAGCCACGGTATGCCCTATCCGGAAAACCTCTCCTTTGCCGCAGAGGTGGAAAAAGAGATCCGGGCTTGCGGCGCTCACCCCGCCACTATGGCGCTCATCGGCGGCAAGATCAAAGTCGGTCTCTCCCCGGAAGAGCTGGAGCTGATGTGCCGCGGCGAAAATGTCGGCAAGGTCTCCCGCCGCGACTTTGCCACCTACCTCGCCACCGGTAAGACCGGTGCTACCACCGTCGCTTCCACCATGATGTGCGCGGCTCTGGCTGGCATCCATGTATTCGCCACCGGCGGCATCGGCGGCGTTCATCGCCATGGTGAGGTCACCATGGATGTCTCTGCCGACCTGCAGGAGCTGGCCCGCACCCCCGTCGCTGTCATCTGCGCCGGCGCCAAGCAGATCCTCGATATCGGCCGCACGCTGGAGTACCTCGAGACTATGGGTGTCCCCGTCATCGGCAATGGCACCAGCGATTTCCCCGCCTTCTTCTGCAAAAAGAGCGGCTTCGGTGTGGATTACGCCGCCCAGAGCGAGGAGGAGATCGCTCGCATCATCAAGACCAAGCTGGAGCTGGAAATGCCCGGCGGCGTCCTCATCGGCAATCCCATCCCGGATGAATACGCCATGGATTTCGATTACATGGAGGGCATCATCACCAAGGCCCTGGAGCTGGCCGATGCCCAGCACATCCACGGCAAGGAGATCACCCCCTTCCTGCTGGCCCACATCAAGGAGTTGACCGGAGGCGAGTCCTTCGCCTCCAATGTCCAGCTGGCGCTCAATAATGCCCGCTGCGCGGCCCGTATCGCTGTTTCCCTGGCTAAAATGTAAAATAAGCGCGGAATCCCCCGGCAGCTTGCTGTCGGGGGAATTTTTTGCCAAATACCACCCCCGCATTTTGTGCGAGTCACCAAAAATTCTCAAAAAGGTTGACACCCCTGCCCAAAAGTGGTAGTTTATTCTTGCTATTCATATCCCCATGGGGATATTTTTGTGTTTGCGGAGCAAACACAACCCCACCTGCAGGAAAAATAAAAAAGAAGAGAGGTTTATTCTAATGAAAAAGTTTTTAAGCATTTTGCTGGCTATCCTTATGCTGGCCGTCATGCTGCCGGTCACTGCTATGGCCGAAGAGGGTACTGGTGATGGTTCCCAGTCCAACCCCTATACGCTGGAGCAGCTTGGCGCTATGACTCGTGATGAATACATCACCGCCCAGAATGCCAATAACGGCACTATCTATGTCACCGTTGGCAATTATAGCTATGATACCAATGGCACCCTCGGTAATGGTAAGCGCGATGATACCACGGGACAGACTGAAAACCGCAGCGTGCTGAATGGCTACAATTCCAATGGCTACCTTGGCGAGAAAAATGACGGCGCCAACGGTAAAAATATAGTTTTTGTTGGCGGCACCATTACCAGCGGTGTTACAGGCTATACAGATATAGATCATATCGGCACCAGCTTATTGCTGGCTGTTCCCGCCTACACCCATGTAACCTTCCAGGGCACCGCCTTCAAGAATGTTATCAGCATTGATTATCAGCTTTACACCGGCCCTTGGAGTCAGTTGGGCTGCGTGGATTTTGAAGGCTGTACCTTTAACGGTATCATCGTCGGTGCTATGGCTACACAGAGCTTGGTTTTCAATAACTGCACTTTTAACAATTACACCAATGCCGATTCCCCTAATAACTCCAACCCCACTTGGATCAGACCCGCCTACGGCAACTGGAGTCCCGATGATAACAAGGGACAGGGTAGCGATTTCCGCTCCCTCACCAGCATTACCTTCACCAACAACAAGGTTACCAGCACCCGTCCTGTCAAGTTTGAGTTTATTTCTCAGTGGGATATTACTACAGCCATTACTGCTACCGATAACAAATTTGATATTTCCCCACAGGATGGCGATACCAGCACCAAGAATGTTGGTTTGTACTTTGGCCCTCACCAGAAGACCAATGCGATAAAGCTCATTGTTGGCGGCAATACCAAGAGCGCAAATACCGCTGCCATGTATGTGATTCCCGAAGGCTGGGATAGCATTTCTGCAGATTCTTCCATCAAGAACAAGAATGAGGAAGAAATCAAACTTACTGATGTTATGGAATGGAAGTCTAATAAACAACTCACTCTTGACCCCACTGGTAACGGCAAGGATGAGAACGCATCTACCGTCATCATCATCGACCGCCCCACCGAGGACACCCCCAAGACCGAGCCCGAGAAGAACCCCACCACCGGTGCCAATGATGTCGTCGCCGCGGCCGTGGCCCTCATGGCTGTTTCCGCTCTTGGCATGGCCGTCCTCGCCCGCAAAAAGTAATCCGTGATTCACCCAAAAGCTCTCCCGCGCCGGGGGAGCTTTTGC